>ERZ813253.264-NODE-264-length-20374-cov-5.247642_pt1 | contig 20374 bp, 16 predicted proteins | sample MGYA00520893_ERZ813253 | MGnify/ENA primary metagenome ERZ813253 (study PRJEB31669, sample SAMD00080414) | marine metagenome | biome: oceanic hadal pelagic zone biome; feature: marine hadalpelagic zone; material: sea water | place: Pacific Ocean:Izu-Bonin Trench...
AGCTGTAAATAAAGAGGCCAGTGTTCCTGCTATTAAAGCTAATATTCCTAATTTGGATAAATCTCCTCTTCTTTTTGGGGCTAATGCACCAATCCCACCAATTTGTATGCCAATAGAAGCAAAGTTAGCAAAGCCACATAAAATGTAAGTTGCTATTATTATTGATTTCTGTTCAAAAAACAGACCTGCTTTTTTCATCTCTCCTAGTGACATATAACCGACAAATTCATTAAGTACCGTTTTCTCTCCAAGTAGTTGTCCAACTAAAAACATATCCTCTTTACACACGCCCATAAGCCATGCAATGGGTGCGCCAATATAACCTAAAATCATATTAAAGGAAAGTTCAGGATATCTGGTGTTAGTAGCAATCCAAGCATTTAAGTCAGTCCAATCGCCAACTTTTAATAAAATATAATTTGCCATAGAGATAAGCGCGATAAATACGAGTAACATGGCCGCTACATTTACAGCTAATCTTAGTCCGTCAGTTGTTCCGTTTGAAATTGCTTCCAGAGCATTAGCGCCCATATCACTTTTTGCTACTTCCAATTTAGTCTCAATTTCTTCTTTTTCCGGCAACAATATTTTGGCAGCTACTATAGCAGCAGGGGCCGACATCACAGATGCTGCCAACAAATGTTTGGCAAACATGATTTGTTGTACAGGATCATCTCCTCCCAAAAATCCTATGTATGCAGCCAATACCCCACCAGCAATGGTTGCCATTCCTCCACTCATTAGGCATAACATTTCGGACATGGTCATTTTGTCCAAATAGGGTTTTACAAGTAATGGCGATTCGGTTTGTCCTAAAAAAATGTTTCCGGCTGCTGCTACACTTTCAGGCCCTGATAGGTGCATTATTTTTTTCATCAGCCAAGCAAAGCCGTACACTATTTTAGGAATAATTCCCCAATAATAAAATAGGGAAGTAAGTGCAGAAAAGAAGATTACAGTAGGCAATATCATAACCACAAAATTGACAAGGGGCGACTCTATCAGCCCTGTTTCAAACGAGCTGAAAAGAAACATAGTTCCATCCTGGGTGAAGGAAATAATTTTTGTAAATATTTTTCCAACAAACTCAAATCCGGAAGATACAATTGGTACTTTTAGAATGAGTATAGCGAATAGAATTTGAATTCCTAATCCCTTAGAAACCAATTTCCAATCGATTCCTTTTCGGTTTCTACTGAATAAAAATGCGATAAGTAAAAGAGAAAGTATTCCAAGAATTCCCCTGAAAAGAGAGGAGATAGAAAATCCGGAAGTGGCTATTGGGGCTACAACTGCTCTTTTGTAAGAGTAATTCACGCCATCTTCACTGAGGACTAAATGCGTTTTAGTAAGTGCTGTGATATAATTTCGTTTGAGGCCTTTTGGCTCGGTATAATTAAAACTTAAAGTTGATTTGTTCAGTTTCCAACTTCCGTTTGCCTTTAGAGGAACAACTGAAAGAGAATACTCAAAAGTTCCATCTTCATTTATAAGCATAAAGTCGCCATCAGCAATTGGTTTTAAATCTTTTCCAGTAGAATCGATTTCATATCTGATGGATTCGAACAACCACTTACCTTCAATATTTTGAGAAAAAGTGAAAAGCGAGCATAAAACGAAAATAATGAAAAAGTAAATTTTATTCATCTACTTCTCTTTTCTTTTGTTTATCTCATCTCTAATTGCAGATGCTTTTTCATAGTCTTCCGTTTCAATGGCTTTTTTAAGCATTGTTTGAAGCTTGCTTAAAGAAAAATCTTTCAAGCCCTTTTCTTTTGGTGCATGCGACTCCTCTTCCTCAAAAGCAATATCCTCTTCTATTGTTTTATCCAATATAATACCGGCCTTACTTAGCACCTGTTCATAAGTGAAAATAGGGCATTTAAAGCGAACAGCAAGTGCAACAGCATCAGAAGTTCTGGCATCAATCTCCACTTCTTTTTTCCTTGCAGATTTACAGAAAAAAGAAGCATGAAAAATCCCCTCACTAAGAGTATGAATTACCACTTTACTAATAGTGATACCGAAAATATTGCCTATACTTAAAAATAAATCGTGCGTAAGTGGTCTTTCTGGAGGGTCAGAATCTTCCAAAGCCAAGGCAATAGAACGGGCCTCACACCAACCAATAACAATTGGTAATTGCCGTTTTCCTTCTATTTCATTTAAAAGTAGAACATATGCATTGTTCTGGGAATCACTTGTTTTAAGTGCGGAAATATCGAGTTGAATTAACTTCACAGTTTAGTTTTTGAATTTCTTAATTTCTTCAATTAGTTTCGGAACCACCTGAAATGCATCTCCAACTATTCCGTAATCTGCTGCTTTAAAAAATGGCGCTTCTGGGTCGGTATTTATAACCACCATTACTTTGGAGGAGTTTACACCTGCCAAATGCTGAATTGCTCCAGAAATTCCAATTGCAATATAAAGGTTAGGTGCTACTGCTTTTCCGGTTTGCCCAACATGCTCCTCATGTGGTCGCCAGCCAATATCGGCAACTGGTTTTGAACATGCAGTTGCAGCCCCAAGCAAATCAGCTAGTTCTTCAATCATACCCCAGTTTTCAGCTCCTTTCAGCCCTCTTCCTCCTGATACAATTATTTCTGCCTCTGCAAGACTAACCTTACCACTTGCTATTTCTTCTCCTTTTATATTTACATCTCCTTTTTGAGAACCTCCTATTTTTTCAATGCTACAATTTCCTCCACTTTCCACCAATCCGAATGCATTTGGTGCCAGGGTAAGAATTGCTTTATCTGTATTTATGATTGTTTTTTCAATGGCTTTCCCTGAGAAAGCTTTCCTGCTTACTTTCAAAGGAGAAGTGTTAGATGGCAGAGAAATTACATTAGAGACTATTCCGGCTTTTAGTTTTATAGCCAATCTTGGAGCAATCATTTTTGCGGTATTAGTGCCTGAAAAAATAATGAGATTCACATCTTTGGTATGTTCCGCAAAAAGATTGCTTGTCGCCTGACTATCCCCTTTGCTTACTCCGCTTGCTGAAAGTACTTTATTAGCACCATAATTTCCTAATTTACTTAATTCATCATCTGTTACTTCCCCAAAAGATAAAGCAACAACATCCGTTCTTAATAATTTTGCGCTCTCGCTTGCGTAAGAAACCGCTTCAAATGTACTTTTTCTAAATTTTCCTTTCCAATTTTCTGTATATACTAATACTGACATTTCTTTCCTGTTTTTTAATTATATAACTTTTGCTTCATTATGTAATAAATCAACTAATTCTCCAACATTTCCGGCATCTACTAATTTACAAGCACTTTTTTCTGCCGGTTTTTCAAAACTTTCTGATGATATTAAACTTATCTCTGAGGATGGCTCAACAACAGTTAAAGGTTTGCTTCTGGCTTGCATAATCCCTCTCATATTCGGGATTCTTAAATCACTCTCTTCTACCAATCCTTTTTGACCACCAATAACCAGGGGCAGATTTACCGACAAATTTTCTTTTCCCCCATCAATTTCCCGGCTCAAATTTGCGGTATTGCCATCCATTTCTAGTCCGTTACAAGCGTTTACAAAAGGGAGATTCAATATTTCAGCTATCATTCCAGGAACTGTTCCTCCATTATAATCAATGGATTCCCTGCCTGCAATTATTAAATCTACTGGATTTTCTTTTAGATAAGTTGCGATAGCATTGGCAGTAGAATAACTATCTACTGGTATTGTATTTATCCTTATAGCGGAATCGGCACCAATAGCAAGTGCTTTTCTCATTACCGTCTCAACTGATACATCACCAACGGTAACTACCGTCACATGTCCACCTGTTTTTTCTTTTAGCATCATGGCTTTTGTTAGCCCAAACTCATCATAAGGATTGATAACAAATTGTATGCCACTACTATCAAATTTGCTATTATTTTCCGTAAAATTTATTTTTGAAGTGGTGTCCGGCACACTACTAATACATACTGCTATTTTCATACTTTCTTTTATAAATTTAGTTAAGGTGTGCAAATTTAATGAAAATAAGGAGAATAATAAGAAGGGTGTTTTTTTTTTTAGAGAGAGTAAGAGAAAGTGGTTATTTATTTCTCTTTTTCAATTATAATATTACTTTTGCAGCCGAAAAATACAGATAAAAAATATTAATTAAATCTATAAAAATGGAAATGATTATCAAATGTTTACCTCTTTTTGGAATACTTGCCCTTGGGTTTGTATTTTGGAAAAATGCTTGGGTAACCAAGCAAGATGAGGGAGATGACAAAATGAAAAGGATAGCAAAGAATATTGCTGATGGAGCAATGTCGTTCTTGAAAGCTGAATACAAAGTTTTGGCAATATTTGTTGTGGCAGTTGCAGTGCTTTTATTCTTTAAAGGATCTGCAGAATCAAATTCAAGTGGAATGGTAGCTTTCTCATTTGTAGTTGGTGCTATTTGTTCTGCACTGGCTGGATTTATTGGTATGAAAGTTGCAACTAAAGCAAATGTAAGAACCACTCAAGCTGCTCGTACTTCATTAGGAAAAGCATTAGAAGTTGCTTTTTCTGGTGGTGCTGTTATGGGGCTTGGGGTTGTAGGCTTAGGAGTTTTAGGATTAAGTCTTTTATTATCATTATACCAAGGAATGTACGAATCAACAACTATGGTGCTTAATGTGCTTTCAGGATTCTCATTAGGAGCATCTTCCATTGCACTTTTCGCCCGTGTTGGTGGTGGTATTTATACCAAAGCTGCTGATATTGGTGCTGACCTTGTTGGAAAATTAGAAGCAGGAATTCCGGAAGACCATCCATTAAACCCAGCAACTATTGCGGATAATGTAGGGGATAATGTAGGCGATGTTGCCGGAATGGGAGCTGACCTTTTTGAGTCGTATGTAGGCTCTATTATTGCTACTATGGTATTAGGTTCATATATTTTTACTCCAGATTTCGTTGGATTAGGAGCAGTGTATTTGCCATTAGTATTAGCAGCAGTTGGTATTGTTATGTCAATAATCGGTACTTTCTTTGTGAAAGTAAAAGATGGCGGATCTCCTCATATGGCCTTAAATATTGGTGAATTCGGTTCAGCAGGATTAATGATTGTTGCTTCTTGGTTTATTATTAATGGAATGCTGCCAGAATCAGTTGAAGGCTTACCAATGGGTGCTTTTGGTGTATTTTTAGCAACTATTACTGGTTTAGTTACAGGATTAGCAGTAGGTAAAGTAACCGAATACTATACAGGTACAGGAAAAAAGCCAGTTAATTCCATTGTTGAACAATCAGAAACTGGTGCTGCAACTACAATTATTGCAGGTTTGGGTGTTGGGATGATGTCTACTGCAATACCAATCTTGTTAATTGCTGCTGCAATTATGATATCACATCACTTTGCTGGCATGTATGGAATTGCAATTGCTGCAGTTGGTATGCTTGCAAATACAGGTATCCAATTAGCGGTTGATGCTTACGGACCAATTTCTGATAATGCTGGTGGTATTGCTGAAATGGCTGAATTACCTGCTGAGGTTAGAGAAAGAACAGATAAATTAGATGCTGTAGGAAATACTACTGCTGCTATTGGTAAAGGATTTGCAATTGCATCTGCAGCTCTTACTGCTTTGGCCCTGTTTGCTGCATTTATGAAAGTAGCTAATGTTACTTCCATTGATGTTTCTCGCCCTGATATTATGGCAGGATTATTAATCGGAGCAATGCTACCATTTGTATTTTCAGCCCTATCAATTAATGCTGTTGGGCGTGCGGCTATGGCTATGATTGAAGAAGTAAGAAGACAATTCAGAGAGATACCTGAATTAAAAGCCGCACTAAAAGTAATGCGTAAATACGATTCAGATATGAGTAAAGCAACCCCAGAAGACAGAGCAATTTTTGATGCTGCTGATGGTGTTGCAGAATACGATAAATGTATTGATATTTCAACCAAAGCATCTATTAAGGAAATGGTTGCTCCAGGAATTTTAGCAATTGCTGTTCCTGTTTTAGTTGGTTTTGGAGGAAAATGGATTGGTATTGGTGGTCCTGAGATGTTAGGAGGTTTATTAGCTGGTGTAACTTCATCAGGAGTATTGATGGCTATTTTTCAATCCAATGCTGGTGGTGCTTGGGATAACGCTAAAAAAATGATTGAAGAGCAAGGTAGAAAAGGAACAGAAGCTCATAAAGCTGCTGTGGTTGGTGATACAGTTGGCGATCCTTTTAAAGATACTTCTGGTCCGTCATTGAATATTTTATTAAAATTAATGTCGGTTGTGGCATTGGTTATTGCACCATCTATATCCAATGTTGGAGCGACTGATAATTATGATTATGAAATAACAGACATTGATAGAATGGAAGAAAGTATGATGGCACTACAAGAGAATTTTGATGGTACTAAGCTTCAATTTGAATGTCATAACTATCAGGTTGAATTTAATGGTTCAAGACTTACACTTGTGATAAATACTGCTGCTATTAAAAGTAAAGAACTAGGTGGAATTTTAACTACTGAGAATTATTTGAACTCTAAAGAGAATCCAATCTTAGAATTTTTTGGAGAGGAAGTTCATAAAACGAACGGAGGTGATTTTCAATATGTTGTAAATGGTAAAATGAAAACAAAATCCTTAATGTTTGAACAGGGTTCAACTCAATTAGCGTTTAATTATGATCAGAAAACCCAAAAGTTAGTTGGGGAGCTTAGGTTTGCAAAGCCAGAGCACTTTGAAGGAATTAAAGGTATTGCTATCGGGATACTGTTAGATTAATTTACAATTAACTAATAAAAAAAGAGGGCTTAAACCCTCTTTTTTTATGTTTATTTTTTAATAAGTAGTTTTTTTAAGCTGTCTTGAAAAGTCCATGAATTTCAGCATCAATCTTATTAATGACCTCTCCTAAATCTTCTTCACTTTCAGAAAAATTAATATCATCTACATCTACTATAAGTAGTTTCCCTTTGGTATATTCTGATATCCATGCTTCATAGCGTTCGTTAAGTCGAGTTAGGTAATCCAAGCGAATGGAGTTTTCGTAATCTCTTCCTCTTTTTTGAATCTGGCTTACCAAAGTAGAAGTAGAAGCTCTTAAATAAATAAGTAAATCCGGACCTTGAATAAAGGAGTCCATCAAATTAAATAGTTGTTGGTAATTATCAAAATCTCGTGTGCTCATCAGCCCCATTGCATGCAGATTTGGTGCAAAAATAAAGGCGTCCTCATAGATGGTTCTATCCTGAATAAAATCTTTTCCGCTTGCTTTTATACTCAACACTTGCCGAAAGCGACTATTCAAGAAATAAACCTGCAAATTGAATGACCACCTTTGCATTTCTTTGTAAAAATCATTTAAATAAGGATTGTTTTCTACATCTTCATAATGGGCTTCCCATTTATAGTGTTTAGAAAGCTTTGTAGTAAGGGTTGTTTTTCCTGAGCCAATATTTCCGGCAATTGCTACATGCATATTTTTAAAATTTTGACTAAAATAGAAAAAGAAGAGAAATATAGGAATGTAGAATTAGGGTATTTTGATAATCGTTAATAAGTTTTTTTACAAATGCGAAATATTCCGCTAGTTCATTTTTAATATTTCCTCTACAATTTCTCGATTATTTGAAAGTCTTGGCACTTTATTTTGCCCACCTAATTTTCCTTTATCGCCTAACCACTTATAAAAAGTACCACTTTTTAACATTTCAATTTTTGGCATTTTTAATATTAAGTCATTTGTTCGTTTTGCCTGATAATCGGAATTAATAGTTTGCAAAAAATCATCTATCTCTTTGGTGAATATATCCAAATCTTTTGGCTTTTTTTCAAACTCAATCAGCCATTGATGCGCTCCTGATTTATTTTGATTTATATAAAGTGGAGCAACAGTAAATTCTTTAATTGTGGTTTTGGTTTTTCTACAAGCATGTCTTAAAGCATTTTCAGCATTTTCAACTACCAACTCCTCTCCAAAAGCATTGATGAAACTTTTTGTTCTACCAATAATTTTTATTCTGAATGGCGAAAGATTTGTAAAACAAATAGTATCGCCAATTAAGTATCGCCAAAGCCCAGCATTTGTTGTTATCACCAAAGCGTAAGTTGTATTTAGTTTTACCTGATCTAATCTTATCGTTTTTCTACTTCCTTTTTTAAAATCTTCCATGGCAATAAACTCATAGAAAATACCGTAATCTAACATTAATAATAGTTCATTTGTGTTTGCTTGATCCTGAATTCCAAAATATCCTTCTGATGCAGTATAGCATTCCATGTAATTCATTTTAGGAGATGGAATAATTTTTTTGAATTGCTCTTTGTAAGGGGAAAAGTTCATTCCACCATGCATATAAAGTTCAAGATTTGGCCACACTTCCAAAATATTATCAGCTCCAGTTTTTTCCAAAATTTTGTTTAGTAGTATTAGCATCCATGATGGCGCACCTGTTAAGCTGCTTACATCTTCATTTACTGCTTGCTGTACAATTTTTTCCAATTTTTCTTCCCATTTAGGAAGTAGAGCCGTTGCTAAATCTGGCGTCCGGTGCATATTTACCCAAAAAGGGAAATTATCAATTAGGATTGCAGACAAATCGCCATCCATGTATTCTTTCGCAGGGTTTTGATACTGTGAGCCGCCAAGCATTAATCCCATTCCATCAAAAAAAGTAGTTTCCGGATTGTTATTGCAATAAATTGAAAGCATATCTTTTCCCGCTTTGTAGTGGCACTCCTCTAATGCTTGCTGTGTAATAGGGATGTATTTGCTTTTTGCATTGGTTGTTCCTGATGATTTTGCAAACCATTTAATTTTTCCTGGCCATAGGATATTCCCCCCCCCATCTCTTAATTTTTTGATGTATGGATAAAATTCCTCATAGGTTTTTACCGCTACATTTTTATTAAATTCCTCATAGGATTTAATAGAGGAGAAGCTGTGTTTTTTGCCAAATTCCGTATTTTTTGCTCTGTCAATAAGGTTTAGCAAAAGCTCATCTTGCACCTGAAAAGGATATTTTAAAAATAATTCAATCTGATGAATACGTTTTTTCATCATCCAAGAAAGAAAAGAGTTTTTAAATGGTATTCTCATTAGGTTTTAATATTTTTATTGCCATAAAATTACAAAAAATTATGATGAAAGATACGCTAAAAAAAATGGACACAAATTTGCAGGATGTAGTACAATACAAATTAGATATTCATGGAGAAAATATCTTGATGAATGAACTGATTGGCAAGCAAATAAAAATAGAGTGGAGTGGGCAGGTGATTTGTAGTTGCGGTAAGAAAATGAAGAAATTTTATCGTTCCGGATTTTGTTATGATTGTTTTTATGAATCGCCTTTAGCATCACAATCTATTTTCAAGCCAGAACTTTGTACTGCACATTTAGGAATTGAAGAAAGAGATTTGGAATGGGAAAAAACTTTTCAATTGGCGCCCCATTATGTTTATTTAGCAAATTCGTCTGGGATAAAAGTGGGGATTACAAGAGGAACGCAAGGGGTAATAAGGTGGATGGATCAAGGGGCAAGTCAGGCTATATTACTAGCAGAAGTACCAAACAGAAGATTTTCGGGCGATATTGAAGTTGAACTAAAAAAGTATGTGGATGATGTTACCAATTGGCGAAAAATGCTCTCTGGAAAACCAAAGCCTGTTGATTTAGTAAAAATGAAAGAGAACCTTTCAACTTATGTCCCTGAGGAGTTAAAACAATATATTTTGCCAGATAATACAGTAACTGAGATTAATTATCCTGTAAGGGAATATCCTAAAAAAATAAATAGCACCAAATTAGAACGAACTCCAATTATTGAAGGCGAGTTGAAAGGCATAAAAGGGCAATACCTTTTATTGGATGGCGATAGGGTTTTTAACATAAGAGCACATGAAGGGTTTATTTCTACTTTTTCTTTCTCTGATATAGCGAAACAGGGAAAATTATTTTAATTAATCTCCAAAATAAAAGGCATTCTTGTTTGAATCTTCTCGCCTTTTAATAAACTTTCAATTGGCTTGATATATTTACTATTCACGCCCAAAAATTTTGCGATATAATTTGTTTCTCCACCAGTTATTTCTTTAATAAATATTTCAAGAGGGGCTTCTTTTTTTGGTAAGGAAACAATACGGTAATCATCCAATTTTGCCAAATGTGCAGCAATATCAATGGCAGTTTCCAAACCACCCAATACATCCACTAATCCTAATCGTTTTGCATCATAACCAGTCCAAACTCTCCCTTGCCCTATATCATCTACAGCAGCAGTGCTCATATTTCTGCCTTCCGCCACATGCCCTATAAAAGTAGCGTAAATCTCCTCAATACTTTCCTGAATTTTTGCTTTTTCAAAAGCGGTCAGTGCTCTGTTTACTCCCATATCTGCATGTTTGTGCGTATTTACGGTATCAATGGTAATCCCTAATTTGTTTTTGTAAAAATGTTGCAAATTAGGAATAAGTCCGAACACACCAATAGAACCTGTAATAGTGGTAGGGTTTGCTACTATTGTGTCGGCAGCACAAGCAATGTAATAGCCACCACTTGCAGCTACATCACCCATAGAAATAACAAGTGGTTTCTCCGCTTTGGCTAAGGTGGTTTCTCGCCAAATTACATCTGAGGCAAGGGCACTTCCTCCTGGTGAATTTACTCTTAAAACAATTGCTTTTACTCTTTCATCTTCTCTAGCCTCTTTAATTGCTTTTGCGGTAGTAACTGAGCCAATACTTTTTAAATCTCCTTTTCCAGAGTTTATTTCTCCTGTTGCATAAATAATAGCAATTTTATCGCGGCTGATTTTGCCTTGCTTTTCTACTTTAGCATTATTGTATTTGGTAAGCGAAATCAGCTGCAATTTTGCTTCTTCTCCAAGTTTGCTTTTTAACTTTTCTTCCAACTCATCCTGATAAATTAGCGCATCTACAAAATGATGCTCAAAGCATTTTTGGGCTGTATTGAGTTCTAAATTATCGGCTAATTCTTCTACTCTACTAAGGGTTAATCCTCTTTGGCTGGCAATAGAATCTAGAATATTATCCGAGATAGTGGTTAGTAATAAGGAGATCTGCTCTCGGTTTTCCTTACTCATTTTATCCAAAATAAATGGCTCAATGGCACTTTTGAATTTTCCATGCCTAATTACTTGGGCTTCTATATCCAATTTTTCCAAGAGTCCTTTATAGAACATAATTTGTGCTGATAAACCTTTGAGTTCAAAAATACCTTCCGGATTTAGATACAACTTATCTGCAACAGAGGATAGGTAATATCCGCTTTGCGAATAATATTCTGCATAAGAGATAATGAATTTTCCACTTTTTTTAAAATCCAACAATTTATTTCTAATCTCTTCTGTTTGTGAAAGACCAGCGTTTACCCATGGTACATTCAAATAAATTCCTTTTATTCTATCATCCGTTTTTGCTTTTTCAATATTGTCCAAAATGCTTTTGAATTCTATTTCTGTTTCAGGATCCATATTGGTGATGGATAAATTTTCAAAAGGATTGTCAGAGGCGCGCTCTACAATTGGTCTGGACAAAGTTATTTTCAAAATGGAGTTTGCTTTTACTTTGGTTTCTTTATCGCTATCCAAGGTAGAAATAGCAATACTGATGATGGCGATAAATAACAATACCACCACTACTACCGAAAGTACCACCCCCACTATGGTAGATAATACATTTTTAAAGAATGATTTCATTTTTCAAGTTTTGTAAGGGTTAAAATTTTTGATGGCTAAAAGTAGTAAATAAAACAATATAATCTTTTCCTATTTCTTATATTTGGACTTTTATATTTTAATGAATAATAAAGTTTATCTGCAATTAGGATCTAATATGGGAGATAGGGATGCTTATCTGAAAAATACAATTGATTTTATTGCAGAAGAAATCGGGGAGATTCGAAAAAAATCCAAAATATATGAAAGCGCCCCTTGGGGAATCGAAAACCAGAATAATTACTTGAATCAAGCTTTAGAAATAAAAACTGATTTATCGGCTGAAGAAGTGTTGGATGGCGTTTTAAAAATTGAAGATAAAACAGGAAGGATAAGGAATGAAAAGTGGGGAGAACGAATAATTGATATAGACCTCTTGTTTTTTGATGATTTGATTATTGAAAAAGAAGGGATTTGTATACCACATATACATTTGCACAATCGAAAGTTTGTGTTGATTCCACTAAATGAAATCGCGCCCAATTTTATTCATCCCAAATACAATAAAACCATAGATGAGCTTTTGAAAGAATGCAAGGATACCGAAAAGGTGGAAACTTATGCAGTATAATTTTATTTGTATTGAAGGAAATATTGGAGTTGGAAAAACTACTTTGGCAAAAAAAATTTCAAAAGATAGTAATGCACGATTAATTTTAGAAGAGTTTACAAATAATCCTTTCTTGCCCAATTTTTATAAAGAGCCAGAAAAATACGCATTCCCATTAGAACTTTTTTTTATGGCTGAACGCTATAAGCAACTAAAAGGGGTAAAGGAGCAAGAGATATTTTCTACTTTTACTGTTTCTGATTATTTCTTTATAAAATCACGGCTATTTGCACAAAATAATTTATCGTCAGATGAGCTCATCCTTTTTTATCGCCTTTTCGACATTATGCTTGCCTCTTTACCTAAGCCCGATTTACTCATCTATCTGCATACCAATATAAAAAGTTTACAAGCAAATATCAAAAAAAGAGATAGGAGTTATGAGAGGGATATAACAGATGAGTATCTATTAAAAATTCAAGAAAAATATTTTGATTTTTTCAAAAAACAAAAGGACTTTCCAGTGCTGATTATTGATATAATAGATGCTGATTTTATAAAGGATAATGCAACTTATCGAAAGATAATAAGTACAATAAAACAACCGTATAGTTTAGGAGTGCACCAAATCGATTTATAGCCAATGTGAGAGGTCTTTTCCTATTAGTTTTTCCAATTCCAGAATATCTTCTTTGTAGTATTTGTTGGTCAGCTTTTTGCGCAACACACTACTTATGGGCTCAGGTTTTTTGTAAGCTAATTTGAACATAATTTGAACTACCCATTTTGGTAAAATCTTACTTATATGGAATTTAGGCAGTAATCTATAATATCTTAAAAATCTTACAGTTTTTCCAATAATATTATTAGTTGGAACTCCCGATATATTTGCAATATTTGAGGTGTTAGGTATAAAAGCGGGATTAACTTCTAAAAATTTATAAATTTCTTGTGTGCAAGCAATTGGATTTTTTATAAAATCATCAAACAAAAGAACTTTAATATTCGCATTATTAAAAATCGCATAATATCTGCTTAAGAGATGAAAATAATAGCCCTTACTTTTGTAATAATACAAAGGACTCCAATTGTTTTTTATCCTTTCCTCCTCCTTTTCAAAAGCAGTTTCAAAATCATCAATCGGTTCTCTTTTATCTCTTTTGGCATGTAAAAAATTTGAATAAGCTCTATCGATTGGTTGCCGTAAAATTGCAACTATTTTTACATCCGGTATTAGCTCTTTTATAAGATTCGGAGCCATTTCATTCAGAATGTAAGCCGGTGAGGCTTCTCCAATTGCTTTTTCGTTTTTTACATTATCAAATAAAGATTTGTACTCTTGAAGGGTTCTATTTTTTACTCCTTTTCTCCCTTTTATAAAATAGTCATTTTCTTGTTTGTAGTTGTTAAAAAACATTGGCTCTTTTACCTTTGTCATAAAAACATCAGGATGTTGCAAAAGGTAAGTATAAGCGGATGTGGTGGCAGCTTTCATTGCCCCAATTATTATAAAGTTCGGAAGATTATTTTTCATATCAGCACTAAAAGTAAAAAGAACCCCAAATATATGAGGTTCTTTTTAAATTTTATATGGAATTATACTTATTTAATAATTGCATTAAATTCCAGATTTTCTCTGTAATTTATAAACTCCAAATCTTTTGCGGCTTCCTGTTTGTAAGAAGCATCAGCAGAAATGGCTTTCGATAAATTCTGAGTTAGCATTTGCATATTAGCAGAGCGAGCACCAACAATGGCATTCAGATAATAACAAGCAGCCGTATTGTCGGTGCAATTGCTGCTATTGTTTCCGTTTAACACCTTAGCAAGTGTAGCATTATGCGTGTTTGCATTTTTAAAAAATCTTTCTGCTTTGGCGTATTTTCCTTGTCTGATATCCAAAATTGCTTGGTTTTTTTCAGAAGCATTTGCTTGATTGAAAAACTGTTGTGCTTTGTTAAGATTACCTTTTCGAGCTGCAACTATACCATAATTAGTAAGCACATCCGCCTGATTTCCACTTATCTCAAATGCTTTATCTAACCATGTGCTTGCTTTATCCAAATCATTTTCCCCAATGTAAATGCTTGCAATATTATTGTAAGCTCTCCAATTGTTATGCAAACTAACAGCAGCATTATAAATTTTCATTTTAGTTGCTCTATCGTTTGTGAGTGTTGCAGAAAAAAGAAGTTCTTTTATATCCAATGAGTCAGGGCTAGAGGCGGAAAGAGCAGCTATTTCTTCATCCGTTTTTTTCGGCTGATAAGATAAAATACTTATTTGTGCTTTCCTTAATTGTGGCAAAATATTCTTATCTATAGCATCATAAAGTTCGGCCATATCTCTAATTGCTTGTTCTCTTTTTTCAGGGTCTTGCACAGAATTTACAATGTTTAACACTCTTCTTTTGTCTTTCATATCAGAGGCCTTCATCAATCTATTGAAACCATCCCAATCTTCTCCATAGGATACATTGGTGTATAAAGATTCATCATTCACACCATCTAATTTTAATCTTTTCAAAATTTGCTTGGCGTATCTTAATGTGCTTTTATTTCTTCTTTGAGAAACATCATCATTTGCATCTATCGTCCCTTCAGGAGATGCGTAGGATTTAATTTCTATACTATGTGTTTTGTATCCTAATTTTGCAAACTCTTGTAATCTATTCATATCCTCATCACTTTTTTCGGAAGTTCTTATTCTGCTTTGGTTTACTAAAAAATAAATAGTAGCAACTTCTGAAAGTATGGTTTCTTTTTCATAACCATGATGTGCTATTGCAATTTCTTCTGTGTTTTGCACTCTCTCAGATGTAGCAATAACCCCTTGCGCAATAGTTACTGGCCCAAGTGGCTCTGATTTGTCTTTTAAGTTTGCTACTGCTTTAATTTCTAATCCAGACACTAACATATCCTTGGTGTAGTTTATTTCATCCTCATAGGTAAAACCGCCACCAGAATTATAGGAAATTGTAGTTTGTCCTCCATTTGCCTCTTCTCCTTGCAAAGTAATGGTTTTAAAAGTTGATTCTGAGTTTTCGCTTTTCAGTACGGGAGTAAAATCAACTGTTGCTTTTTTATGAAAATATTTTGCTGGTATATTACCGTCAATTTTGATTGCTACTTTACCACCATGCACTTGCAAAATTGGTGGCGTTACAGTATAAACTACTGTATCGTACTTACTTGTCATTTTTGTTAGTCCGCATCCGCTTATTAAAGCGCCAAAAAACAAAATGGAGATTGCTTTGGTGATAACTGCTGTATTCATGCTAAATTTTAGTTTTTTTGTTATTGATTAATTTGTCGCAAATATATAAAATACACTAACAGATAACGCTCAAAAATACTTTTTTATATAGGAAATTATGAAAAGATTTTAACTACACAATCCAAAAGAAATATTTTCTCTAAATTTACGTGAATTTTATAAATTAAAATGATAAAGAAAACTACCTTTTTAATTCTGATATTTTCTGCTGTTATATTACAATCAAACGCACAAAATACAGAGGAAAATATCAATCCATTTGCGATAATCCTTATCATACTAGTGGCGGCATACAAGTTCAGCACCAAAGAGAAGGGGAGCAATTCTATGCAGAATTTATGGAGTTCGATATTAATTTTATTATAAATATTTCCTCTTTGTTCGATAGGAAAGTTAATTCTAAAAATTATCAATCAAAGGCATTTGCAAAAAATAGAAGGTTGAATTTCGTGGCAAAGGCAGGGGTTGGCTTAAATATGTTTAGAACTTTAAGGCAAGAATTAAAAACAGAACAATTTATAAATAGTTACAGTTATCAGTGGTTGTCGGAAAATGATTTTCAGGATGCTGGAAAATTTCACAATGAGTGGCATGAAAATGTTTTAGAAAAAACTTTTGTGTTAGGATTTATCACCAACTATAAAGTATCTAAAAATGTTATTCTTGATTTTTCCGTAACTGGCCGAATAGGGGGTAATGATAAATGGGATGCAAAGCTCAGCAATAAAGCCGATATGTTTATGTCCTATTCTTTAGGGACTACTATTAATTTAGGAAAAAACTAATTTTTTAATTCATTTTTTGCCACACCTCCCAAAGTACAACCCCTACACTTACCGAGATATTTAAGGAATGTTTTGTCCCAAATTGCGGAATTTCAATACACTCATCACAAAGATCAATTACCTCCTGGCTAACGCCAAAAACTTCATGACCAAAAACAAGAACTACTTTTTTATTTAACGGTTCAAAGTTGTTTAAGAAAGTAGCGTTTTTAGTTTGCTCCACCCCAACAATCTGATGGTTATTGGCTTTTAATTTTCTGATAATATCTTTTGTATCTTTTATGTATTCCCAATCCACAGAGTCATTTGCCCCCAATGCAGTTTTCATAATTTCTTTATTTGGAGGAGTAGCAGTAATGCCACACAAATATATTTTTTCAATCAGAAATGCATCAGCAGTTCTATAAACCGAACCCACATTCATGGCACTTCTTACATTGTCCAACACCACAATTATAGGTGTCTTTTTTGCCGATTTGAAATCTTCTGCACTTATTCTTGCTAATTCATTATTTTTTAACTTTCGCATCTATTATATTTGTGCACAATATTAAAGAAATAATTTTTGACTACTAAAATTAAAAAGCAAAAAAAGGAAACCCCTCTTATGGGGCAGTACAATCGCATTAAGGCCAAGCACCCTGATGCACTTTTGCTTTTCAGAATAGGCGATTTTTATGAAACTTTTGGAGAGGACGCCATTAAAACATCCAAAATATTGGGCATTGTACTTACCGCCCGAAACAATGGCGGCTCCAAAATTGAGTTGGCAGGCTTCCCATATCATTCCTTGGATACTTACCTTCCAAAACTAGTAAGGGCAGGGCAAAGAGTAGCCATTTGCGAGCAATTAGAGGATCCGAAACTTACGAAAAAAATTGTAAAAAGAGGAGTAACTGAACTGGTAACGCCAGGGGTATCGTATAACGATTTAGTGCTAGAAAATAGCAAAAACAATTTTTTAGCATCTGTAGTATATGGAGCAAAAAATTTGGGGATTTCATTTTTAGACATATCCACTGGAGAGTTTTTAATTGCAGAAGGAAATAGGGAATATATCGATAAACTTTTGCAAAGTTTCAGCCCAGCAGAAGTGCTGTTTCAAAAGGAAAACAGAAAAGATTTTGTGCACGATTTTGGAGAAAAACACAATACTTTTGCTATTGATAATTGGGTGTTTACAACTGATTATTCTACCGAGTTATTGCTAAAACAGTTTGACACTCCAACACTAAAAGGATTCGGAATAGAGCAGATGAAACAGGGCAAAGTGGCGGCAGGAGTCATTTTACATTATTTGCAAGAAACCGAGCATAATCTTACCGGGCATATTGCCAGTATTAGCAGAATTGAAAAAGAGCATTATTTGTGGATGGATAAATTTACAATCAGAAATTTAGAACTTTTCTATTCTCCAAATGAAGGAGCGAAAACCTTAGTTGATGTACTTGACAACACAATTTCTGCTATGGGCTCACGACTTCTAAAAAGATGGGTTGCACTTCCCTTAAAAGATGAAAAGCCAATAAATAAGAGATTAGAAGTAGTGGAATATTTAATGCAAAATAATGAGTTCGCTTCTTTGATAAAAGAACAAATATCGCAAATTGGGGATTTGGAAAGGACAATTTCAAAAGTAGCAACCGCTAGGATTTCGCCAAGAGAATGCATGCAACTCAAAATTGCTTTACAAGCATTAGTTCCAATAAAAGATGCTTGCCAGAATTCTTCTGAAAAAACCATAAAAAATATTGGAAAGCAGATTGATGTTTGCCTAGAAATAAAAGAAAAGCTTGAAAAACAGCTGCATCCTAATCCGCCAGCACTTTTAAGTAAAGGAAATGTAATCAATGTTGGGGTTAATTCAGAATTAGATGAACTTAGAGATATTGCAACATCTGGAAAGGAGATATTGCAACAAATTTTGGAAAGAGAAAGTAAAGCGACAGGAATTCCTTCCTTAAAAATTTCCTTCAACAATGTATTTGGCTATTATTTAGAAGTTCGCAATATGCACAAAGACAAAGTCCCAGAGGATTGGATTCGCAAACAAACTTTGGTGAGTGCCGAAAGGTATATCACAGAGGAGTTGAAAGAATATGAAAGTAAAATATTGGGGGCAGAGGAGAAAATTTCTTTCCTTGAACAAAAATTGTATCAACATTTGGTGCTGAGTTTAACTAAGTTTATTGCTCCTATTCAACTTAATGCTAGGCTTATTGCTCAGTTAGATTGTCTTTATTCTTTTTCTTTTATCTCAAGAAAGTATCAATACAAAAAGCCGATTATTGATAACTCAAAATCATTACTTATAAAAGGAGGAAGACATCCGGTCATTGAGAGACAACTTAAGGCTGAAGAAAGTTATGTGCCAAACAATACCCAATTGGACAGAAATAATCAGCAAATAATTATGATAACGGGTCCAAATATGTCGGGAAAGTCAGCACTTTTAAGGCAGACCGCACTCATTGTACTAATGGCTCAAATTGGCTGTTTTGTTCCGGCTGAGGCAGCACAAATAGGTATAGTTGATAAAATATTCACTCGTGTTGGGGCATCCGATAATATATCTATGGGCGAATCTACTTTTATGGTGGAGATGAATGAGACTGCAAGTATTTTGAATAATATTTCAGAAAGGAGTTTGATTCTGTTGGACGAAATTGGCAGAGGAACAAGCACCTATGATGGGGTGTCTATTGCCTGGGCAATTGCCGAATTTTTGCATGAGCACCCAAGCAAAGCCAAAACCCTTTTTGCCACACATTATCATGAACTAAACGAAATGACAAATTCTTTTGAAAGGATAAAAAATTACAATGTTTCAGTAAAAGAGATAGATGGTAAAATCATTTTCCTCAGGAAATTAAAAAAAGGAGGCAGTGCACATAGTTTTGGAATACATGTGGCGCAAATGGCTGGAATGCCAAATCAAATTGTAAGTAGAGCAAATACCATTATGAAGCAACTAGAAAGCTCCCATTCTGCTGAAACTTTAAGCGAAAAAGCAAAAAATATCAATAAAAAAGATGACATACAATTAAGCTTTTATCAACTAGATGACCCAACACTAATTCAAATAAAAGAGGAGATAATGGGCATTGATATCAACACCCTTACTCCTGTTGAGGCACTATTGAAACTTAGTGAAATTAAAAAACATATTCATAAAAAATAAAAGAGCTTCTCTTGGGCTTTGCAAAAACGAATATTTAATTAAATTTGCCACCCATTTGCGAGTGTAGCTCAGGGGTAGAGCATCACCTTGCCAAGGTGAGGGTCGTGGGTCCGAATCCCATCACTCGCTCAAAGTCCCTCTTTTTTTGAGGGATTTTTTACTACCAGCCCGGGTGGTGGAACTGGTAGACACGTTGGACTTAAAATCCAATGAGCAGTAATGCTCGTACGGGTTCAAGTCCCGTCCCGGGTACAAAAAGCAGAAACGAAAGTTTCTGCTTTTTTGTTTTACGGTCTTTCAATTTTTTTCTTGTTTTACCACTATTATTTATGATTATAAAAATAGGTATCTTTATCAAAAAATAAATTTATTCCATTATGAAAAATATATTTTTGATTCTATTTAGCGTTTCATTATTCTTTTCCTCTTGTAAGAAATGTAAGGATTGTATTAGAATATTTGATACAGAATTTACTACTACGGAATTGGATAGTATTGTTCAAAATATATACCGTGAAGTGGGTGGCTATACTCTGCCAAATGGTAATACAATAGATACTACTTTTGCTTATCTTGATTGGAATGATTTTGCCCTTTTTAATCTAGAGGATTTAAATAAAGAACATCAATATTGTAATAATTCATTTACTACTGGACCTGCAAACTCATTAACTGAACGAGAAAATTTAGATGAAACTTGGTGGACTAATGGAACTATATATAATGATGGAACTGATGAGTCAATATTTATCCTAGGTACTTCTTATTATATTTGTAAATAAAGCTAGATTTTTTCTAAAATAATTTCAGTAGAACCACAATTGTTGATTATGTAATCAGTTGCAATATTTTTATCAAAAGTATTGAAGTAATCAATAGCTGAAGATAACTCT
>ERZ813253.265-NODE-265-length-20334-cov-30.147177_pt1 | contig 20334 bp, 14 predicted proteins | sample MGYA00520893_ERZ813253 | MGnify/ENA primary metagenome ERZ813253 (study PRJEB31669, sample SAMD00080414) | marine metagenome | biome: oceanic hadal pelagic zone biome; feature: marine hadalpelagic zone; material: sea water | place: Pacific Ocean:Izu-Bonin Trench...
AATCAATCAGGGAAAATTGCCAAAGAAGCCACTATTTCATTTGTTGGAATGGGTATTGGAGATGGTGCACGGTATTTATTTACAGTAATTTTAGCAAGGTTTGCAGGTGTTGAAATTTTAGGAATTTATTCATTGGCGAGCTCTATAACGCGTATTGGAGAACTGTTTGGCATAGCAGGGCTGCACAGCGGAGTTATGCGCTTTGTCAGTCGTTTGGATAAAGAAACAGAAGTCGAGGAAGTAAAACAACGTATTCTTTCTGGATTAAAGCTTGGTATGCTGTTTGGTATATGTATAATGATTCTGCAAATAGCATTTGCAGATTATTTGGCATTCGAACTTTTTAATGGTTCGCTTCTTCTTAAAACTGTAATAATCATCAGTGCAGTTTCGTTACCATTTGCGACAATTATGGCCATTTCAGCTTTTGCAACACAAGGATATAAACTTCTTAAATATAAAATAATAGTATTAAATATCATTCGTCCAGTCATTATGCTTTTCTGTGTTCTAATCAGCATTAGTTTTTTTACTAAAGAAGCTGCAATCAAATTTCCATTATTAATTTCTGCAGTGTTCAGTTCGTTTGCAGCAGTTATATTTTTAGGCAAATTAACTAATATAAAAATGAGTCAGATATTTTCAGGTGTTTTTGATAAAGAATTACTGCGCTTTTCATATCCACTAATGTTTGTAACCGTTCTCGGTACACTTATGCATTGGATGGATATAATGATGTTAGGCTATTTCACAGATACAACAACAGTTGGATTATATCATCCTGCTGCTAGAACAGCTGGGTTATTACGTACTGTTTTGCTGGCGTTCATGGGCATATTTGCACCCATGATGTCTGAACTTCATCGTCGGGGTGATATTGGAGAAATGGGCAAACTGTATAAATTGATTGTAAGGTGGATTTTAAGTGTGTCATTACCGCTGGCCATTATTTTAATACTTTATTCAAAAAAGATTATGCTGTTATTTGGCGTAAATTATTTAAGTGCGTCCAATGTATTGATTGTATTAACTGCCGCCGCATTTTTGCAAACAATTTTTGGGGGTGGCGGACACACTTTGACTATGACGGGTTTCACCAAAGTTAATCTGGTTAATTCAATTGTTGTTATTATAATCAATATCACCTTAAATATTTTATGGATACCTCACTATGGAATTATTGGCGCTGCGTACGCTACTTTTGTTTCTATGGCGTCCTTGGGACTATTGCGTATTGTTGAGGTAAATTATTATATTAAAATTTTACCATTCAGTTTAAAATTAATGAAACCAGTCTTTTCCGGTGGTATTATGATTATAGTATTGATTTTGCTTAAACCAATTGTTATGCCAATGCATACACTAATTTCATTAATCATTGTTTCACTTGTTGGATTATTTATATTTTTTGCAATATTATGGCTGTTGAAATTTGATCAAGATGATAAAGAAATATGGTCAGGCATTACTATGATTACAAATAAGAAATAATGATGAAAATTGACTGGAAAAATCCTTTATTAATCATTACAGCATTATTGCTGGGTTTGATATGTGCTCTTTTCTATCATATCATTTTCCAAGGACAAGTATTTGGTTCGCCCGATACAATGAACCCTAAATCTGCAGCCATTGCACTTAAATCTGTTTATGCAAAATCAGGTGAATTTCCCTTATGGCAACCTTGGATATTTTCTGGAATGCCCACAGCAGAAGCGTTTACATTTATCAGTCAATTATACTTTCCGGCAATCATTTTAAATGTATTATTTATAAAAGGTTTATTTGCACAATTAATTCATCTACTATTTTCAGGAATAGGTGGATATGTTTTGCTGCGCTCTTTAAATCGGTCACACTATTCTGCTTTTCTTGGTGGTACAGCATTCATGCTTACGCCATATATGTTAACCATGGTTGTTTTTGGGCATGGCAGTCAAATGATGACAGCAGCATATTTGCCCTGGATAATGTGGATGACGATTAAAGTCATGGAAAAACCGAAAATATGCCATATGGGAATATTAGCTATATTGATGGGATTTCAACTTCAACGGGCACATGCTCAAATTGCCTATTATACGTGGATGTTGGTTGGAGCGTATGTTTTATATATGTTAATAATAAATATTAAACATGTAGAAAAACGTAAAAATACATTTTTAGGATTAGGTGGATTTGCAAGTGCAGCAATTTTGGGTATTGGTATTGCATTATTAATATATTTGCCTTCAATTGAATATACACCTTTTTCTGTTCGGGGAGGAGGCGTTGGCGGTGGTGCCGATTATAATTATGCAACTGGCTGGTCATTTCATCCTAAGGAAATGTTGACATTTTTTCTTCCTTCTGCTTTTGGTTTTGGCGGACAGATGTATTGGGGATTTATGCCTTTCACGGATTATCCCAATTATATGGGTATTATTGTTCTACTTTTAGCAATATATGGTTTTATTGCTCATCGTAAAGAGCCCTTATCTTGGTTTCTCGCGGGGACAGCATTTTTAGCGTTACTTATATCATTTGGAAAACATTTCAGCATTGTTTACGATTTCTTTTACGACATTTTCCCATTTTTCAATAAATTTCGAGTCCCAGCAATGATTCTGATATTAGTTCAGTTTAATACAGCAATTTTAGCTGCTTTCGGTTTGGATGCTCTTTCCGATTTGAAAGAAAAGACAGTCCCCCAATGGTTTTGGATCACTTCTGGAATTTTCGGAGTATGGTTATTGGCTTTAGTTTTTGGTTCCGGTGCAATTGAATCTGTTCTCCAAAGTAGTTTTACTCAACCACGTACTCGCGATCCAAATGCTATTCGTGCAATCAATAATTTGAGACTGGATATTTGGACAAAAGATGCTTGGATGATAATCGTTTGGACTTCCCTTGGAATGGGTACAATTTGGATGTGGATTAAGCGAAAAATCTCTAAACATGTTTTACTGACATTATTAGTTGTTTTAGCAATAGTGGATATTTTCCGAGTGGGACAACAGATAATACATCCTGCAAAATCGTCTGGTCGATCGGCTGCAACTATGTCTTCTCAATCAGTGGATCGTTATTTTGAAACAGATCCTGTTATTAAATACCTTTTACAGCAGGAAGGTGATTTTAGAATTTATCCAGCTGGATTTCTTTTTGGCGAATCACGCTTTCGAGCATTTGGGTTAGAGTCAGTTGGCGGATACCATCCGGCAAAACTCAAATTAACCAATGATTTTATTCAACGAACAAAAAACATAAGCTCCTTTTCTTTAATGAAAATGATGAATGTTCATTATTTAATAAGTCCCCAAGAGATTATGATTCCTACACTAACGGATGCTTTTGCAGGTAAAATGCAAACTGATAGAGGTGTTATTCCTGCATACGTATATAAATTAAAAAATACACTTCCCAGGGCATGGTTTGTTGGAAGAGTCGAATCAAAATCAGATGAACAACTTTGGCGTATGATTAATGAAGTCAATTTTGATCCTGAAGAAATTGCTTATATCAAATCGGATGTAAATGGTGCTGGTGATTATTCTGTGGGTATTGTTAACAGTATTGAACGATCACTACACCAGCTGAACATTGATGTAACTTGTACAGAACCTGGTTTTCTTGTAGTGAGTGAAGTCCATTACCCTTTGCGTTGGAAATGTACTATTGATGGCAATCCTGCAAAAGTGATCGAAACAAATCAACTGATTAGAGGATTAATGATTCCTTCAGGAGATCATACTATCGAATTCATTTATGATCGATCATCATTTAATAAAGGGAAAATAATTTCCGGCGTTTCATTTATTATTGCACTAGGGCTTGTAGGTGCAGGTGTATATGGAAAACGTAAAAGAACATGAAGATTTATAATCATTCGTTAAACATTAAAGGCGGATTGCTATTATTGGGGATAGTGCTGATTGTATCCTTGCTGGTGTATTCACAATCTATTGTTAATAAACTGCGAAATGACAACAAGGAAATTGTTCAGCTATATGCTGAAATAATTGCTGCTACAGTGAAAGACGAATCGGATGCGAATTTGAGTTTTGTATTTGATGAAATAATCAAAAAAGTACGATTCCCACTTATTTATTCTGACCGAAACCATCAACCAATTTATTCAAAAAATTTTCCGGAAGATTTAAATCAAAATCAATTGTTACAATATCAGCGAACAATGGCGGAACAGAATAGTCCAATACCCTTGGAGTATATTGATAGTAAAACAAATATTCATTTTAATATTGGATATTTATATTTCGGAGATTCGATTCTCATAAAACGTTTACAGTGGCTTCCTTTTCTAGAAATCGGTGCTGTCGCCATATTTATTATTCTGGGTTTTGCCGGTTTCACATTGATAAGAAATAGTGAAAAACGACATATTTGGGTGGGAATGGCCAGAGAAACTGCCCATCAATTAGGGACACCTGTGTCGGCTCTTATGGGTTGGATTGACATTATGAAAAGTAATCCTGAAAAAATAGATGATATGCTGGATGAAATGTCAATAGATTTAAAAAGATTAGAACAGATTGTCGATCGCTTTAGCAAAATGGGTTCTGAAGCAAAAATGGAATCTTTTGATTTATCAACAGTTATCGAGGATGTGTTAGTATATCTTGATCGACGTTTGCCGTCTATTGGAAAAAATGTTCAATTAAATAATAATGTTGAAAAAATTGTATCTATAAATGGTAATAAAATATTAGTATCATGGGCAATTGAAAATATTATTAAAAACGCAATTGACGCCATTGATTCTAATCAAGGTAAGATTGAAATTGAGAGTAAAAGAGAAAACAAGTATGTTTTTATCAGTATTTCTGATAATGGCAAAGGAATACCACGTAAAGATTGGAAAAATATTTTTCGACCCGGTTTTAGTAGTAAAGCTAAAGGGTGGGGGATGGGACTTTCACTGGTAAAAAGGATTATTGAAGAAATACATTCTGGTAAGATAGAAGTCATTGATTCTGCTGAGGGCAAAGGAACTTCAATTCAAATTTCATTACCTCTATAATGCTTTTTGAACCAGTATCAATTTTTCGGTAATTTTTAAACTAATATAAAGGAGTTATAATTGGATTTTCTATATGCATTAGCAGCACCAGAAGGACAAAGCGGAGGCGGATTCGTTGCATTTTTACCGTTTGTCCTGATTATGGCAGTCATTTATTTTTTAATGATCCGCCCGCAATCAAAACGTCAAAAAGAAAAACGACAGATGCTGGAGAATATTAAAAAAGGGGACCGCGTTATTACTATCGGAGGAATCCATGGAAGCGTCGCCAGAATTAAAAACAATGGCAAGGTTGTCGTGTTGAAAGTAGACAAAAATATGAATATCACTGTCAATAAATCAGCTGTTGCAGGTCTTGCAGGTAACGTAACTGAAGAAGATACACAAATAAAAGCCTAGGCCGGATGGCATTAATGGTAGTCATAAAGTATGGAGATCCGATGCTCCGCAAGAAATGTGCAAAGGTCACTGATTTTTCGAATCTGCCGATACTTGTTGATGATATGTTTGACACAATGTATGAAGAAGAAGGTATCGGACTGGCGGCCAACCAGGTCGGAGTTGATTTGAATTTAATGGTAATTGATGTGTCTCATACAGTAGAAACTGATGATACACATACCTTCGTGAACGGTGAAATTACAGACAGCTGGGGAGATTCAGTCTTTGAAGAAGGATGCCTTTCAATCCCTGAAGTACGCTTGGAAGTAAAACGCCCTGAATTCATTAAATTTAAATATCAAACCATTGATGGAAATGAAAAAGAAGAAGAATTCACAGGATTACTAGGTCGTGCAATCCAGCATGAGATTGATCATTTAAACGGTATTTTAATTATCGATAGAGTTAGTCCGATAGTACGCATGCAGGTGAAAAAACAATTGAAAGAGATTGAGAAAGAATCTAAACAAAAGAAAACACCAAAAGATCGTAAGGAATCTTTCGTTTTATAATTCAATCTTTTATCCAGTCTTTTATGCAAACCTTTCGGGGGTTCCTGGAAGGTTTATTTTTATAGGTATATAAATGAAAATAGTCTTCATGGGTAATCCGGAATTTGCCGTGCCGAGTTTGAAAAAACTTGCTGCAAGCAATCATGAAATTTTATCCGTGGTTACTAATCCTCCCAAACCGGTTGGTCGAGGAAGAAAGCTTATGCAATCACCTGTAGCAAAATGCGCTGAAGATTTAAACCTTAATGTGATGGAAATCGATAACCTCAATTCTGAAGATACAATGCAGAATCTACAAAAATTGAATGCTGATGTTTTTACGGTTGTCGCTTATCGAATACTACCAAAAGAAATAATCGCTATTCCCGCAAAGGGATCCATTAACTTACATGGATCCCTCTTACCAAAATACCGTGGCGCTGCCCCAATTCAATGGTCATTAATTAATGGTGACAGCGAAACAGGATTAACGACATTCATCCTTCAGCCCAAAGTGGATACTGGAAATGTTCTACTGCAGAAAAAGATCGCTATCGATCAAGATGACAATTATGGATCTCTTGCAAAAAAAATGAGTAATGCTGGAGCTGAATTATTGGTCGAAACGATGGACGAGTTTGAAAAAGGAAATTTAGATTCATATGCTCAAGATGATTTTAAAGCTACTACAGCTCGAAAAATTTCAGCTGAAATGACCGTAATCAATTGGCAAAAATCAGCGCAGGAAATTCATAATCTCATTCGTGGATTAACTCCGTCACCAGGTGTCCGTACTTTATTATCAGGAAAAGGCCTGAAAATATTTGAAACAGAATTCATTAAAGAAAATTCTGCTCTAAATAAAGGAGAAATTTCAAAAATTGAAAAGGAGCACTTTTCTATCCAAACAGGCGCTGGTCAATTAATCGTGTTACAAGTGCAATTGGAAGGAAAACGGCGTATGAGTGCTGGTGATTTTCTGCGTGGTGTTCATTTACTAACTGGGACTAGATTAGGTTAAAATGGATCCGCTGCGCAGGCAGGCTGTGAATGTACTTACTCTTTTTGATAAAGAGTCTGATCAATTAAAAAAAATCCGCGATGAATATTGTAAAAAACACAGTATTGGCGGAAAAAATCGTCAGAGATTAACCGCATTAACAAATAGCGTAGTGCGATGGAGAGGCCGTTTGGATTTTTGGATAAAGGGAACGTTAAAGAAACCAAATAGGAAAATCCAACCAGAATTGAAAAATATCCTTCGTCTGGGAATTTATGAAGTTGTAATGGATAATAAAATTCCGGCCTATGCCGCAGTGGATGCGTACGTTGAAATTGCTAAAAAAACCTTGGGTAAAGGTCAGAGTAAGCTGACGAATGCAATTTTAAGGAAAGCGGCGGGATTTAAAAATTTTAGTGAATCAGATAAAAGCATATTAAATAAATGGCATTCATTTCCTGGATGGCTTTGGGGAAAATGGACGAAGCAATTTGGACTCGAGAAAACAATAACATTAGTTGATTATTTTAACGAAACGCCCAAAACAGATATTCGAAGAAATAATAATCTATTGAGCCATAATGATTTAATAACATTTTGCAAAGAAAATAATATTGAAATTGAACTATGGGACAATTCAGAAACATTTTATAAAATATTTTATAACTTATCCGGATTAAGAAATTTAATTGTAACAGGCCTTATTAGAGTTCAAGATAGAGCCGCTGGAATGGTTGTGGAATATCTCGAGCCTAAACCCGGAGAAACGATACTGGATGTCTGTGCAGCTCCTGGAACAAAATCATCCTACATTGCAGAATTATTAAATGGAAAAGGGGATTTTTATATTTCAGATAATAATTCCACAAGAATGGAAAAATTTGAATCCGAATACAAGAATGTAGTCATTGATATAAAAGATGCTGCAGATGATGAATTTCCCAAAGCTGATGCAATCTTGATTGATGCACCATGTTCAGGAACAGGTGTGATTGGTAAGAAACCAGATATTCGCTGGCGTCGATCAATGGACGAAATTTATGATTTTGTAATACTACAGAATAAAATATTAAATCATATGAGCCAGTTTCTTAAGCCGGGGGGTAGAATCATCTATTCAACTTGTTCAATTGAACAAGAAGAAAATTGGGGAGTGGTGGATGCTTTTCTTAAATTAAATGAACATTTTTATATGGATATGGAAACAAAGAACATTCCTGACAGTTGGTTGGATGACAGAGGTGCTTTAGCACCATTTCCTCCAATAAGTAAAACAGATGGTATGTTCGCTGTCAAATTGGTAAATGGATCTTAAAAATAAACTCATACAATATATTTTAGCTTTTGGGGCTATCACATTTTTGATTGCGGGTGTATTCGATTATATACTTATGCCCATGTATACGCGGCATAATACTGGTCATTTTCTCGTTGATGTTCAGGGTAAACAGCTGGAAGAAGCTATTGCTATGATTGAAGCTGAAGATTTTCGTGCTGTGGTAAATGATACCATGTATACGAATAAGTATAATGAAGGAACAGTTATTGACCAATATCCCAAACCCCATCTGAAAGTAAAATCAGGACGGACAGTTAGATTAAAAATCGCTCATCCAGAAAAATTAGTTTCAATTCCAAATCTCATTGGCCAATCTTTACGTAGTGCAGAAATTACATTGCAGCAGCTAGGGTTGCGGATTGACACAGTGTATTCTGAATTCAATCCTGAATATCCAAATGGAACAATAGCATGGCAGTATCCAAAAGCAAATGATACAATGAAAAAAGGATTGGGGATTCAAATCACACTCAGCAAAGGTTTACCACCAGATTTTTACCAAGTACCAAATGTGATTGGTTTGAGCTTAAATAAAGCAAAAGAATACTTGGCTAAAGCTAGGTTGAAAGTAGGAAAAATTTCATATCATGAAGACCAGGATTTAGTTCCATTTACTGTGTTAGATCAATCTATCAGTGAAGGGACAGTCTTGGACAGAGCTATGAAAATAAATCTGGTGGTCAGTGTTTTGGATCTTCAGGATATTTTCAATCAACTTACCAATGATCCTTAGATGATTACTCCAGCAGAACTTAAACGTAAGCTAATTCACCTTTTAAACTTGGTTATTCCTTTTAGCTATGTGTTCATATTTCCAAACAAAAATCAAATGGCAATAATTATGCTCATTTTCGCTCTTATTTTTGTGATAGTTGATTTGACCAGGATGCGTTTGGCGTTTGTAAAAAAGATTTTCGATCATTTTTTTAATTCAATGATGCGTCAACATGAAATCAGCGGTCGCTTTACGGGCGCAACGTGGGTTTTGATAATTTCAGTACCTGTCATTTATCTTTTACCAAAAGAAATTGCAATATTGAGTCTCGTATTTATGTCATTAGGAGATATTGCTGCCGCAATAATTGGTTTATCATTTGGCAAAACTAAAATAGGCAAAAAATCACTTGAGGGTTCCATCGGCTGTTTATTCGTTTGTATTATTGCTGCCCTTATGTTAGATCTCGTCCCATTGATTGTTTCAATAAGCGGTGCAGTAATGGCAACAGTATTTGAGGCGTTACCGATTGATATCGATGATAATATACTGATCCCAATTGGCGCTGGTTCAACGATGGTATTAGCGAGTTCCTTTTTCGTATGACATTTTTGTCACCATTACTATTGTGGGGTTTATTGGCTGCTACAATTCCCATAATCATCCATTTAATTAGCTTAAGTAAAACCAAGGAAATGGAATTCAGTTCTATCCGTTTTCTAGAAGAAATGAAACACGAATCCATTCGTAAACTGAAGATAAAACAATGGCTATTAGTATTATTAAGAACATTGATGATCATTTCATTAGTTCTTATGATCGCTAGACCTACAACTAAAGGTTTTATTTCCAGTTGGTTAAGCGGTGATGTTGATTCCAGGGCAGTGGTCATAATTGATAATTCAGCCAGTATGTCGTTGATGGGTGACAATGGTTCATTACTGGAAAATATAAAACTACAATCTAAATCTCTTATACGAAAACTAGATGAAAAGTCGTTTGTTGAAATATATCAATCAAATCCGATGAAATTAATATATAGCGGCAAGCAAGATCGTGCTCAACGAATTAGTAATGCCATAAATTCAATTTCCCAAACTGCAACGACGGATCAACTTTGGTCTGTTATTATTACAGCAATAAAATCTGCTGAACAACATGAAATAAATAAAGAATGTTTTATTTTTAGTGATCTCCAATCATTACCGGATACTTCAACAGTAAACCAGTTTCAAAATGAACTCTACGAATGGAAACTATATTTTATTGGTCAAGAGCCAGTTCAAGATAATATTGGAATTTATGAAGTGCTGCCTGTGAGCCAAGTGAAACTACCTGATCATTTGATGAAATTAAATACACGAGTGAAAAATGAAGGCAAAATTGAGAAAAGAAATATTTCTATTGAACTATACTTGAATGATGAAAGAGTAGGACAGGTTGTAACTGCATTTAATCCAACAAAAGCAAAAGAATTTATATTTCAAGCTTACCCAGGTAAAAGTGGCATCATTCGTGGTAAAATAACAATTCCGGATGATGATTTTGATTATGATAATTACCAATCATTTGAATTGTCCATCCCCAAACAAATATCCTGTATGCTGATTGGCGAATCAGTGGAAGATGTATTCTTACTTGAAGAAGCACTTAAATCCATCAGCGGTGAAAATGAATATGTCTACCTGCATAGAAAGATCATGCCAGCCATTGACAAACTTTTCCTCCATCACACCGATGTATTGATTTTACATAGACCCGATAAGATTTCAATGAAAGCTTTGGATGATATTCAGCGTTTTATAGCAAGGGGTGGAGGGTTGATTTGGATCTCTAATACGGATGATATTCAAATTTCCTCCTCAATCGAATCGGCGTTAAAATTACCTTATTACGTCCAGTCTATACATGCCGGTACCGAAGCATTTTATGAGGTTGAGAGAACCCAAACCCAGCATGCACTTTTTGATGAATTGACTGTGCGAAAATTATCTGCAGAACTTCCTGAAGTATATAGTTATACCAGAGTAAGACCCCGATTAAATCAAAATGTTATATTAGCCATGCATAATGGTGATCCATTTTTGATAGAGTACAGATTAATGGGTGGTCATGTATATTATTTTTCGTCACCTTTTGGATTAGATTGGAACGATCTTGCTTTACGAGGGCTTTTTGTTCCATTACTCCATCGCATGTTAATTCTTTTAGCAACGGATGAAAGTAATACGATGCCGGTTTATGCTGGAGAATCAAAAAAGATAATAATGACCAAAGAATTTTTAAATGCCAAATGGGAATTGTATTCTCCTTCGGGTAGGCATATACTTTTGATTCCGGATTATAATAAAGAAGTTTTAATTGTTGAAAATACAGATGAATTAGGCTCCTATGAAATCTACGCAAATGGTGAATTTTATACTGCATTTTCCACCCGGCTTGCTCATCATGAGCGCCCCATAAACAGAGTGCCAGGTCAGCTAATTGCCAATACAATTGGGTCGACTCAAGCACAATATATTTCTCCCGGTCAAAGTACATCTACCGTGTTGCAGGATTTAAGATATGGAAAGGCATTATGGCGGAATTTTTTAATCCTGGCTATTATTATATTTTTGATTGAAACAATAATGGGTAGGCCGCACTCTCACGCAATGAAATCTGAAGACTAATGCAAGATATTGATATAAAAAAGGAAAAAGCACTCATGGTGGGTGTAATTCATGGCAATGTGGATGAAGCAACAACGTATGAACATTTAGAAGAATTAGAATTATTAGCAGACACTGCCGGGGCAGAAGTTGTAGGCCAAGTGACTCAACGGTTGAATAAATTAAATCCACAATTTTTAGTCGGAAAGGGTAAAGCAGATGAAATAGTTGGTCAGGCGGAAGCATTGGGAGCACAACTTATCATTTTTGATAATGATTTAACGCCTGCCCAAGCAAAAAATTTCATGAATTTAGCTGATAATTTAAAGGTGATTGATCGCAGAGCTCTCATACTTGATATTTTTCGTCAACATGCCAGATCCCGAGAAGCAAAAACCCAGGTTGAATTGGCCCATTTGGAATATTTATTACCTCGATTAACTCGACAGTGGACCCACTTGGAAAGGCAGATGGGTGGAATTGGAGCAAGAGCCGGGATGGGTGAAACTCAAATCGAAGTTGATCGCCGATTGATTCGTACACGGATTTCAAAATTAAAGAAAGAGCTGGAAAAGATCGATCAAGAAAGGATTGTACAAAGCAGGGGCCGAAAGAAATTTTTCCGTGTTGCGTTGGTGGGATATACCAATGCTGGCAAATCAACTTTAATGAATGTCCTGTCTGCAGCCGATGTGTATGTGCAGGACCAATTATTTGCCACATTGGATACAACCATTCGCCAAGTGGATATAAATGATACTCATCAAATACTCTTAAGTGATACGGTGGGTTTCGTGCGCAAATTGCCTCATGGTTTGGTGGCGAGTTTCAGAAGTACATTAAAAGAAGTGATAGATGCAGATCTATTATTACTTGTTTTGGATGCATCATCCCCCCACGTTATAGACCACTTAAAAACAATCAATAATGTTCTCGAAGAAATTACTGCTGGTGATAAACGTAGTTTGATTGTTCTAAATAAGATCGATTTAGTTGAGGATATAAATGCATTGAATCAATTGAAACAATCTTTTACTGAAGCAGTTATGATTTCTGCGCTGGATCAACTGCGGATGGATGATCTTCTAAATTCAATCCAATCCATCATGGATGAGAATTTTCAAACTATAGAAGTAGATATTCCATTTTCGAATGGTAAAATAATTTCTGAAATACAAGCTGATACAGAAGTGCTGGATCGCGAATATTATGATGAAGGTGTGCGAATGACCATTAAAGGACCCAGCAGTAAAATTCAAAAGATCCTTTCCCAGTTAGTATAAAAAAATCCCGACACTTTCGTGTCGGGATTTTAACTTCCCGCATTGAGTGTTTTTCAGGATCATGATTATCATAAGTGGCGGCCTCCCGCCAACAGCAAACTTCCTTTACTCCGGCGAACCAGAGAAGGCCTGTTTTTTGCCGACAGAGTTAGCCTCCAAGGGCAGTTATTGAAGATCCTGAATAACGTATCTCAAGCGGGAATTGTAAAAAAGCTAATATAAATTTATCCGATCAAACGACCGGGGACAAGACTTAATCGAACTCTTTTTTGGGTGGGGAGATTTGATTTTCTGTTGAAGCAATAAAAACGGCCACACAGGCATCACCTGTTACATTCGTTGTTGTCCTTATCATATCCAATATTCTATCTACACCAAGAATAAGAGCAATACCCTGACTGGGAACTCCAATAGCCTCAAGAATAATCACGAGCATGATTAGTCCGGCACCGGGAACAGCTGCCGTTCCAATCGAGGCAAGTACAGCTGTTAGTACAATGGTCAATTGTGCGCCTAATGTCAGATCCATTCCCAGCGTTTGAGCGATGAATACTGCAGCCACCGCTTGGTATAAGGCTGTTCCATCCATGTTTATCGTTGCGCCTAGCGGGAGGACGAAAGAAGACACCTCTTCAGAAACGCCCAATTCGTCTTCACAGCGTTCCATGGTTACAGGCAAGGTTGCACCGCTTGAACTCGTAGAAAATGCCAGTAATTGCGCCGGGGCAATTCCCTTATAAAAATCTTTCAAGGACATATTAGTAAAAATTTTAAGTATAGCGGAATAGGTTACAGACATATGAATAAGCAGGCCCAAGATAACTGCAATCATGTAATAGCCTAATGAACCTAGTAATTCAAGAATACTAGTTAAATCATCTCCAGCCACAGTATTGATTGTATCTGCAATAAGAGCAAATACCCCAATGGGAGCCATGAGCATAATGATATCAACCAATTTGATTACAACAGCATTCAGCCCTTTAAAAAAGTCTAAAAAAGGCTTCGATTTGTTTTTGGGAATTTGAATTAAACCTATCCCAATAAATAAGGCTACAAAAACTACCTGGAGCATATTTCGATTACTAGAAGCTGCGTTAAAAAAATTACTGGGTACTATATCAACGATAGGTTGGAGAGGCCCTCTGTCTTTTATATCTGCAGCTGCACTAGCTTTAGTATCTACCGCTGATTGATATGTTTCCTGAAGTTTTATTTTCATTTCATCCGGAACAGTATCTCCGGGTTGGAGCATGTTTACGATAACAAGTCCGATAGTTACAGAAATGGCTGTTGTTAAAATATATATTGTAATTGTTTTCCCACCGATGCGAGACAGTTTTTTAAGATCGGATAAAGAAGCGACGCCAGTGATAAGCGACGAGAGTATAAGAGGAACGGCTATCAGTTTTAATAGACTGATAAAAATCGTTCCAAAGGGAGCAATCCAATTAGATGTAAAACCGCCTAATCCTTGCGTGGCAGCAAAAATCCCGTAGAGCAGACCTAACGCTAGGCCTATAATAATCTTCCAATGTAGCTTCATAAGGCGCTGAATTTAACAGGAACTATTCGGATCACAAATGATCAATCTTCTGTTTTTCGTTTTGCTTCTTCATAGGATTTATAATACGAATCGCCCATTTCAGAAAAGAAATCTGTTCCAGGTTTGCTCTTTAATCGTTTAAAAAAGACTTTTGCAATTGTATCAAAGAGGTCTTGGATATTGGCTAATGCAGAACCCAAGTGATGAGCGAGTGGTTTATTCTTCAAGCTGTTCTAAAGCCAATTTTAATTCATTTGTAGGAAGATTACAGGCGAAGTTTTTGCAGACATAAGCTGTGGGTTTTCCATCTATCATCGTTTGTGAATCTGTCCAAGGAGCTATTTTAGTTAAATTTTGTCCATTTTTATAAAGCAGCACTCTATTCGGATTATAAGATTGGCTGATGGATTGGATGAATGAGTGTGTCTCTTCATTTTCATTGCCCACTACGACAACTTCTTTGGCCTCCAAATTGAACATGAATCCGGTTAGCATATTGGTATGTCCCGTTGGCATGCGTTTTATATCCGGTTGGAATGTGCGGATGGTCTTCTCTGCTTTGTCCAGCCAATCCATATTACTGGTAATGCGAGCGAGTTTATACAATACAATCACAGCAACAGAATTACCTGAAGGAATTGCACCATCGTAAGCAGTAATAGCTCGCACAATCAATTCTTCAGTATTATCACTGCCCAGGAAAAATCCGCCGGCATCATCATTCCAAAAATCTTCTACCATAATATTAGCAAGTTCAATAGCAGCAATTAAATTATCTGTATTAAAATTGGCTTCATACAATCCCAATAATCCCCAAATCATAAATGCATAATCGTCCAAGTGTGCATCCAGAGATGACGTACCATTGCGATGGCGTTTAAGTAATCGACCATCATTTCTTCTTAATTTATTGAGAACAAAATCAGCAGATTTTTGAGCCGCAGTTGAATACATTGGATCATTTAAAGCAATACTGGCTTTGGCCATGGCTGTAATCATCAGTCCATTCCAATCTGTAAGAATCTTATCATCTTTTAATGGATGGATTCGTTTTTCTCGGACAATAAAAAGCTTTTGTCGCCAGTGTGCAATTTTTTCATGCAGATTATCAGGAGAGATATCCATGGATTCGGCTATGTACTTTACTCGCTTTTGCAAGTGCAGAATATTTTGTCCGGTTTGCTGACTTGTTGCTTCATCATGAAAATTTCCGCCAGGATGGACATTGAAAATTGTATTGAATATTATGCCATCTTCTTCACCCAGAATATCGACTATTTCTGTATCGGTCCAAACATAAAATTTTCCTTCTTCACCTTCGCTGTCGGCATCTTCAGCTGAATAAAATCCACCTTCTTCGCTGGTCATATCTCTTAAAACATAGGTGAAGATTTCCCGGGCAGTCTGACCATAAAACTCATTATGTGTAATTTGATATGCTTCCAAGTAAGCCATGGATAGCATGGCCTGATCGTAAAGCATTTTTTCAAAATGGGGGACCAGCCATTTTTTATCCGTTGAATAGCGATGGAAACCAAATCCAACATGATCATAAATTCCGCCCAGACGCATATTTTTTAATGTTGATTCAACCATGAGTAGTGCTTGGTTATTTTTTGTACGATGATAGTATCGAAGTAAATAAATCAAATTATGGGGTGAAGGGAATTTGGGAGCTCGTCCAAAGCCACCCATATCTCTATCGTAACGCTGAACAAAATCACTGTAAGCAAGATCTAGAGTATTTACTTCAAGGGTCGTACCCAATGTCCGAGTATTTGCTCGAACAAGATACGATTTTACTTGATCGACTGATTTCATTATTTCATCGCGTTTATTTATCCAGGCATCATGAAAAATGGGTAAGAGCTGGAGCATGCCGGGCCGTTGGCCGCCGCCATCTTTAGGAAAGTATGTTCCGGCAAAAAAGGGCTCTTTATCCGGAGTCATTACAATCGTTAACGGCCAGCCGCCTCTACCGGTCATTGCCTGGCAAACGGACATATACACATGGTCAATTTCCGGAAGTTCTTCCCGATCTACTTTAATACTTACGAACCAATCGTTCATGAGTTTAGCCACGCTATCATCTTCAAATGATTCGTGCTCCATTACGTGACACCAGTGGCAGGTGGAATAGCCAATGGACAGAAAAATGGGTTTATCTTCTGCTTTTGCCTTGGCAAAAGCTTCTTCGCCCCAAGGGTACCAATCAACTGGATTATTGGCGTGCTGAAGAAGATAGGGGCTTTGTTCATTTGCTAAACGATTCAAATTCTCCTCGTTTCCTTTTCCCGAACATGCTGAAATAAATAACATGCAAAAAATGATATATGTTGTCTTGACTTCATACATAGTACAGTTGGAATTTGCAGACTATAAAATTAATTTCACAGGCACAAGATGAATAAGTTATCTCTAAAATATATAATTTTCAATATTGTTACTTTAATGATGATCTTTTCTATTGGATCATGCAATAAAAAGGCTTCGCTCAAGTTTGAAGTCAAGGGTGTCAATGAGAATAAGAGTTCTGTGCGGCCGAAAATTCCCGGTCCCCGTACATGTTTTTGGTCAAGAGGACCTGCAAGTAAAGATCCGTATGTTAATGTGGCATATCCAGATGCTGGCGTATTTTATTGGCATGCCATGTTTTCTGTACCAGAGGGTGCACAATTACATTTAGAAGGCGAATTTCCACACTCTCGATATATGTCCCTAATCAGTTATGATGAACGAGGTGCACCGGTTGAATCTTTATCTGATTATTTAATTATTCCAAATGATGGCGATGGTGCACTAGATGAAGATGTAACTGTTGTGTAAATTCGAAATATGTTAGCTTCATCAGATTTTCCACATGCAATCCAAAATGTAACTGAAATTGGAAAAGAGAAAGAAATAATGGGTCCCTATTTACCAAAATCCAATTATATGATGACTAATATGTTTGAAGTTTTATTTCCATGTATAAAATAAAAAAAGAATTGCGATGAATCAAACACCATTAAAATATGTTATCATTATCACTGCTCTTGTGGCACTAACCATGTATTTTATTATGATGAATGCAGCAACCTTTCAATTCCATTCTGTCCGAGATGATTTCATGGACTGGCATTTTGCCAATAATCCTACATCAGCTACGTGGATCGGCATCCACGATTACGATGGTGAATTGCCGGACATCAGCACCAAGGGCCGTGAAAAAGAACGCGCTCATTTCCTTGAAGTCAAAGGAAAGCTGGAAGCCATCGATTCTGAAACGCTAAATGACAATGATCGTATCGACCGCCAGATTTTATTGGATATGATTGAATCGAGTTTTTTCAACATGGATGAGTTGCAGAGTTTTTCCTGGAATCCAATGCAATACATGTGGGGATTAGGTTACGCCTACGAGAGCCTGCTGGCCTACGATTTTGCCCCAGTGGAAGAACGGGCAGATAATTTATCTCGTAGGTTTTTGGCCACATCAGAATACTTGGCTCAAGCACAGGAGAATCTGGTGGAATTTTCTAAACCCCATTTAGAAACGGCTGTCAAGCAGGCAAAGGGGTTAGCCGGAATGTTTGATGCTACCATCCCGGAAATGGCTGAACAATTGCAGGATGATTACCGCAAGAATTTTGAACACAATGCCGGTCTGGCAAAACAGGCCTTGGAAGAATTCATTACATTCCTGGAAAGCAATCTGAACAACGATTCATTTCGGGATTTCCGTATCGGCCGGCAACTTTATAATAGAAAATTATTTTACACCCTGAAGGAAGGAATAACCGCACCGGAGGTCATGGAACGTGCTGAACGTCATATACGCGTCGTCCAAAATGAAATGTTTGTTTTGGCAGAGCCATTATACAGTGAATGGTTTGGGGAAGAGCCAGCTACGGATACCCATGAAGATAAATTGAAAATGACACGAAAGGTATTGGACCGTATAGCCGAAGACCATGCACCTCGGGACAAGGTGGTGGAAGCGGCGCGGGAGACCATCGCGGAACTGGAGCAGTTTATCCGGGACAATGACCTTTTAACTTTAGACGATTCCAAGCCATTGGAAATTCGGGAAACACCGGAATATCAACGAGGCGTGAGCGGAGCTTCTTTGCAGTCCCCGGGACCTTTGGAAAGCAACCTGCCCACATTTTATAATGTGTCTCCCATTCCGGAAGACTGGACCGACGAACAGGCGGAATCCTTTTTGGAGGAGTACAATACTATTTCCATGAAGATCCTGTCCATCCACGAAGCACTGCCGGGGCACTACGTGCAGCTCTATTATGCCAACCGCCATCCATCGCTGGTGCGGGCATCTTTCGGCAGTGGAGTGATGATCGAAGGCTGGGCCCATTATACGGAAGGTATGATGGTGAATTCCGGACTGGGCGGCGGAGACCCGCGCTACAGCTTGGTGGAAAAAAAATGGAAGCTGCGGGGCATTGCTAATGCCATCATTGACCAGAAGATCCACGCCGAGCGGATGACGGAACAGGAAGCCCTGGACCTGATGATCAACGAAACTTTCCAGGAAGAATCAGAAGCGAATGGCAAGTGGCGCCGGGCGCAATTGACATCGGCGCAACTATCCACCTATTTCACCGGATACATACTCTTTTTGGAATTATTGGAGGATTACAAGGTTCAGGAAGGGGAAAACTTCATTTTGAAGAAATTCCATGAGGAATTGCTGTCCTTCGGATCCATTCCCATCCGCTATATCCGCGAAATGATGATAGATGATTAGTGTCATCCTAATCGAACGTAGTGAAGTATCTCAAGCGCTTGTTCAACAACATACCCTTGAGATTCTTCCCTCCAAAGGCGGACAGGCACTTCGTTCTGAATGACTGTATAAAATGACTTATTTAGTAATAATTCTGCTCTATCTCTTCACGCTGATCGGTGTGGGGATCTATAAATCCAAAAAGATCAAGACCCAGGCTGACTTTGCCGTGGCGGGGCGGAGCCTTTCACCATGGGTCCTAGTAGGTACCATGCTGGCGACGTGGATCGGTACCGGCTCTATTTTGGGAAACGCCGGTAAGACCTACGAAACGGGCATGGCGGCGCTGATCTTGCCCATCGGCGGAACATTGGGCATTATTTTACTGACACGAATTGCCGGAAAGGTTCGCAGTTTTGAAAAATTCACCGTGCCGGAAATTATTGGTGATCGCTACGGCCCGGCGGCACGATTATTGAGCGTTATTGCTTTGGTCATGGCCTACATGGTCATCGTGAGCTATCAATACAACGCCGGCGGCGCCGTCATTTCAACCATCCTCACGGATGAAAGCGGCGTCTCTCTGATCTCCATCGAAATGGCCACCATTATTGCCGTGGTGTTCATCATCGCTTACACCATGCTGGCGGGGCTGGTGAGTGTGGTCTATACGGACGTGGGCAATGGTATTATCATGACCGTTACACTATTGATTGCATTTCCTATTTTATGGATAAAGGCCGGAGGCTGGAGCGGCATGGAAGTTGCTTTTACAAGCATGGGCAAGAGTCAGCATATGCAGTTTTTTGGCGTGTATTCAGGGCTGGACATTATCAATTTTTGCCTGCCGCCGTTCTTGCTGGTCCTGGGCGATGCCAATATGTACCAGCGCTTCTTTGCCAGTAAGGATGCTGCAGGCGCCAAATTTGCCACCACTATTTTGGTTGGAGCAGTGCTGGTGATTGAACTGCTCATCATTGCTTCCGCTTGGGTCAGCGCCTCTATGATCCCCGATGCAGAAGTGGGCAAGCATGTGTTGATCTACGCGGCCCACCAATTATTACCAACGTTTTTAGGTGCCATCATGATGACCACTATTATAGGGATCATTATTTCCACAGC
>ERZ813253.266-NODE-266-length-20330-cov-5.660644_pt1 | contig 20330 bp, 17 predicted proteins | sample MGYA00520893_ERZ813253 | MGnify/ENA primary metagenome ERZ813253 (study PRJEB31669, sample SAMD00080414) | marine metagenome | biome: oceanic hadal pelagic zone biome; feature: marine hadalpelagic zone; material: sea water | place: Pacific Ocean:Izu-Bonin Trench...
TTGCTCAATAATTGGATGCTTGTCTTTTAATTTTAAAAGCGTTTCCTCTGATGTTGAATATTGCCCTGATTTTGTCTTTTTCGCTTTTTTGGTAAGTTCCATTTTTTCAAACAAAACTTCCCCCAATTGTTTTGGGGATGCGATATTAAATTCTACTCCTGATAATTTTATTATTTCCTTACTAATTTTTTCTATTTCATCTGACAAAGTGATTGCGTATTCGGCTAAAATTTTATCATCTACTCTGAATCCTTCCATTTCCATCACAGCCAATACTTTTGTAAGTGGCATTTCAATTTCTTCAAAAAGTTTACTGATTTTTATTTCCTCTAATTGCTTGCTAAAAACAGATTGAAGTTGCCAAATAGCATCCGATTGTTGATTATAAAAATTTGACAGTTCCTCCTGACTAATGCTTGCTATTTCTTTTTTTAACTTGCCTTTTCCTCTTAAGTCTTCCAAAGTGTTGATGCTATAACTTAAATAATTTTCTGTCAGAATACTTAAATCATGTCGCATATCAGGGTTCAATAAATAGTGTGCAATTTCAATATCAAAAAGTTTGGCTTTTACAATAATATTATTTTGAGCAAGCACTTTAATTTGAAACTTCAAATCATTTCCAATAAGTGTAATTTGATCGTTTTCCAATAAAGGTTTGATTAATGAATATAAATCGTTTTCAGCAAGGAAAATAAAATAGGCATGCTCATTTTCACAGCAAAGGGATACCCCAAAAACTTTTGCATCCAAAAAATCAGTAGAGGTACAGCAAAGCTGAATTGCAAATTTTTGTTTTAACTTAAATGTAGTTAAAATCTTTTCTGCCTCCTTTATAGTTGTAATCGTTTTGTAATTAATGGGTATTGATTTTGGTTCTTTTTCCACCATTTGAGTAGTCGTAAAAAGATCCATTTGCCCTTGTTTTATTTCTGCTTTTTCTTGAATTCCTGTTGGTACTGTTTTCTCTTGGAATTTTGATTTTGATGCTAGTACTCTTGGTAATAATGCTCGAAACTCTAATTCTTCAAAAAGAGATTTTATCGCATCCTCATCTTTTTGTTCTACCCTTAATTTTTCTGCCTCAAATTCAATAGGCACATCTATTATGATGGTGACTAATTGTTTGGATTGCAAGCCAATTTCTTTTCCTGATTCTACATTTTCCTTCATTTTTCCTTTCAACTTATCTGTATTTTCAAAAAGCCCCTCCATACTGCCGTATTCTGCAATAAATTTCTGGGCTGTTTTCTTCCCTACTCCTGGAATTCCCGGAATATTATCCGCAGTATCCCCCATCATCCCCAAAAAGTCAATTACCTGATCTACTTTTTGAATCTCAAATTTTTCTAAAACTTCTGGAATCCCCCAAACGGTTGTTGGCTGCCACTTATTTCCGGGGCGAAACATGAAAATATTTTCACTTACTAATTGTGCAAAATCCTTATCGGAGGTCATCATATACACTTGAAACCCTTCTTGTTCTGCCTTTTTTGCTAAGGTACCAATTACATCATCTGCTTCAAATCCATCTCTATACAATTTTGGAATATTCATGGCTTCCAATAATTTATCAATATAAGGCAATGCTTCACTTATTCCTTCTGGCATTGCTTCACGGTGGGCTTTGTATGCTGGAAAATCTATGTGTCTTTGGGTTGGCTTTTTGGTATCGAAAACCACTGCCAAATGAGTAGGATTCTGCTTGTTTATCACTTCAATCAGTGTATTTGTAAAACCGAAAATAGCTGAGGTATTCAGTCCCTTTGAGTTGATTCTTGGATTTTTTATAAATGCAAAATAGGCTCTATAAATAAGAGCAAAGGCATCTAATAAAAATAATTTTTTTGGATTACTCATATTAAGGTAAAAATACGCTTTTAGATTAATCTTAGCATTTCTGAGTGTTTTTTTTAAACGATTATGTATTTTTATCTTTTCTTATCAGAATAATTTATGAAAAATAAACGGCTTTTTAATGTGCTTAAAATTCCTCTACTATTTGTTACGCTAATGTGGATAGTAAAATTGATTGAGTTGTATTTTGGCACTACTTTTTATGCACATGGCGTTCTCCCACGGTCTATTTCCGGGCTGCAAGGAATCCTTTTTTCTCCCTTTATTCATCAGGATTTTAGTCATCTTTTAAATAATACTTACCCCCTTGTTATACTTGGAGGTATGCTCTTTTATTTTTATAAAAAATTAGGATTACAAATTTTTTTATGGCTTTTTTTTATTGCAGGAATTTGGCTTTGGGCAATTGGTCGTCCTAACTTTCATATTGGTGCAAGCGGAGTGGTTTATGCTTTAGCAAGTTTTATTTTTTTTAGTGGATTAATCAAAAAACAAACCAAATTATCTGCCGCATCTCTTTTAGTGATTTTTCTGTATGGCTCCATGATTTGGGGCGTATTGCCCATTTATGATGGCGTGTCATGGGAAGGACATTTAGCAGGTCTGCTAGCTGGACTTTTAATGGCTATTTTTTACAGAAAAGAAGGACCTAAACCAAAAAAATACCAATGGGAAATTGAGGAAGAATTAGAGAGAGAAAGGCAAGAAAGTAAAGATTTAAACATCCATTATTTCTATAAAGAAGAGGATTGATTTTCTGCTTTAATCACCCCCCAATTAGATGTGTACCAAACTCTTTCATGTAGATAATATAGTACCATTTTGGTTACTATTTCAATTGAAAACATAGAAACAGCTATTTCAGCTGCTCCTTCAGTTTTCCCAAATAGAAAAAAATACACAACAAATACAAGCAAAATTGTATCAATTGCCCCAACTAGTCTCCAGCTAATAGTTTTGATTATATGTCTTACCCTAGGAGTGAATCCAAAACTTAGACGACACCATGTCCTCTCATGAAAATAATATAATATTGTTTTGGTAATAAGTTCTAATCCGGCAATATAGGATGCTGCTTCAGTAGCTTTCTCAGGTGTATCTCCAATATAATAAACAAGTATATAGCTAATAAGCCATGTATCAGTCGTTCCAATAATCCGCCATGTAATTGCTTTGGCTATATGCCTTTTCCTTTCAACCTTTGGTTTCCCTATTTGAGGGGCTGTTTCCATTTCTCGTTTTTTTGCAATGATAAACAATTTTTAGAATATTCTCCTTAAAAAAGGAAAATCAAGAATTCGGTAATTGCCCCAATTAAAAAGCCAAAATAAACTTGTTTAAGATTATGTGCTATTTCTTTAACTCGAGCAAACCCAACTAATCCTGCACAAAATAAAAGCGTTATTATTAAACCTATATCGCCACCAAATAGGTAGTGAATTGCAAAAAAAGCACCCGTAACCCCTCCAATACCTAACATGTGCAAAGAAATTTTCCAGAAGTTAGAAACAATAGCAGAAATTAGTAATATAAGCATAGCCCCAACTAAAAGATATACAACCACAAAGTGAATATGGAGTGTTTCAAAAAGCAGAAAAAGTAAATAATACCACCCCAACGCAAATAGTAAAGGCCATCTTCTTTCCTCTTGATTTTCCATATAATAAGAGGAAACTACTTTTAGTTTCTTTAGAATAATAACACTAAAAAATGGAAGCAAAAAAGTAAATATAAAAGTGAGTTTTAAAATTTGTGTTTTTTGTTCATTACTCATAAACTCTGAAAACAAAGGCGTAAATTGAAAAAGAAGTAATAGCGCATAAGTTGGCATTAAAACTGGGTGAAATGCAAAAGAAATAAGTTTTGAAAGTTTCATTATAACATTTTTCTTAGCCTAGCCACTGGAAATTTTAATTGCTCCCTGTATTTTGCCACCGTTCTTCTGGCAATATGGTACTCTTGTTTGCATAAAAGTTCTGCCAATTTTTCATCAGTAAATGGCTGTTTTTTATCCTCTACTTGCAATATTTCTTTTAATTTTGCTTTTATCTCTTTGGTTGAAATTTCAGTTCCATCTTCTTTTTTGTATGCCTCTGAAAAAAGTTCTTTCAATAGAAAAGTACCGAAAAAGGTTTCCACATATTTGCTATTGCTAACCCTTGAAATGGTTGAAATATCCATATTTACTTTTTGGGCAATATCCATCAATATCATTGGTTTTAAATCTTTTTCATCTCCACTAATAAAATAATCACTTTGAAATTCTAAAATAACAGACATTACATTTTGCAAAGTGTTTTCCCTTTGCTTAATGGCGTCCACAAACCAAATAGCTGCTTCTATTTTTTGTTTTATAAAATCTTTTGTCTTTTTGTCTTTGGTTTCAGCAAGCATTTTTTCGTATTGTCTATTTACAAAAACTTGCCGATTATTTCTTTTATTGATCTTCAAATTTAGATTGCCGTCCAAATAAGTAACGGAAAAATCAGGTAATATAAAAGTAGTGATTTCGGCAAAATTATTAAAGCTACTTCCGGGATTTGGGTTGAGCTTTTCTACCTCTTTATAAACCAATTTTAATTGTTGCTTGCTTAATTCTGACTCTCTTAAAATGGCCTCAAAATTCTTTTTCCAAAATGGCTGATAGTGCTTTTGCAAAACTAAAATCGCATCTTGAACTTCAGTTGTTTGCTCTTTTGACTTTAGTTGAAGAATTAGGCATTCTTGCATATTTCTGGCGCCAACTCCTGTTGGTTCTAAAGATTGTATTTTCAGCAAAACATTTTCCAGTTCTTGCTCAGAAACTTCCAAATCCTGATTTATCAAAAGATCATTTTCTATAATGTATAAATCTCTTGTTAAAAAGCCATTATCATCCAAACAGCCAATAAGATACTCAGCCAAATTGTATTCATCTGACTCTAAATTTAACAATAAAAGTTGCTTTAAAAGCGCCTCATACAAAGTCTCTTCTTTATCTGGAATTGGCAAAGGAGAAAAGTCAGAATTATTTTTTTTATAGAATTGCTGTTCATAACCTAAATCAGATTCTTCTTCATCCACAATCTCCTCCTCCAAGGCAGGATTTTTTTCTAATTCTTCTTCAATCCTGCTTTCCAGTGATATTAGTGGGACTTGCAATAACCCCAAGAATTGTATCTGTTTAGGAGATAATTTTAATTGCTGACTCTGATGTAGTCTTTGTTTGTTCATTTATTAAAATTCGGCATTCTGAGGAGTTCTTGGGAAAGGAATTACATCTCGAATATTTTTCATTCCTGTCACAAACATAATCAACCTTTCAAATCCTAGACCAAAACCAGAATGTACGCAAGTGCCAAATTTTCGGCTTTCCAAATACCACCAAAGTTCATTTTTATCAATATCCATTTCATCCATTCTTTTTTCCAAAAGCTCCAGATTTTCCTCTCTTTGTGAACCGCCAACAATTTCACCAATTAAGGGGAATAAAATATCCATTGCCCTTACGGTTTCATTGTCCTCATTCATCTTCATATAAAAGGCCTTTATCCCTTTAGGATAATCCGTTATGATTACTGGTTTTTTGAATTTCTTTTCTACCAAATACCTTTCGTGCTCGGATTGTAAATCAGAACCAAATCCTTCAATAATATATTTGAACTTTTTCTTTCTGTTTGGTTTCGAATTTCTTAAAATATCAATTGCTTCTGTGTATGTTAATCTCTCAAAATCATTTTCAATAACAAATTGTAATCTCTCTAAAAGCCCCATTTCCGAGCGATCTTCTTTTTTCAAATTCTTTTCTTCATCTGCTAATCTGTTATCCAAAAAGCGTAAATCATCCGAACAATTTGTAATACAATACTGAAGGCAGTATTTCAAAAATTCCTCTGCCAAATCCATGTTTTCTTCCAAATCGGCAAAAGCAACTTCAGGTTCTATCATCCAAAATTCTGAAAGATGACGAGATGTATTTGAGTTTTCCGCTCTAAAAGTAGGGCCAAAAGTATACACCTTCCCAAGTCCCATTACTGCTAATTCTGCCTCTAGCTGTCCTGATACGGTTAGACTCGTTTTGCTACCAAAAAAATCTTTGTTATAGTCAATTTCTCCTTTATCATTTTTTGGAATATTGTTCAAATCAAAATTTGTTACCTGAAACATTTCACCAGCACCTTCCGCATCCGAAACAGTTATAATTGGCGAGTGTAAATTAAAAAACCCTTTGTCATTAAAAAATTGATGTACAGCAAAAGTTAGGGCGTGTCTTAATCTGAAAACAGCAGAAAAAGTATTGGTTCTGAAACGCAAATGTGCCTTTTCTCTTAAAAATTCTAAGGAATGTTTTTTTGGCTGCAAAGGATATTCCTGTGGATCCGCATGTCCTAAAATGGTAATTTTCTTTGCTTCAATCTCAATTTTTTGTCCGCTACCTTTTGATTGCACTACATTACCAATAACTTCAATACAACATCCTGTTGTAATTTTATTTAAAAGCTTTTCCTCAAAATGAATTGCCTCAGCAACAATTTGAATGTTGTTTATTGTTGATCCATCATTTAGGGCGATAAAGGAAACGTTTTTACTCCCCCTGCACGAACGAACCCATCCCTTTATAAGGATACCTTCTTCAATTTTTTGCTTTATTAGCAGGTCCTTTATTGTAATCCTTTGCATTTATTCTGTATTTCTTTTGCCACAAAGGTAATAAATTGGACTTTTCAAAGGAAACTACTAACAGTAAAAGAAAAATATTTTTTATTTTAAGCTAATAAAGTAGATTATCTTTCGTTTGTGAAGATTTCCTATATTTGCAAAAAAGCAGCATTTATTATTTTAAAAATGAGCAATTACACACCAGGACCATTACTGAGCAAAATTAACTGCCCTGCCGATTTGAGGAAATTAAAAAAAAGTCAATTGCCAAAACTTAGCGAGCAGTTGAGACAATATATTATTGATATTGTTGCAGAAAACGGGGGACATTTAGGGGCAAGTTTGGGGGTAGTGGAACTTACTGTTGCGCTACATTATATTTTTAATACTCCTGAAGATCAGCTGGTTTGGGATGTTGGACATCAAGCTTATGGCCATAAGATACTCACTGGCAGAAAAGATATTTTCCATACCAACAGAATGTATAAGGGAATTAGTGGTTTCCCAAAAAGGAGTGAGAGTGAATATGACACTTTTGGAGCTGGACACTCTTCAACTTCCATTTCAGCTGCATTGGGAATGGCGCTTGCATCCAAACATAAAGGAGACAATAAAAAACAACATATTGCAGTAATTGGAGACGGCTCCATGACTGCAGGAATGGCTTTTGAAGCATTAAATCATGCTGGGGCAGAACACTCTAATTTATTGGTTATCCTTAATGATAATTGCATGTCGATTGATCCGGCAGTAGGGGCTCTAAAAGAATATTTGACTGATATTTCTACTTCACGAACTTACAATAGGGCAAAAAATAAAATTTGGCGGATTTTAGGAAAAATCAGTAAGTTCGGACCAAATGCACAAAAGATAGCACAAAAAGTAGAGGGAGCAGTAAAAACCACTTTGCTAGGAGAAAGTAATTATTTTGAATCCTTAAATTTCAGGTATTTCGGACCCATTGATGGACATGATGTAAAGCATTTAAGCAGTGTTTTGAAAGATTTGAAAAATATTCCTGGACCGAAAATTTTGCATTGCTTAACTAAAAAAGGAAAAGGGTATAATCCAGCAGAAGAGGGTTGTGCAACCCAGTGGCATGCCCCTGGATTATTTCAAAAAGAAACAGGTAAAATAATAAAGCAAAAAGTTAAAAAAGATGCCCCCATAAAGTATCAGGATGTTTTTGGAAAAAGTATCATAGAATTGGCGAAAGAGAATGATAAAATTGTGGGAGTTACCCCAGCCATGTTATCAGGAAGTTCTTTGAGTTTAATGATGAAACAGATGCCTGAAAGAACTTTTGATGTAGGAATTGCTGAGCAGCATGCGGTAACTTTTTCTGCAGGACTTGCCACACAAGGACTGATTCCTTTTTGTAATATTTATTCCACTTTTATGCAAAGGGCTTATGATCAGCTTATACATGATGTGGCTTTGCAAAATTTGAATGTAGTTTTCTGCTTAGATAGAGGAGGTTTGGTGGGGGCGGATGGCGCTACCCATCATGGTGCTTACGATATAGCATACCTAAGATGTATTCCAAATATGGTGGTTGCTGCACCAATGAATGAGCAGGAATTACGCAATATGATGTACACTGCACAACTGCCAAATAAAGGCCCTTTTTCTATAAGATATCCCAGAGGAAATGGGGTGATGACAAATTGGCGAACCCCTTTTAAAGAGTTAGAGATTGGAAAAGGACAAATGATAAAAAAAGGAGAAGAAGTAGCGATTGTTTCTATTGGACATGTTGGAAATTTTGCCATTTCTGCACAAAAATATTTTACTCAAATGGGGCTTAGTATTGCTCATTACGATATGCGTTTTGTAAAACCATTGGATGAAGATTTACTCCATACTATTTTCCAAAAGTTTGATAAAGTAATAACTATGGAAGATGGTTGCTTGCAAGGAGGCTTTGGCTCTGCTGTTTTGGAATTTATGGCCGATAACAATTATAAAGCGGAGGTAGTTCGTTTGGGCATACCAGATGAATTTATCAACCATGGCACCCAAGAAGAATTACGAAAAGAATGTGGTTATGATAAAGATGCTATTGTATCGGCAGTGGAAAAACTAACGATAAGTAAAAAAGTACCACAAGCGATTTAACTACAACTCAAAATCTTCCATAAATTTAGTGGTATAATTTCCTTTTCGAAAATTCTCATCTTTCATAAGTGCTAAATGGAATGGAATGGTAGTTTTTACCCCTTCAATTATAAACTCTTCCAAAGCCCTTGACATTTTTGCTATTGCCTCCTCTCTTGTTTGTGCAACGGCAATCAGTTTTACAATCAAAGAATCGTAAAAGGGTGGTATCACATAATTGGCATACACATGCGTATCTATTCGTATGCCGTGCCCTCCAGAAGTATGGAAATTAGTAATCCTTCCTGGGCTTGGTCGGAAATCATTATAAGGGTCTTCCGCATTTATTCTGCACTCAATAGCATGTAGTTGTGGCTCATAATTTTTCCCTGAAATCTTAATCCCTGCAGCAACTTTTATTTGCTCGCGTACTAAATCGTAATTAATCACCTCTTCTGTAATTGGATGCTCGACTTGAATACGCGTATTCATTTCCATAAAGTAGAAGTTTCGGTGTTTATCCACCAAAAACTCTACAGTTCCAACCCCTTCATATTTTACGGCCTCAGCTGCCTTTATGGCGGCTTCCCCCATTTCTTTTCTTAATTTTTTAGTCATGAAAGGGGAGGGCGTTTCTTCAACCAACTTTTGATGTCTTCTTTGTATAGAACAGTCTCTTTCCGAAAGATGACATGCCTTCCCTGTTCTATCCCCAATTATTTGTATTTCTATATGTCTAGGGTCTTCAATAAATTTTTCCATATACATGCCATCATTACCAAAAGCAGCTTTGGATTCTTGCCTTGCACTATCCCAAGCATCTTTCAAATTTTCTTCTTTCCAAACCAATCGCATTCCTTTTCCACCACCACCAGCTGTTGCTTTTAACATTACTGGGTAAGTGATTTCTTTTGCTAATTTTTTACAGCTTTCGAAATTTTTAATCAGTCCTTTTGAACCTGGAATGGTAGGAACGCCAGCTTTTTTCATGGTTTCCTTTGCAGATGCTTTATCTCCCATATTTTTTATCATCCTGGGAGATGCTCCAATAAATTTGATTCCATTTTCAGCGCATATTTTCGAAAAATTAGCATTTTCGGCCAAAAAACCATAGCCGGGATGAATGGCATCCACATTGGTAATTTCGGCTGCAGCAATTATATTTGGAATTTTCAAATAGGATTCAGCACTTGGAGCTGGGCCAATACAAACTGCCTCATCAGCAAAGCGAACATGCAAACTATCTTCATCCGCTTTAGAGTAAACCGCAACCGTTTTTATACCCATTTCCTTGCAAGTTCTGATAACCCTTAACGCAATCTCGCCTCTGTTGGCAACTAGAATCTTTTTAAACATTCTTCTTTTTTATTTTTTGTGAAATTTTAGATAGGATCAACCAAAAATAATGGCTGATCAAACTCAACAGGCGTATTGTCATCCACCAAAACTTTTACAATTTTACCAGATATTTCTGACTCAATTTCATTAAAAAGTTTCATGGCCTCAATTATGCAGATAACGCTTCCCTCTTTTATCTCATCTCCAATATTTACAAAAGCATCTGTATCCGGTCCTGAACTTCTGTAAAAAGTGCCGATCATAGACGATTTTATGGTTACATAATTGCTATTGTCACTTTTTGTTTCGGTAGTTTCTGATGATTCTGAAATAGGAATTGTCACAACCTGATCACTAACTATAGTAGGTGTAGAAACCGACAATGGAGCCGCTTGGGCTTGTTGGATAATGGTTACTAGCTCCTCTTTCTCTCCCCTTCTTTTTTTATTAGGAGATTTAATTGAAATTTTAATTCCCTCAAATTCCAAATCAACTTCCGTAGCTCCTGATTTTGCAACAAACTTTATTAATTCTTGAATGTCTTCTAAGGTCATTTTTTTCATTTTTTCTCTATTTAAAATACAAAAGTAATTATTTATTTGAATCGTATGCCCATTTCAGATATATAGAACCCCAAGTAAATCCTCCTCCAAAAGCAGCAAGAATAATATTATCTCCTTTATTAAGCTTACTTTCCCATTCCCAAAGGCAAAGCGGAATTGTTCCATTGGTTGTATTTCCGTATTTCTGAATATTAAGCATTACCTTTTCGTCACCCACCCCCATTCTTCTGGCTGTAGCATCAATTATTCTTTTATTGGCCTGATGAGGAACAAGCCAAGCTATATCATCTGCCGTTAAATTATTTTTCTTCATTATCTCCTCTGATACGTCTGCCATGCTTTTTACAGCTGCTTTAAAAACTAGCTGTCCATCCTGGAAAATAAAGTGTTCACGAGCATCTACTGTTTCATGAGTGGATGGTTTTGCCGATCCTCCTGCTTTCATGTGTAGAAATTCTCTTCCAGAACCATCACTTCTTAAAATAGCATCTTGTATTCCTAATCCATCTTCTGTTGGCTCCAACATTACTGCACCTGCTCCGTCCCCAAAAAGAATACATGTTGCCCTATCAGTGTAATCCACAATAGATGACATTTTATCCGCTCCAACAACAATTACCTTTTTGTAGGTTCCGGTTTCAATAAATTTAGATGCAGTTGAAAGTGCATACAAAAAGCCCGAACAAGCCGCCATTAAATCATAAGCAAAAGCATTTTTAGCCCCAACTTTATCGGCAATTATACAAGCTGTTGCTGGAAAAATCATATCAGGGGTTGCAGTTGCACAAATGATTAAATCAATATCCTCAGCAGCAATATTTGTTTTTTCTAGAAGTCCTTTTATAGCCCCTGCTCCTAATTCAGAACTTCCCTTTCCTTCCCCTTTTAAAATCCTTCTTTCCTTTACGCCTGTTCTGCTAAGAATCCACTCATCATTGGTATCCACCATGGTTTCCAGTTCCTTATTGGTCAGGATATAATCAGGGACATAGCCCTGAACTCCTGTTATGGCTGCTCTTGTTTTTGTCATTAGCTTAATGTTTCTTTTATTTTTTCTATCAGTTTTGATTCCACTACATCTTTGGTTAAAATAATCATGTTTTTTATCGCGATTTCATTTGAAATTCCGTGCCCAATAATTACCGATTTATTTAGTCCTAAAATAGGTGTCCCCCCATAATTTTCATAATTGAATCGATTGAAATAATCATCTTCTATTCCTCTTTTAGTAATTAGGTTGTAAAAGGCTTCTGCTTGTTTGAGCACAATATTTCCTGTAAATCCATCACAAACAATTACATCCCCCTTTTCAGAAAAAATATCTCTGCTTTCAATATTGCCAATAAAATTGAAATCGTCAGTTCCTTCCATCATGCTATAGGTCGCTTGTGTAAGTAAATTTCCTTTGGTTTTTTCTTCTCCCAAATTAAGTAATCCTACTTTAGGGTTTTTTACACCGCAAACAAATTCAGCAAAAAGCGAACCCAAAATACCAAACTGATAAAGCACATCTGGTTTGCAATCGGCATTTGCTCCTACATCTAACAAAACGCCAACTGATCCATTTTCTTTGGGTAGAATAGTAGAAATACAAGGTCGAATAACACCACTTATCGCTTTTACAGTGTAAAAACCACCAACAAACATAGCTCCAGTATTTCCGGCAGATGCAAAACCATCAATTTCCCCATTGCCCAAAAGTTCAAAGCCTTTTGCAATAGATGAATCTGGTTTTTGTTTGAATGCTCTTGTGGGATGTTCTCCCATCTCAATCACCTGAGACACATCAACAATTTCAAACTGGTTTTCATCCACTTTATGATGTAAAAGCTCTTTTAGAATACTCTTTTTATTTCCTATCAGAACAATATGCTCGTTATTTGATAATTCATTCCAAGCAAGAATTGCTCCATGAATGGTTTTTTCAGGAGCAAAATCACCTCCCATTATATCGACTCCAATCCTCATTGTTGGAAATATTATAGTTTTATCATAAAGGGGCTAAAACTACAAAATTATTAGAATTTAGGCGTTGGCTTGTGCGGCAATAGCTTGCTTGCCTCTATAATGTCCACATTCTTCACAAACTCTATGGTATAGTACTGGTGTTGCGCAATTAGGACAATTATACATTGTGGAAGTAGACGCCTTATAATGTGTTCTTCTTTTATCTCTTCTTTGCTTTGATATTTTTCTCTTTGGATGTGCCATTTTATTTTGTTTTTACTTTAATTTATCTAATACTTCCCATCTTGGGTCAACTTCTTGCTTTATTTTTGTAGCATATTTTTCAATCAACTCAAGCATTTCTTTGTCACATTTTCCTTCTTCTTGCTCGCTCTTGTTGTGCGTTCTTTTGCTTGGAATGGAAAGATTTATCATTTCAAAAATCAGCTGATTTATATTTAACTGATGCTGATTCGAGAGAACATAAATCACTTCATCTGTGCTATCCATTTCCTTCTCGCTCTCTTTAATCACAAAATTTGATGTTATCGAAATTGGCCAGTTTAATTCTCTGGCACAATAATCACACAACAAATTTGTAATTGTTCCTTCAATATCTATCCTTAGTTTCCTGTCTATCCCTCTTATTACAACTAGGGTGTTTACTTTAAAACTCCCCGCCTTAACCTGCGAGCTCTCATAAACCTGAAAGAACTTATCCTTTATTTCAAACCCCTGCCTATGCTCCCCCTCTTTCAGCCCCGCTATTCTTATGTTGTGTTTAGGCATCTTTTTATTTTTTAAAAAGGAGTGCAAATATAATGTTTTTTTCTTCTTCAGTTAAAGTTTAGTACTGATGTTTTTCTTTAGTCCTTTTCGATAAAAGAGGATTAGATGTGAGCTCTTTATATTCTTTTCTTTTTCTGTAAATGTCGCATGCCATATACACCGCATTTCTGAACGATTTTTCATCTGCACAATTTTTACCAGCAATATCGTAAGCCGTTCCGTGAACCGGGGAAGTTCTCACAATAGAAAGTCCAGCGGTATAATTCACTCCTTCTGAAAAAGAAAGGGTTTTAAATGGCGTTAGCCCTTGATCGTGATACATGGCCAAAACACCATCAAAATTTTGTAAATTTTCTTTGGTGAAAAAACTATCAGCAGAATACGGCCCAAAAGCCAAAATATCTTTCTGTTTTGCCTTTTTGATAGCTGGCAAAATAATTTCTTTTTCTTCCGTTCCTAGCATGCCGTCTTCCCCAGCATGAGGGTTTAATCCAATTACTGCAATCTTTGGTTTTGAAATGCCAAAATCTTGAATTAAGGTTTTTGACAACTGCTCTATTTTAGATAATATCTTTTTTTCTGATAAAGAATTAGCTACTTCTGAAAGCGGAATATGTCCTGTAACAAAAGCTATTCGCATGGCGTCAGATAGCATTATCATTAAAGGGTCTCCATCAAATTGTTGTCCTAAATATTCGGTATGCCCAATAAATGCACTTTGGTTTTTCTGAATATTTGCTTTACTAATAGGAGCAGTTACCAAAACATCTACCTCCTCATTTTTTAGGGCATCTGTTGCTTTCTCTAAGGACTTAAAAGCGTACTCCCCAGCAATTTCTGATGGTTCGCCAAATTTGATTTCCACTTCTTCATTCCAGCAATTAAGCAAGTTGGCTCTTTTAATATTTATATCTTTTATTTTATTAATGATATTAAAACTAAAATCTTTTATTTCTAAGGCTTTTCGGTGGTAGGAAGCAGTTTTCACACCACCAAAAACAATAGGGGTGCAGAGATCCATCATTCTACTGTCCAAAAAGGTTTTGATTATAACTTCCATCCCTATTCCATTCAAGTCCCCAACAGATATACCAACTTTTATTTTTGCCATTACACTCTATTTTTAATAAACTGATACAATAATCTTACTCCCATTCCTGTGGCACCTTTTCCTCTATAACCATATTTTTCTTTCACAAAAGTTGGCCCAGCAATATCCAGATGTATCCAAGGATAATCAGCAAAATGAGCCAAGAATTTACCAGCAGTTATTGCTCCTCCAAATGCTCCTCCTAAATTTTTAATGTCAGCCACATCCGATTTAATCAATTCATCATAGTCTGACCAAAAAGGCATTTCAGCTAATCGTTCATGTGTTTGCTCTCCAATTTTTTTCAATGTAGCATGCTCTTTTTCTGCACCCTCATGCATGGATACAATTCCAAAATGGCCAATTGAAGCTGCTGCTGCACCAGTTAAAGTTGCTAAATCTATCACCAATTCTGGTTTGTATTTTTTTGCAAAACTTAGCGCATCTGCCAAAACCAACCTCCCTTCTGCATCTGTGTTTAGCACCTCCACTGATGTGCCATCATGCATGTAAATTACATCCCCAGGGGCATAAGCATTCCCTGATGGGCGATTGTCGGTTGCTGGGACTAATGCAATAACATAAATAGGAATTTTGTTTGCCGCAATAGCATGCATTGCCCCAATTACTGTTCCTGCTCCCCCCATATCGGTTTTCATCAAATCCATAGAATTTGGAGTTGGTTTCAAGCTCAAACCTCCCGTATCATACACAATTCCTTTTCCTACTAAAATAATTGGCTTTTTGTTTTTAGCCTTTTTTGGTTTCCACTCCATAATGGAGAAAGTTGGCTCATCAATACTTCCCTTATTTACAGCCAAAAGCCCTCCCATTTTCAAGGATTCTATTTTCTTTTTTCCGAAAATAGTTGTTTTGAAACCGCTATTTTTTCCTGCTTTTTTTACAGCTTTTGCTAAATCTTTTGCTGTTAAATGAGAAAAAGGTTCATTTACTAAATCCCTTGTTAAATAAACGGAATCAATAATGTTTTGCAATTCATCAATATCTTTTTTGTTGGCATTTTTACATAAATAAATCGTTTCTAATTTATTTGGGTTTGCCTCTGTTTTGTGTGTTGTAAAAGTATAATTGGCCAATGCCATTCCCTCAGTTATTACCAAAACTTCCCTCTGATTTTCTTTTAGATCCACAATAAGTACGGACTTTTTATCTTTTAAATTTCCTTGTAATTGGTCACCTAGCATTCTGCAATTTTCTTGGCGTTGATTGGTATTTTTCTCTTTTTTTGGGTTTACAACAAAAATCATTCTACTGTACTGATTTATAGCAATAATTTCCTTTTTTTCTTTTTGCTGTTTTGTAATAAAGCTAAGTTCTGATTTAGAGAAATCATAGCTTTTTAAATTGCTTTTTTTATCACATATCAGAATTAAGTTATCTTTATCAGAAATTGTTGTTTTCTTTTTGATTAGCGTCTTCATATAAATTGTGTAATTTTGAAGTCGCAAAACTAATAATTTTTATGGAGAGTAAGCAATTGATAGCAAAGGCATTAAAAAAAGAATTTTTAAGCAAAGAGGAAGGTCAGTTTTTGTTTGAGAATTTGCCAACTACAGAATTGATGGGTGTAGCTAATGCCTTAAGACAAATGCAAGTTCCTGGAAATGTGGTGACATGGCAGATTGATAGAAATGTGAACACTACAAATGCATGTACTGCTAATTGTAAGTTTTGTAATTTTTTCCGCCATCCCAAACATGAGGAAGTTTATATTACCGACATAGAAACTTACAAAATAAAAATTGAGGAAACCATTAAATTTGGTGGCGACCAACTGCTTTTACAAGGAGGTCATCATCCTGATTTAGGATTGGAATATTACTGCAAACTTTTTAGTGAATTAAAAACACTATATCCAGAAATTAAATTACACGCATTAGGTCCGCCAGAGGTAGCACATATTTGTAAAATTGGTGGAATTTCTCACTTGCAAGCATTGACTGCCCTTAAAAAAGCAGGAATGGATAGCATGCCAGGAGCGGGTGCAGAAATTTTGAGTGATAGGGTAAGGCGACTTATTTCCAAAGGAAAATGCACTGGACAAGAATGGTTAGATATTATGAAAGTTGCTCATCAAATAGGTTTAACCACCTCTGCTACTATGATGTTCGGACATATTGAAACCCTAGAAGAACGCTTTGATCATTTGGTTAGAATTAGGGAGGTGCAAGCCCAAAAACCAGAAGGAGAAAACGGCTTTTTGGCATTTATTCCCTGGCCCTTTATGGATGATGGAACGCTTTTACAAAGGGTAAAGGGTGTTAATAATGAAACTTCTGCTGATGAGTATATCCGAATGCTTGCTATTTGCAGAATTATGCTTCCGAATATTAAAAATATTCAGACCTCCTGGCTTACTGTTGGAGCGGATACCGCTCAACTTACTTTGCATGGAGGAGCAAATGATATGGGATCTATCATGTTGGAAGAAAATGTGGTTTCTGCAGCAGGCGCTTCCCACCGTTTTACATCCGAAAGTATAGTGCGGTGTATAGAAAAAGCTGGTTTTACTCCACAATTAAGAAACCAAAAATATGAATATAGACGTAAACCTAAAAAAATGGAAGTACAAGAAATTGATTACTAATGCTGAAAAAAGTTTACATATTGCTTTTTCTATTATTTTTCTCCTTGCAAATGATGGCAACACACAACAGGGCTGGCGAGATAACATACAAACAAATAGGGCCATTAACTTTTGAAATAACACTCATAACTTTTACCGACCCCACCACGCTTGCCCATCAGCAAAGAACAGAATTATACTTTATATTTTCAGATAATACACAAGATACTTTTCCTAGAATTTCTGAAACATTAGTAGGAATTAATATCTCAAAAAACAAATATTTTGGGGTGCATACTTTTCCGGCAGTAGGTACTTATTTTATTGCTATGGAAGATCCTAACAGAAATGCAGGAATTGCAAATATTCCAAACTCGGTGGATGTTTCTTTTTATTTGGAAAGTATTTTGATGATAAATCCGCTAATTGGAAATAATAGTTCGCCTATTTTGCTCCATTCCCCAATTGATAAAGCGGTGGTGGGCATTCCTTTTATTCATAATCCTTCTGCATACGATTCTGATGGAGATAGTTTAAGTTATGCTTTAATTTCTTGTAAAGGAGAAAATGGAAATGATATTGTGGGTTATCAGTTCCCAAATGCTTCTAATAGTTTGGCTATAGATGCAAGCGGAAATCTGATTTGGGATAGTCCCACAATGGTTGGCGAATATAATATTGCAATTCTGATTGAAGAATGGCGAAATGGAGTGAAAGTTGGAAGTATTATGAGGGATATGCAAATTACTGTTGCGCCCAATACCATTAATAACCATCCGCCTAAAATTCAGGTACAAAATAGTTTTTGTGTAATAGCAGGAGAGAGTTTAAATATACCAATTTTAGCATGGGATGAGGACAGTATTTTTACCGATAATTTTGGGAATTACTATTGGGGAAGTAACGCTATTCCTTTTGGTAGCACCATTGTAGATACTGCTTTTCAAAAAATTAAATTATCAGGGACTTCAGGTCTTTTTGCCTTTTCTGAAATTGTAGATACCCAAAGTATTTCCACTAATTTGACCATACCTACCTTTTGTGCAGATGTACGAAAAAGCCCTTATCAACTGGTGCTGAAAGTAAAGGAACAATCCCATTCGGCTGTGGCACTTTCTACTATGCAATCGGTAGAGATAAAAATTATTGCTCCAAAAATAGAGAATGTAAAAGTAGATAGTGTAATGCAGATACAAAAAGCCATTGCTATTTCTTGGAACGAAAGTATTTGCAGCAATGCAACTTCCTACTTAGTTTATCGAAAAGAGGCAACAAGCAATTTGGCTTTGGATAGCTGCATAACAGGCATGCCCGGTGAAAGCGGATTTGCAAAAATCGGAGAGGTAATCGGGCTTAACAACACCTTATTTGTAGATGATAATAATGGGGAAGGCCTTGTTGAAGGAGTGAATTATTGTTATCGAATTGTAGCAAAATTTGTAGATGGAGCAGAAAGTATTATATCAGAAGAGGCATGTGCAGAACTTTTGAATTTTAGTCCACTAATTACCAATGTGAGTGTAAACCATCCGGATTTGGCAAATGCAATGTATGTGACTTGGAGCAAACCAAAAGATGTAACTTTTTCTACTAATTCCTTTTACGAACTTTCTCGCTCAGAAGATGGGGATGGAACTTCAAGTTGGCAAACTGTTGCAGATTCAGTCGGTATAAATGATACTATTTATTTTGATGTTGGAATCTCGGCAAACAACAAGCAATATTTTTATAAAATCCAGCTTTTTGATGGAAGTTTGGTAGGAGAAAGTTCAGCAACATCCCACTGGCTTACACTTAGCCCACAAGACAATGCAATAGCACTAAATTTAGAAAGTAATACGCCTTGGCAAGATACTTCTTTTGTTGTTTTTAGGAAAAATCCAAATGCTACAACTTACGATTCTATCGCCACAACAACAGATAATTTTTATTTGGATGATGGGCTAAAAAATGGAGAATTGTATTGTTATTTTGTGAAAACAATCGGCAGGTATTCTGGCACAAAAACCATTAGTCCACTTATCAATTTAAGTAATAATTTGTGCAGCTCTCCGATTGATAGCACCCCTCCTTGCCCTCCTGAAATTACTATTGTAGAGGATTGTAAAAACAGCCAACTGCATTTTTATTTTGAGAGTGATAGTGTCTGTTTGGAGGATACAGAAATTTATACTATTTATCTATTAAATGGGAACGATAAAAAGTTTATTACTACAATGGATAGCACTTATTATTTTTATGAAAATTTGAACTACATTGCTGGCTGTTATGTAGTTACGGCAACTGATTCTTTCGGTAATGAAAGTGTAATTAGCAACCAAATTTGTGCTGAAAATTGCCCAGAATATGAGTTGCCTAATGTATTTTCGCCAAATGAGGATAATGTGAATGACCTTTTCGTGCCGATAAAAAACAAGCATATTGAAAGTGTGGATATGAAAATATTTAACCGTTGGGGGCAAGAGGTTTTTCAAACTAATGAGGTGAAAATAAATTGGAATGGAAGAAAAAGAGGTGAAAAGGGCGATTGCAGTGAAGGAGTTTATTTTTATGTTTGCACTATTAATGAATTAAAATTAAATGGAATTTCTTCTTATAAATTAAAAGGAACAGTGATTTTGATAAGGGGAAATACAAAAAAAGTACAGTAAATGTTTACAGGAATAATTGAGCAAATAGCTGAGGTTGTTAAAGTTGAAAATGAAGGGAGTAATCTAAATATTACCTTAAAATCAAACATTACAAAGGAGTTGAAAATTGATCAATCTGTGGCGCATAATGGGGTTTGTTTAACAGTAGTTGATATTGATGGCGATAAATATATGGTAACTGCCATTAAGGAAACTTTAGATAAATCAAACCTTGGACTTTTGAAAGTAGGAAGTAAAGTAAACATGGAAAGGTGCATGAAATTAGGTGATAGATTGGACGGACATATGGTGCAGGGGCATGTGGACCAAAGTGCAAAATGCACGGCAATAAAAGAGGAAAAAGGTTCGCATATTTTTACTTTTGAGCACAAGCAATCGGATAATATGACAGTGGAAAAAGGTTCAGTTTGTGTAAATGGATTGAGTTTAACTGTAGTAAATTCTAAGGACACTTCTTTTTCGGTAGCGATTATACCTTATACTTATGATCATACTAACTTTCAAAATATAGGAGTTGGTGATACGGTAAATATTGAGTTTGATATTTTAGGAAAATATATTGCAAAAATGTTTATGAGGGATTTATAAAGGGGAGAAGTTTGAATCCTCTCATCCCGACTTTTTTTATACTTTTGTTTCAAACATAAAATCACAATCTACTAATTCCTCTCTTTCGGCTGTATTAATAGAATATTGAAATCCTTTTCTTAGGGAGTAAGCCCCATATTCTCCTTTTTTATTTATGGCTAAAAAACCTACTTGAAATTCATGTG
>ERZ813253.267-NODE-267-length-20234-cov-7.447456_pt1 | contig 20234 bp, 18 predicted proteins | sample MGYA00520893_ERZ813253 | MGnify/ENA primary metagenome ERZ813253 (study PRJEB31669, sample SAMD00080414) | marine metagenome | biome: oceanic hadal pelagic zone biome; feature: marine hadalpelagic zone; material: sea water | place: Pacific Ocean:Izu-Bonin Trench...
TCCTCTCCGCCTTCACCACCAAAACCGCCGTCTATGTGCTGCTGGTCGGCTTCCCCGGCGAAGAAGTTCTGCTGTGGTTCGGGCTTTACATGGTGTTCTACGGCATCATCTACGCCCTGCTGGAGAACGACATACGCCGCATCCTGGCCTATTCGATCGTCAATCAGGTCGGCTTCATGGTCGTCGGCATCGGCATCGGCACGGAGATGGCGCTCAACGGCACGGCGGCGCACGCCTTCACCCACATCATCTACAAGGCGCTGCTGTTGATGAGCGCCGGCGCGGTGGTGCACCAGACCGGCAAGCGAAAATGTTCGGAGCTCGGCGGACTGTTCCAGTCGATGCCGATGACGACCCTGTGCGGCATTATCGGCGCGCTGGCGATCTCGGGTTTCCCGCTGACCTCGGGCTTCATCTCCAAGAGCATGATCAGCCAGGCGGCCGGCGACCAATATCTCGCCTTCATCTGGTTCGCCCTGGTGGCGGCCTCGGCGGGGGTGTTCCTGCACGCCGGCATCAAGTTCCCGTGGTTCGTCTTCTTCCAGAAGGACTCCGGGCTCAGGCCGCCCGACCCGCCGTGGAATATGCGTTGGGCAATGTATCTGTTCGCCTTCCTGTGCATTGCCATCGGCGTCTATCCGGCGCCGCTCTACGCCATGCTGCCGTATCCCGTGGACTATGCGCCCTACACCATGGGCCATGTGGCGTTCCAGCTTCAGCTCCTACTGTTCTCGGGCCTCGCCTTCTTCGTCATGCTGCCGCAGATGCGGCGCACGCTGACCATCACCCTCGATATGGATTGGTTCTTCCGCCGGCTCGGCCGGCAAGCTGCGCTGGCCGTCGGCGCGATGATCGGTCGCGCCGACCGCGCCGCGCGCCGCGCCGTGCTCGACGGCTTGGACGCCGCCATCCTGACCGTACGGCGCTATTGCGGACCCGACGGCATCCTGGCGCGCAGCCGCTCGACCGGCGCCGCGACCCTGTGGGTCGCCGTGCTGCTCGGGATTTCCCTGGTGATTTATTATGCGAGGGGCTGATGGAGCTTGACGGCGAATTCCATATAGCGGCGGACCGCGAGACCGTCTGGCGGGCGCTCAACGATCCGGAGATACTGCGCCTGGCGGTGCCCGGCTGCGAGACCTTGGAGAAGGTCTCGGACACCGAGTTCACCGCCAAGGTGACGCTCAAAATCGGCCCGGTCAAAGCCTCGTTCAAGGGCCGCGTCACCCTCGGCGATCTCGACCCGCCGAACAGCTACAGCATCAGCGGCGAAGGCCAGGGCGGGGTCGCCGGCTTCGCCCGGGGGAGCGCCCAGGTTACGCTCAGCGAGGATGGCGACGGCACGATGCTACGCTACCGGGCGACGGCCACGGTCGGCGGCAAGCTCGCCCAGGTCGGCCAGCGCATGATTTCCGGGGTCTCCCAAAAGCTGGCGGGCCAGTTCTTCTCGGCCCTCGGCAAGGCCATTGTCGAGAGCGGTGAGACAGTCACGGCCGAACCCGAAGCCCCACCCACCGGCTTGACCCTGTGGCTGTGGGTCGGCGGCGTGTTGGCGCTGGTCGCCGCCCTTCTTTGGACTATCGGCTAGCAAAAATCCGGCGACGGCGTTACGCTATCGTTAATCAGCTAAACGTCCGCTCGAACGGCGGGATCAAAAACGGTTTGTTGGGAGGCATGGAATGCAAAAATCGCTCAATATCGACCCGGAGAAATGCACCGGCTGTCTGCAATGCGAACTCGCCTGCTCGCTTGAGCACGAGGGATCGTTCAATCCGGCGAAATCACGGATCAAGGTCATCGAATTCGGATCCCAGGGCCGCATGGTGCCCTACACCTGCACCCAATGCGCCGACGCCTGGTGCGTCAAGGCCTGCCCGGTGAACGCCATCGTCATCAATCACGCGACCGGCGCCAAGGAAGTCCTCGAAGATGTCTGCGTCGGCTGCAAGGTCTGCACCATCGCCTGCCCGTTCGGCACCATCAACTACAGCCAGGATACGGGCAAGGTCGTCAAATGCGACCTCTGCGGCGGCGACCCGAAATGCGTCACCGCCTGCCCGACCGAAGCCATCACCTACGTCAACGCCGACACCACCGGCTATGACAGAATGCGCGCATCGGCAGCCATTGCCGACGCCGGCGCCCAAGCCTGAAGGGGAGAGAATTATCATGGCATGGACTGAAAAAATTCTGCGCGTCAACCTGACCAAGGGAACCTGCGAGAGCGAGCCCCTTAACATGGATTGGGCGGCGAAATACCTCGGCCAGCGCGGCCTGGCGACCAAATATCTGGTCGAGGAAATCGATCCCAAGGTCGATCCGCTGTCGCCCGACAACAAGCTGATCTTCGCCACCGGTCCGCTGACCGGCACCTGCGCCTCGACCAGCGCACGCTATTCGGTGATCACCAAGGGGGCGCTCACCGGCGCCATCGCCTGTTCGAATTCGGGCGGCTATTTCGGCGCCGAGCTTAAGATGGCCGGCTGGGATATGATCATCTTCGAGGGTAAATCCTCGAGCCCCGTCTATCTGTCCATCGTCAATGATGTGGCGGAGTTGCGCTCGGCCGAGCATCTCTGGGGCCGGTCGGTGTGGGAGGTCGAGCCGGCCCTCAAGGCCGAATCCGGCGACCCGCAGACCCGCGTCTGTTCGATCGGCGTCGCCGGCGAGACCGGGGTTCTCTTTGCCTGCATCGTCAACGATTTGCACCGCGCCGCCGGGCGCTCGGGCGTCGGCACGGTGATGGGCTCCAAGAACCTCAAGGCGATCGCCGTGCGCGGCACCCTGGGCGTCACCGTCAAGGACCCCAAGGCCTTCATGGAAGCGACGGCGGCGGGCAAGAAGGTGCTCGCCGACAATGCCGTCACCGGCGAGGGCCTGCCGGCCTTCGGCACCCAGATTCTCATGAACATCATCAACGAGAGCGGCGCCCTGCCGAGCAAGAACTCCAGTGACGTGCAATTCGACGGCGCGACGAAAATCGGCGCCGAGGGCATGGCCGAGATACGCGCCAGCGACGGCAAGGCGAACCTGGTCACCAAGCAGGCCTGCTTCGGCTGCACCATTGCCTGCGGACGGATCTCGCAAATCGACAAGGATCATTTCACGGTGGTCAACAAACCGGAGTACTGGGGCGCCTCGGGCGGTCTGGAATACGAAGCCGCCTGGGCCTTGGGCGCGGCAACCCAGATCGACGACATCGAGTGCCTGACCTACGTCAATTTCCTGTGTAACGAACAGGGCTACGACCCGATCTCCTTTGGCTCAACCGTGGCCGCGGCCATGGAAATGTTCGAGGACGGCGATCTCACCGCCAAGGACACCGGCGGCATCGAGCTTAAGTTCGGCTCCGCCGAGGCCCTCACACAGATCGCCGAGCTTACCGGCAAAAACGAAGGCTTCGGCGCCGAGATCGGTCTCGGCTCGAAACGGCTGTGCGAAAAGTACGGCAGACCCGAACTGTCGATGACCTCCAAGGGTCAGGAGTTCCCGGCCTACGATCCGCGCGCCATCCAAGGCATGGGGCTGGGCTACGCCACCTCCAACCGGGGCGGCTGCCACCTGCGGGGCTATACGGTTGCCTCCGAAATTCTCGGAATTCCCGAGAAGACCGACCCGCTTGAAACCGAGGGCAAGGCCGGTCTGGTCAAGGCCTTCCAGGACGCCACGGCGGCGGTCGATTCCTCGGGGCTTTGCCTGTTCACTACCTTCGCCTGGAGCCTCGACGACATCGCGCCGCAGGTCGACGCTGCCTGCGACGGCGACTGGACGCCCGAGCGCCTGGCGGAAACCGGCGAGCGTATCTGGAATATGGAGCGCCAGTTCAACCTCGCCGCCGGCTTCACCGGCAAGGACGACACCCTGCCCCAGCGTCTGCTCAAGGAGGCGGCCAAGACCGGCCCCGCCGAGGGCAAGATTGCCGGGCTCGATGTCATGCTGCCGGAATATTACGAGCTGCGCGGCTGGACCGCGGACGGCATACCCTCCAACCAGACCCTTGAACGGTTGGGCGTATAAAGGCTTCGACCAGGGGGGCCGGCGAGATTTCCTCGCCGGCCCCTTGTTCGTCTGGGCGCTGATCCATGAATCTCAAAATTAAACTTTACGCATCGCTGACACCGTATCTGCCGAAAGGCACGCCCAAGAACGAAGCGGAAATCGAAATCCCCAAGGGCGCCACGGTGCAGTCCGTCCTCGACGGCTTCAACATGCCCGAGGGACTCTACAAGCTGGTGCTGGTGAATGGGGTCTTCATCACCCCCGAAGATCGCGCCAGCCGTATTTTTGTGGAAAACGACGTGTTTGCCGTCTGGCCGCCGGTCGCCGGTGGCTAGCACGCCAAAGAACAGTACCGTCTTCCATAAGGAGATGGGCATCAACCATCGCGATTTTTTCCGCATTCTGCCCAAGGCCCTGGGAACCGAGGACTATGAGCGGATGGGAGATCGGGTTCGCCTGGAAAACGGCGATAAAAACCTCGATATCTCTCTCGGCCCCGAGGGCCGCCGCACCATCGCCTTGCTGTCCCTGCCCGTCACCAGGGTGACATTGCAATTCACCAACTACGGCGAGGCTGAACTCGCCGACGCCATGGCGCGTTTCGATCTATACTACCGCCGCGGCGGCGGTTGATATGGAGGGCTCCATGGGCCATGAAGTTTCCCTGCGCGTGAACGGTGAGGCGATCACCGAGACCGTCGAGGCGCGTACCCTGCTCGTCGACCTGCTCCGCGAGACGCTCGGCCTGACCGGCACCCATGTGGGATGCGACACCAGCCAGTGCGGCGCCTGTGTCGTCCATGTCGATGGCCGGGCAGTGAAATCCTGCGCCCTGCTCGTCGTCCAGCTCGAAGGCTGCGACGTGGTCACCATCGAGGGCATCGCCGAGGGCGATGTGCTGCACCCCATGCAAGCAGCCTTCCAGGAACACCACGGCCTGCAATGCGGCTTCTGTACGCCGGGCATGGTGATGAGCGCCATCGATCTGCTGAACAACAACCCCCACCCCAGCGAGCAGCAAATCCGCGAAGGCCTCTCGGGCAACCTGTGCCGCTGCACGGGCTATCACAACATCGTCAAGGCCATCGCCGCCTGCGCCGAAGGGGCATAGCCATGTATGATTTCCGCTATCACCGGCCGGCCGGCCTTGGCGAGGCGTCGGCGCTGATCGGCGATGCCGAGGATGGTGTTTTTCTCGCCGGAGGGCAGACCCTGATCGCCACCCTCAAGCAGCGCCTCGCCCAGCCCAGCGATGTGATCGATCTGGCCAGGATCGACGGGCTCGACGGCATCAAGCCGCTCGGCGGCACCATCGAGATCGGCGCCATGACCCCACACGCCGATGTGGCGGCGTCGGTCGATGTGCAAAAGGCGATCCCGGCGCTGGCGGCCCTGGCGGCCCTGATCGGCGATCCTCAGCTGCGCAACCGGGGCACCCTCGGCGGCTCCCTGGCGACCAACGATCCGGCGGCGGATTACCCGGCCGCCGTGCTCGCCCTTGCGGCGACCGTCCATACGGACCGGCGCGAGATCGCCGCCGACGATTTCTTCCGCGATTTTTTCGAGACCGCCCTGGAGCCGGGAGAAATCATCACCAAAGTGAGCTTCCCCCTGGCCGAGCGGGCGGGCTACGCCAAATTTCCCAATCCAGCCTCGCGCTACGCCATGGTCGGTGTCATGGTCGCCGATCTCGGCGGCACGGTGCGCGTCGCGGTGACCGGCGCGGGACCTTGCGTGTTCCGCCAGCGCGCCATGGAAGCGGCCCTGTCCGAGAGCTTCACGGCCGAGGCCATCGCCGACATCGCCGTGGCGCAGGACGGCTTCAACGACGATATCCACGGCTCGGCGGAATACCGCGCCCATCTGGTGTCGGTGATGGCGAAACGCGCCGTCGCCGCCGCCGATTGAAATGAGTGGAGCCTTGGGCGGTCCATGAGTGATAACGACCCCCTCGCCCTCGCCGCCGCCTGGCGTGACGGCGGCCATGGGGTCGCCCTGGCCACCGTGGTGGCGACCTGGGGATCGAGCCCGCGCCCGGCCGGCAGCCAGCTCGTGGTGCGCGACGACGGCGTTCATCAAGGCTCGGTGTCCGGCGGCTGCATCGAAGGCGCGGTCATCGAGGAGGCCCTCGCGGTGATCGAGGGCGGCCCCGCGCGGCTGCTGAGCTACGGCGTCACCAACGACAGGGCCTGGGAGGTCGGCCTGAGCTGCGGCGGCACGGTCGAAGTCCATGTGGCGCCCCTCCCGGAAGTGCTCGACCAATTGCTCGCCGACCGCGCCGCCCAACGCCCGGTGGCCCTGGTCACCAACCTCAAGACCGGCGAGGCGGAACTGGTCCACGACCACCAGGCGCTGCGCGAGGATCGCAGCCGCAGAACCGAGGGGGTCTTCGTCCAGGTCCACAATCCGCCCCATCGGCTGATCATCGTCGGCGCGGTGCATATCGCCCAGGCGCTGGTACAAATGGCGCAGATAGCGGGCTATCGTGTGATCCTCATCGACCCGCGCGGGGCCTTCGCAAGCGGCGAGCGTTTCGCCGATCTGGCGATCATCGACGAGTGGCCCGACAAGGCGCTCTCGGACCTCGCGCCCGACGCCCGCTGCGCCGTGGTCACCCTGAGCCACGATCCCAAGCTCGACGACCCGGCCCTCGCCGTGGCGCTGCGGTCCGAGGCCTTCTATATCGGCTGTCTGGGCAGTCGGCGGACCCACGCGAAGCGACTGGAGCGGCTTGCCGGGTTGGGTTTTGCGGCGGATGAGACGGCGCGCCTGCACGGTCCCGTCGGGCTCGACATTGGCGCCCAGTCCCCGGTCGAGATCGCCCTGTCGATCATGGCCGAAATCACCCGGGCCCGCCGCAAGCCATGACACGAATCGCGGCGCTGGTGCTGGCGGCCGGCCGGTCGCAACGCATGGGCGCCGCCAACAAGCTGCTCATGGAGATCGACGGCGCGCCCATGGTGGCGCGGGTGGTGGCGGCGGCGCTCGCCTCGAAGGCCGAACCCGTTCTGGTGGTGACCGGCCATGAGGCCGACGCCGTGGGCGCGGCCCTGGCGGACCTGGAGATTACCCTCATCCATAACCCTAACTACGCCGAGGGTCTCAGCACGTCCCTGGCCGCCGGACTCACAGCCATGCCCGAAGACATTGACGGCGCGGTGATCTGCCTCGGAGACATGCCCTGGGTCGGCGCCGCCGTGATCGACAGTCTGATCGATGGTTTCGATGAGCAAGGCATCTGCCTGCCGACCCACCGGGGCAGGCGCGGCAACCCGGTGCTCTGGGCGAAGCGCTATTTCGCCGAGATGCAAGCCATTGAGGGCGATCGAGGAGCGCGCGACTTAATCGCCAAGCACGCGGACCGGGTCCGGGAAATTGAGTGCGACGGTTCCGTGCTGCGCGATGTGGATACCCTTAATACTTAAGGACTCCGGGCGCTGGTCAGGGACCTGAGGAAGGCGACCAGGTCGGCTTGTTGGCTGGGGGTCAGCTTCAGCGGCTTAATGCGCCGGGATTTGTTGGGGCTGGGGTCGCCGCCTCTGACGTAATGGGCGACCACGTCTTCCAGGGTGGCATAGGCGCCGTTGTGCATGTAGGGCGCGGTCTCGGCGACGTTGCGCAGGGTCACGGTGCGGAACTTGCCGAAATCGTCGGGATCGCCGGTGACCAAGGCGCGGCCGGGATCGTTCTCGAGGCTCTCCCAGCCGGCAAAATTCATCCTGCGGGCATCGAAACGCAGCGCCGCAAGCGCCCCGACGTTGTTTCGCAGATGGCCTTCGGGAACGGCGATATTGTGAAATTGATTGTCGCTGAGGTTGGGCCCGAAATGGCAGGCGATGCAGCGTCCGTCACGCATGAACAGGCCGAGACCGCGCTTCTCGGTCTCGCTCAGGGCGCTCTCGTCGCCGTCCCGGTAGCGGTCGAACGGCGAATCGTCGAAGATCAGGGTCCGCTCATAGGCGCCGATGGCCTGACCGATGCGCTGACCGGTGATCGCGCCGCGGCCGAAGGCTGTGGCGAAAGACGTCGGGTAATCGGCGTCCGCCGTGAGCCGGGCGATGACCTTCTCGATATCGGCGTTGAGATGCAACGTATTCCCAAACGACTTGATCGGCTGCGTATCGAGGGTGCCGTGGCGGCCGTCCAACAGGAGTTCGCGCACATAGGCGACATTGATCAGGGTGGGGGCATTGCGGCGCTCGTATCTGCCGGTGGCGGCCGGGCTGAACACCGAAGGCGCCGCGAAGCCCGAGTCCCGGGGATGACAGCTTGCGCAAGCCAGGGCGCCGTCGCCCGACAGACGGCGGTCGTTGAACAGGCGCTCGCCAAGGGCCGCCTTGGCCGCCGTGGTGGGATTGTCGGTGGGGGTCGGCACCGGGCCGAGCCTGCCGAACACCTCGCCCACCACGAACGGCGACGGGATATACGGCTCGGCAACCGCGGCCGGGCTCCAGACCGCCAGGGCAATCAGGATCAAGGCTCTGCTGTTCATCTCTAGTGATCTTTGTCGGCCCTATTGATCTTTGTCGGCCCTATTGATCTTCGTCGGCCCTATTGATCTGCATCGGCAAGGTCGAAAAAGGCCTGCACCGTGCGGACGGCGCGGCGCTCCCTGAGACAGACGAGATATTCCCGCGCCTCGAGAGCGGCATCGGAAATCGTCAAGGTCGCCAGCCGGTCATCCTGGCCAAGCTCGGATTCCGTCACCACGCCGATTCCGAGACCCGCCGCCACCGCTTCGTGAAGCGCCTCGCGGCTGCCGATTTCCATCACCACGCGCGGCGCGACCTTGGCTTTCTTCAGAGCTTCTTCGAGTATCTGGCGGGTGCTTGAGCCCTGCTCGCGCAAGACCATGGGTTGCCCGTCGAGGTCGGCCAGCTTGATGGCGCGGCGCTTGGCCCATTCGTGGTCGTGCGGCACAAAAATCACCACCCGCTGGCGGGAATGGGGCTTGGCGTAGAACCGCCTGTCGTCATCGATGCGCGCCACCACGGCGACGTCGGTGCGATATTCCACCAGGTCGCGCAGCACCGATTGGGAATTTCCCATGGCCACGGTCACCCGCACGCCGGGATAGCGGGATAGGAAGGCGGCCAGCAGGCCCATGATGAAATAGGGCCCGTCGGCGCCGGCCTTGAGGTGGCCGCCGCGCAGCTCACGCGCCGCGGTCAGAAGCTCGTCGGCCTCCTGCTCGATATCAAAAATGCGCCGGGTGTAGTCGAGCAGCCCCTCGCCGAGATCGCTCAGGGTGACCCGCTGGCCGCTGCGGTGGAGCAGATTGACGCCGTAGGCTTCCTCGAGGGCGCGGACCTGAATGGTGACCGCCGGCTGGCTCACGCCGAGAAGCCGGGCGGCCTTGGTGAAGCTGCCTTCGGTGGCGACAGCGTGGAACGCCCTGATCTGTGCATGGTTCATAAGGTCAGTATATCACAATCATAAGAAATTATAATTTGATTTATGGTACAGGCAGGATCATATAGGCCTCGTTTTCTCCCTCCCTACAGGCGAGCCATCGAGCCATGGAAAACCAAGACGAGCCGCTCCTTCTGACCCCCGGTCCCCTGACCACCTCACCGGCCACCAAGGCGGCCATGCAGCGCGATTGGGGCTCGCGCGACACCGAATTCATCGCCCTGAACGCCCGCATTCGCGAGCGCCTCACCGAGATCGCCGGGGCGCGGGACAGTCATGTCTGCGTGCCGGTCCAGGGCAGCGGAACCTTCGCCATTGAGGCCACCGTCGGCACCCTGCTGCCGCGTGACGGCAAGATGCTGATCATGGTCAACGGCGCCTACGGCCATCGCATCGCCAAGATCTGCAAGATCCTGGGCCGCGCCTACGAGATTATCGAGACGCCCGAGGACGTGCCCAACGATCCGCACGCCCTCGATGCGGCCCTCGCCGCCGACTCCGGTATCAGCCATGTGGCGGTGATCCATTGCGAGACCACATCGGGCATCCTCAATCCGGTCGAGGCCCTGGCCGAGGTCGTCGCGCGCCACGGCCGCGCCCTGATCATCGACGCCATGAGCGCTTTCGGCGCGATCCCCCTGGACGCCCGCAAGGTTCGCTTCGACGCCCTGGTGGCGTCGAGCAACAAATGCCTCGAAGGGGTGCCGGGCATGGGCTACGCGATCATCCGCAACGAGGTCATCGCCGCCGCGGCGGGGAACGCCCATTCCCTGAGCCTCGATCTGCACGAACAATGGCAGGCCATGGAAGGCAACGGCCAGTGGCGCTTCACGCCGCCGACCCATGTCCTCGCCGCCTTCGATCAGGCGCTTGAACAGCATCGGGCCGAGGGTGGCGTCGCCGGGCGCGGCGCGCGCTACGAGGCCAACCGGCGCTTGCTCATCAATGGCATGCGCGCGCTCGGCTTCGAGACCCTGCTTGCCGATGAATTCCAGGCGCCGATTATCGTCACCTTCCATTCGCCGGCCGATCCGAATTTCGATTTCTCCCGCTTCTACGACTCCTTGCGCTCGAGCGGCTATGCCATCTACCCCGGCAAGCTAACCGTCGCCGAGAGCTTCCGTATCGGCTGCATCGGCCAAATCTTCGAAGACGATATCAAGGGCGCCCTGGCCGCCGTCGGCCGGGCCCTCGATGAACTAGGCGTCGTCAATCGCTCTCCCGCGAAAGCGGCCTAGGCGAAACCACTCTTAACCTTATCCAACGGAGAACATCCATGAGTTCCAATCCCCAAGACTACGTCTACAGCCGAGCCTATCGTGGCAAGGTCCAGGCCCTCATCCTCGACTGGAGCGGCACCACGGCGGACGCCTATGTGCTGGCCCCGGCGGTGGTGTTCGTCGAGGTGTTCAAGAAACACGGCGTCGAAATCACCATGACCGAGGCGCGTGGCCCCATGGGGCTTCGCAAGGACCTGCATATCAAGATGCTGACCGAAGAGCCCGAGATCCGGGACCGCTGGGCGGCGATTCACGGCAAGGCCCCCGATCAGGGCAATGTCGACGCCATGTTCAAGGACTTCGTCCCCATGCAGCTCGATTGCCTGCGCAAATACACCACCCTGTTGCCCGGCGTCGCCGAACTGACCCAGGCCGTGCAGAAGCAGGGCATCAAGATCGGCAGCACCACCGGATTCATACGCGTCATGGTCGATATCCTCGAGGCCGACGCCAAGGAGCAGGGCTATGTCCCCGACGCCTCGGTGGCCGGCGACGAGGTGATCAACGGTGCGAGGCCGAAGCCCTTCATGGTCTATCGCAACCTCGACCTGCTCGACGTCCATCCCATCCAGTCGGTGATCAAGGTCGACGACACCCTGTCCGGCGTCGGCGAGGCCCTGGAGGCCGGTTGCTGGGCGGTCGGCATTGCGCGCTATTCCAACTACATGGACATCAACAGCCTGGAAGAGGCCGACGCCATGGACCCGGCCGACTTTCAGATCAGGCTCGAAAAATCCCGCCAGATCCTGCGTTCCAGCGGCGCCCACTACGTCATCGACGAGCTCCCCGAAATGCTCGACGTGATCGCCGACGTGAACGCCCGCCTGGCGCGCGGCGAGCGGCCCTAGAGCATCATCCGATCAAGTTGAGTCGCTTTCAGCGACTCAACTGACGGATAAAGATGCTCTATCTTCTTAAAAACTAGAGCAATTTTACCCAATCAAAGTGAACCCTATCGGTTCAATTTGATTGGATATTGCTCTAGAAGGAGTCCATCGAACAAGGCGCGATTGTGTTGGGTCGCGGGCTGTCATAGAGTTTGTCTCCAATCCTACCCAGATTACGGAGATCACATGAAGCTCTATGAATTCGCGCCCGCGCCCAACCCGCGCCGGGTTCGCATCTTCGCCGCCGAAAAAGGCATCGACCTCGAGACGGTCCAGGTGGATATCCGCGCCGGCGAGCAGTTCGGCGACGCGTTCCGCGCTCTCAACCCCTATTGCACCGTGCCGGCCCTCGTGCTGGATGACGGAACCTGCATCGCTGAGAGCTATGCCATCTGCCGCTATTTCGAAGCCCTGAAACCGGAACCGCCACTCATGGGTAGCGAGCCGCTGGAACAGGGCAAGATCGAGATGTGGCACCGTTGGATCGAAATCCACGGGCTTATGGCGATTGCCGACGCCCTGCGCAACACCGCCGAGCGCTTTGAGAACCATGCGGTGCCGAGCACCAAGCCCTATGCGCAAATCCCCGCGCTCGCCGAGCGCGGCATGAGCCGGATTGGGGATTTTTTCGAAATGCTCGATGCCCGGCTGGCCGAGAGCAGCCACGTCGCCGGCGAGACTTATACGGTTGCCGATATCCTGGCCCTGGTCTGCGTCGACTTCGCCGCCATGGTCAAGAAGACGCCGCCCGACGATATGACCGCCCTCAAGGCTTGGCATGAAAAGGTATCAGCACGTCCCAGCGCCTCGGCCTGAGCGGATCATAATCAGCGGACCATAAGCTTCTGGGGGGAAGCATCATGACGGTGACAATCGACGATATCCGGTCCGCGGCGGCGCTCATGGAAGGCGCGGTCATCAAGACGCCGACCGCCCATTCCCGCACCCTGTCCGAGATCACCGGCGCCCAGGTGATTCTGAAGTTTGAGAATCTGCAATATACCGGCTCGTTCAAGGATCGCGGCGCCCTGGTCAAGCTGGCGTCGCTCAACGATGCCGAGAAGCAGGCCGGGGTGATCGCCATGTCGGCGGGCAACCACGCCCAGGCCGTCGCCTACCACAGCCAGCGGCTCGGCATCGCGGCGACCATCGTCATGCCCAAGGGCACACCCCAGGTGAAGGCGGAGAACACCAAACGTTTCGGCGCCCGCGTGGTGTTCGAGGGCGAGACCATCGACGAGTCAGCGGTGCGCGCGCGCGCCATAGCCAAGGACGAGGGCCTGGCCTTCGTTCACCCCTATGACGACGAGAAGGTGATGGCCGGCCAGGGCACCGTGGCGCTGGAAATGCTCGACGCCTTTCCCGACATCGACGTTCTGCTCGTGCCGATCGGCGGCGGCGGCCTGATCGCCGGCAACGCCATCGCCGCCAAGGCGATCAAGCCCGACATTGAGATCGTTGGCGTCGAGGCGAAGCTTTTTCCCTCCATGCAACAGGCGATCAGCAACCAGCCGCCCACGTCGGGCGGGCGCACCATCGCCGAGGGCATCGCGGTCAAGACCGTCGGCACAATGACCCGGCCGGTGGTCGAGGCCCTGGTCAGCGACGTGCTTGCGGTCGATGAGGAGACCCTCGAATGCGCCGTGCAGCTCATGCTCTCCATCGAGAAGACCGTTGTCGAGGGGGCCGGCGCCGCGACCCTGGCCGCTCTACTCACCCATCGCGAGCGCTTCGAGGGCCGCAAGGTCGGGCTCATCGTCTCGGGCGGCAACATCGATCTGAGACTTCTGTCCTCGGTCATCCTGCGCGGTTTGGTGCGCGACGGGCGGATCGTGCGCATGCGCATCGAGATCAGCGACATACCGGGCACCCTGGCAACCATCGCCACCATCATCGGCGAGGCCGACGCCAACATCATCGAGGTCTATCACCAGCGCGCCTTCTCCGGCCTGCCCGCCAAGCACGCGGAGCTCGACGTGGTGATCGAGACCCGGGGGGCCGAGCATGTGAGCGAGATCATCGAGAAACTCACGGCCGTCGGCTTTCGCTGCACCCTGCTCGGCGCCGAGGCCTCCGCCAGCCCGATGTAGCCTCGTTTCCTTCGGCCCACGACCGGCCGGCGCATTGATCCTGGTCATCCGGCCCCTATATACTGGGACGGCATGAATACACTTCCGTCTCTTCCCCATGATCAAAAGCTGCCGGTGCTCCTCGTGCTTCACCGGGACAGCTCGAATCCGGGCCAGATCGAAACCGCGCTTAACGCCAAGGGCTGGCCGACGGAGCGCTGCTGCCTGGATTCCGGCGACCGCCTGCCCGAAAGCCTTCAGAACCATGCCGGGGTGGTCATATTCGGCGGCCCGATGAGCGCCAATGACGATCATTTGCCGGCGATCAAGGCCGAACTCGACTGGATTCCGCGCGTGCTGGAATCGGGCACGCCCTTCTTCGGCGTTTGCCTCGGCGCGCAGATGCTGGCGCGCTGCCTCGGCGCCGAGGTCTGGCTCCATCCGCAAGGCATGATGGAAATCGGCTATTACCCGATCGTGCCCGCGCCCCAGGCCAACGGGTTCTTCAAGCAGCCCATGCATGTCTACCACTGGCACAGGGAAGGCTTCGACCTGCCGACGGGGGCCGAGCTTCTGGCCGAGGGAGAAATATACAGCAACCAGGCCTTTCGCTATGGGAGATCCGCCTACGGCGTGCAGTTTCACCCGGAAATGCAGGAGCCGATCATGCGCCATTGGCTGGAACATGCGTCCCATATGCTGGTCGAACCCGGCGCCAAGCAGCCCGAGGACCATCTCGACGGGCACGCGAAGCACGGCCCCGCCATGCACCGCTGGCTAGACGATTTCATCTTATCTGGCTGGGTCGGCCGCCGAACGCCTAATCTGCGCCCTCTAGCCGTGCCTTCGATGTTCGTTTTATGTCATCCAGAATATCCGGGTGACGCTCCATCAATTCGTGGAAATCACCGACACTGAGGATGAGCAGTTGGCAGCTTGTGATGGCGACGACCGTGGCGGTGCGCGGGCCGTGCTCGATGAGCGATATCTCGCCGAAGAAATCGCCGCCCCTGAGTTCGACCGGGTCAGGGTCGAGATCCACTTCGACCCGGCCGCTGTTGATGAAATACATGGCCGTGCCGATTTCACCCTTGCGCGCGATGACTTCCTGGGGGACCGCGATGCGGGGTTGCAAGAGGGTCGAAATTTCCGCGATCTGGCTGGCCTGAAGGGTCGCGAACAAGGGCACCCGCGCGACGACATTCCAGTTGATGATGAAATTGTGCTTCGACATTTCCTGGGCGAAACCGGACGCGAGAATACCCGCCGGGAGCGCGAACGTGCCGACGCCGAGGATCGTCACGACGGCGCCGAGCAGCTTGCCGAGCGGCGTGATCGGCGAGACGTCGCCGTAGCCCACGGTGGTCAGGGTGACGACCGCCCACCACATGGCGTCGGGTATGTTGCCGAAGGCCTCGGGTTGGGCGGCTTGTTCGATCACATGCATCAGGGAGGATGCGAAGACCAGTAGCACCAGCATGAACAGCAGGGCGCTCAACAACGCCCGGCGCTCGTTGTACAGCACCCTGCCGAGCATCTCGATGGCCGGCGAATAGCGCGTGATCTTGAGCAGCCGCAACAGGCGGAAGACCCTGAGGAACCGTAAATCGACGACGAACAGCATGGACACGAAAAACGGAGCGATCGCCAGGAAATCGATAATCGCCATGGGTGTCAGCGCAAAGCGCAGGCGGCCCCGAAAGTTATTGGTATAACGGCGATGGATGTCCTCGGTGCAGCTCCAAATTCTAAGCACATATTCAATCGTGAAGAAGAATACCGAGAACACTTCGAAGATATAAAAAGCGCCTCCATAGCGTGCCCCGATGTCAGCTACCGATTCGAGGATGACCGCGACGACATTGGCGAGGATCAATATGATCAGGAATTTATTGACCACCCGCCCAGCTTTATTTTCCCGGTCGGAGCCGTCGAGCAGATCGAAAATCCGTTTTTTCATGTCACGCCCGCGGACGCTCGTTGCCGGGATCGTACAGCGCATCGGCCATGACCGTTGCCTGGCGCGCATGGCCGAGCATGCGCACCTCGAAGCGGGTTCCGGGCGCGGCGTAATCCGGCTCCACATAGGCAAAGGCAATGCTCTTTTGCACCGCATGGCCATAGCCGCCCGAGGTGGTCACGCCGATGATGCGATCGTCCGCCATGACCGGCTCGTTGCCCATACAGTCGCTGTCGTCGGCGTCCACCGTGAGATAGACCAGCTTTGAGCGGGGGCCGTCGGACTGGCTCTTGAGCGCCGCCGCGCGGCCGATGAAATCTTCCTTGTCGAGCTTGAGGAAGCGCTCCATGTCGGCTTCGGTCATGGTGATCTCGTTGGTCAGCTCGGCGCCCCAGCCGCGATAGGCCTTCTCGAGGCGCAGGGAATTGAGGGCGTAGACGCCGAAATTGGCGATGCCATGCTCCTCGCCCGCCGCCATCAGCGCATCGTAGAGCCCGGCCATGGAGGCCATCGGGTGATGCAGCTCCCAGCCCAGCTCGCCGGCGTAGGAGACCCGAAGTGCCCGGGTCGGCACCCCGGCGACGTCGATCTCGCGCGCGGTCAGCCAGGGAAAGGCCTCGTTGGAGAGGTCGGCGTCGGTGAGCTTGGCCAGCACATGGCGCGCCCGGGGGCCGGTCAGCGCCAGCATGGCGTAATCGTCGGACAGATTGGTGATGGCCGCGTCCTCGTTCTCATGCCTGCCCTGAACCAGCATGTCGAGGTCGTGCAGCTCGCCGACCGCCGCCGACAAGACGTAGAAATGATCGTCGGCCAGACGGGTCACCGTCATCTCGCTCTCGATCATGCCGTCATTGGTCAGCATATGGGTGAGCGCGATGCCGCCCTCGCGGCGCGGCATGCGGTTGGCGCAGAGCCGGCTCATCATGGCTTGCGCGTCAGGGCCGATGACATCGAACTTGGCGAAGCTCGATAAATCGAGCAGGCCGACCCGCTCGCGCACCGCCTGGCATTCCTCGGCGACCGGATCATGCGTGTTGGTGCGGCGGAAGCTGTACATTTCGGCCTCGCCGGCGGGGGCGAAATATTTCGGCCGTTCCCAGCCGAAGGCCTCGGCATAGACAGCGCCCTGATCCTTGAGCTTCTGGTAGATCGGCGTGGTCTTCACGGGACGCCCGGCATCGCGGAACTCGCCGGGCAGATGGACCGCATACATCAGCTGATACTCGTCGATCGATTTCTCGAGGGTGTAGTCGCCGGCCGCCCAGTCGCCGTAGCGGCGCGGGTCGATCTCGCGGACGTTCCATTCGGACTGGCCCTGGGTCATCCATTCGGCCAGTATCTTGCCCGCCCCCGGCCCCTGGCAGACGCCGATGCTCGCGCCGCAGCAGAGCCAGTAGTTGCGCAGGCCCGGCGCCGGGCCGAGCAGGAAATTGCCGTCCGGCGTATGGGTGATCGGGCCGCTGACGATGCGCGAGATGCCGGCCTTGCCGAACACCGGCATGCGCTCCATGACCCGCTCCAGATGGGGCTCCAGCCGGTCGATGTCCGGCGGCAACAGATCCATGTCGAAGGACCACTCGACGCCGTCGAGGCCCCAGGCCTGGGCGCCCGAGGTCTCGTAGGGGCCGATCACCAGGCCCTGCTTTTCCTGGCGGATATAGGCCGACGCGCGGGGATCGCGGATCACCGGAAACTCTTGCGCAAGAGCGGCGACCTCGTTGATCGGTTCGGTGACGATATACTGATGGATCATGCTCACATAAGGCAGCTTGAGGCCGACCCAGGCGGCGGTCCGGGAGCCGAAACAGCCGGTCGCGTTGACCACATGCTCACAGGTGATGGCGCCCTTCTCGGTCTCCACCAGCCACTCGCCGTTGGCCTGCTGCACGGTATCGGTGACCCGGTTGAAGCGATAAATTTCGGCGCCATGATTGCGCGCCGCCGCCGCCATGGCCTGGACCGAGGAGGCCGGGTCGGTGTGGCCGTCGTCGGGGGTATAGGCGCCGAGCAGCACATCGTCCACGTCGATCAGGGGATGCAGCGCCTTGATCTCGTTGGGGCCGATCAAATGACATTCGGAGCCGACCAGCTCCAGCACCCCATGGACATATTTGAACCAGTCGACCTCATCCTGCGTCACCGCAAGACGGATCGCGCCGCAGCCGTGCCAGCCGGTATGCTGGCCGGTCTCGGCCTCCAGGCTCTTGTAGGTGTCGATGCCGTGGCGGTGGACCTTGGCCATGGTGAGGCTGCCGATGAAGCTGGCGATCAGCCCGGCGGCGTGCCAGGTCGAGCCCGATGTGAGTTCGCCCTTCTCGACCAGAACCACATCGGACCAGCCCGCCTTGGCCAGTTCATAAAGCGCGCCGACCCCCATGGCGCCGCCCCCGATAACAACCACGCGAGCCTGGCTCTTCATGGCACTCTCTCCCCCGTCTGAAGCTAATTTCCTTGTAGCAGAAATTATCCCCCCGCCAAGGCCATTTCGAACAGCCGCGCAACATGCAGGGCCTCGGCCCCCGCCCCGTGGCGGATTTGCTGGCGGCAGCTTATGCCGTCGGCGACCAGCAAGGTGCCGGGGCCGGCCTCGCGCACGGCGGGCAGCAGGTCGGCCTCGGCCATCTTCATGGCGATGTCGTAATGCTCGGCCTCGTAGCCGAAGGAGCCGGCCATGCCGCAGCAGCCCGACTCGATGGTCTCGATTTCAAGCTCGGGGATCAGAGACAGCGCCGCGCTCACCAAGGAGAATTCGCCCGCCGCCTTCTGGTGGCAATGGCCGTGGACCAGAGCGCGCTTGCCCGCCAGGGGGTTGAACTCGAGGGGCAAATCCTCGGTGGTGACAAACGCCTCGAAGGATTGCGTGGGAATATCGAACTCGTCATCGAGGCAGGCCGGCTCGAGGCCGACGATGGCAACCCCACGCTCGATGAAGGGGGCGAGCGCCGCTTTGGTGCGCCGCGCCTCGGCCCGGGCTTCCTCGACCAGCCCGACCGACAGGAAAGTCCGCCCGCAGCACAGGCGATCCGGAGAATGAACCCGATAGCCCGCCGCTTCAAACACGGTGACCGCGGCGTGGAGATTTTCAGGCTCGAAATAGCGGTTGAAGCAATCGGCGAACAGCACGACTTCCGGCCCCTGCCCGCGCGGCTCGGGGGCCTGGTAAACATCCCGCCGCCAGCGCGGCAGGGGGCGCTGATTGGTAAATCCCACCGGCAAGCGAATGTTCGACAGGGGCGCGAGCCGCGCCGCCCAGGGCGCATAGCGCGGCAGATAGGCGATCAGCCGCTCGCGCAAGGGCAGGCCGTGACGCTTTCGGTAATGGTGCAGGAACTCGATCTTCATGCGCGCCATGTCGACGCCGGTCGGGCATTCCCGCTTGCAGCCCTTGCAGCCGACGCAGAGCGCCATGGTCTCGAACATCTCAGGCGAGGTGAAGGCGTCCGCGCCGAGCCGGCCGCTGATCGCCAGGCGCAGGCTGTTGGCGCGGCCCCGGGTCAGGTGACGCTCGTCCCGGGTGGCGCGATAGGACGGGCACATGACGCCACCATCCCATTTGCGGCAGGCGCCATTGTTGTTGCACATCTCGACGGCGCCGCCGAACCCGCCCCACGCGGACCAGTCGAGGACGGTCTCTTGCGGCTCGGTGACCGCATAGCCCGGCGGATAGCGAAACAGCGAACGGTCGTCCATGCGCTCGGGGCGCACGATCTTGCCGGGATTGAACAGCCCCGCCGGATCGAAGGCGTCCTTCACCGCCTCGAAGGCGCGCACCAGCCGCTCGCCGAACATGACTTCGTGGAATTCCGAGCGCACCAGGCCGTCGCCGTGCTCGCCGGAATGGGAGCCCTTGTATTCGCGCACCATGGCGAAGGCTTCCTCGGCGATGGCGCGCATCTTGGCCACATCGCCGCCGTCCTTCATGTTCAGCACCGGGCGCACATGCAGGGTGCCGACCGAGGCATGGGCGTACCAGGTGCCCGCCACCCCATGCTTGGCGAAGATGCCGTCGAGCCGCTCGGTGTAGTCGGCCAAATCGTCGAGCGGTACGGCGCAATCTTCGATGAAGGAGATCGGCTTGCCGTCGCCCTTCATGGACATGAGGATATTGAGCCCCGCCTTGCGCACCTCCCAGACCGCCGTCTGGAAGGCCGCCTCCGTGCTCTCGACCACGGCGCCCGCCAGGCCGCTATCGGCCATGCACGCGACCAGATCGGCGAGCCCCGCCTTCTGTTCGGCCTCATCGTCGCCGGCGAATTCGACGATCAGCAGGGCGCCCGGCTCACCCACCACGAAGCGATCCACGGCGGCGCGAAATTGCGCCTGCTCGCGGGCCAGGGCCAGCAGGGTCGGGTCGATCAGCTCGACCGCCGACGGGGACAAGGCAACGATGGCCGGGGTCAGCTCCATGGCGCGGCGGAAGCTTGGGAAATGGCAGACGCCCATGACGCGATGGCGGGGGATCGATTGTAAATCGAGGGTGATGGCGGTGAAGAAGCCCAGGGTGCCCTCGGAGCCGACCAGCAGATGGGCCATGTTGCGCTCGATGCGGTCGATGTTGTAGCCACCGACCCGGCGCAGCAGGTCGGGGAAGCGCCGCCTGATCTCGTCGCCCTCGCGCAAAGCCAGC
>ERZ813253.268-NODE-268-length-20204-cov-2.584151_pt1 | contig 20204 bp, 19 predicted proteins | sample MGYA00520893_ERZ813253 | MGnify/ENA primary metagenome ERZ813253 (study PRJEB31669, sample SAMD00080414) | marine metagenome | biome: oceanic hadal pelagic zone biome; feature: marine hadalpelagic zone; material: sea water | place: Pacific Ocean:Izu-Bonin Trench...
TATTAAGTCCTTTTTTTTGCCGATACGGTCCAAGCGGGCCAATTGTTGTTTCAGTAGTTCCTGGTTTAAATGGAAGTCCAATTAAACCAAGTGCCGGCCAAACTGAAAGTTCCTGCCTTCGCCTCCCATCTCGGAGCCAATCAAAAGTTTGGCCCCATCTTCCTCTGCCAACCCAGCGGCGTTTCTGTCTCGCTGGATCAGGTTTAGTTCTTCATGAAAGGTCGCGATTTTTATGTTAACTTTGCTTCTAACGGCTTCTTCAACGGCACAGGCCTTTGCTTTGCTCCGGCATATCAGGAGAAACTTATCAGTTGCATATTTACGCAAGAGTGTGACCAGCCACTCAATTCTCTCGTCATTGGCAAAATTGTACCTTGGCTCTTTATCAGTCAGGCCAATGTCGAAAGCAAATTCCGCACGCTCGTTTTCGCCATCTTGGCCAGTGTCATTGAAGCTCAGGGGGCTGAGCTTGGCCAAGCGCTTGGGGAAACCACGGATCGTTTTTCGTGTGTTACGAAACAACACCCTGCCTGTGCCGTGCCTGTCAGCGAGATCCCGAATCAACTCTGCCCTTGTGGTCTTGGTTAGCTTTTTGCCCTTGGACAACTCAGAGTTCACCTTGGCGAGGATGGCATTTGTGGCGGGGAATTGAGCCAAGTCTGACTTATTTAAATCTTCATTAGCGATGATTTTTTGGCAAAGTTTTGCAACGGGTTCGTAGTTCTCAGTTTCCTCTTTGAACGCCTCAAAGTCAGAAAACCGATTGGGGTCCAGCAGGCGTAGTCGCGCAAAATGACTCATCAGACCCAACTGTTGGGGGGTTGCAGTCAGCAACAGCAGGGATCCAGCCCGTTGGCCAAGCGCTTCAACAAGTTGGTACTGAGCGCTTGGTTTATCCGGATGCCATTCGAGGTGGTGAGCCTCATCAACAATAAGTAAATCCCAGGGAGCTTGAGTCACCTGTTTTGTCCGCTTGGCCGACTTCGCCAACCAATCGATGCTGGCCAGCACCAATTGGTCGTCTTCGAAAGGATTGAAATCGGTTTGAGAGGCCTCGATCGCCCTGCAGCGTTCCTCATCGAATATACTGAACCAGTGGTTGAAGCGACGGAGCAGTTCAACGAACCATTGATTGATTAGCGAGTCAGGCAAGATAATCAAAATGCGTTTGGCTCGACCGCAAACAAGCATTCTGTTCAGAATTAAACAGGCTTCAATGGTCTTGCCCAAGCCGACTTCGTCTGCAAGCAGTACCCGGGGCAGTTGCCGGTTGGACACCTCGTGGGCAACGTACATCTGATGCGGGATTAAATCGATTTTGCCGCCGAATAAACCCCGGACAGGGGATTTGCACCAATGAAAGATCAAATTCATGGCAGTAAGACGTAAATTGAAGAGCGCATTGTCGGTGGTTTGGCCCCGTAATAATCGCTCCTCTGGGCCACGATCTGACATTCCGGGGTGAAGTTCCTGCTCAAGCAGAACATTGTTTTCCCCGTGATAGGTAAGCAGCCCTCCGGACTCTGAAACGCGTTCGATAATTAACTCGGTTTTGTCTTCACTTTGAACAGTGCTTCCAGCATGAAAGCTGACTCGATAGAGAGGCGGTGACTCAAGTGAGTAACGTCGAGTTTCGTCGCAAGCCGGGAAGAAAATAACGACTGATTGTTCTTCAGTTGACTCAACGATCCCCAGGCCAAGTTCGGGTTCTGAACTGCTGGCCCAGCGTTGGCCGGCAACAAAAGTATTTGATGAGATATCTTGGTTCACTTTTTCGGCTAATACGCCGAGCGAACCGTAAAGGAGAGTGCCCTTTCGAAAAAGAAAATCTTAATAAATGCAGTCCAAGGGGATTGTTTCCCCGCAATTACACACTACCACAATTTGCGTTACTTTATCACCGTCCCGGACGATTTTAACATTGGCTTTGTGTGCTGTATCATCTGGGTTCTTATTGAGATCGTTAGGGTTATCCGCTTGGGAAGGTGTTTGTATGTTTTTCAAAGACTCAGTCTGAAGGAGAATTACCCCGTGGCGGCGCGTGTGTCCCGCAAGTTCATCGGGCGGTTCCCCGAGTATGAACTGGCCTCGCGGATGGCGTTCCGCTGGGGGCAGTGCCATTACAAACAGGCGGCCTATTTGAAGGCAGCGGAGCGGTTCTAGGGATTTGCCAAGCGTTATCCCGACGATAAAATGTCCGCGGAGACGTTGTTTTGGGCGGGGGAAAGCTTCCGGATGGGCCGGGATGTCCCGATGGCTTTCCGCTACTACAACCGTTGCCGCTGGGACTACCCGGAGTCGGAGGCGGCCAAGTATGCCCGCGGCCGCCTGGCATTGCCGGAGCTGCTGGTGCAGTTCGAGCGTGAGGCCGACTTGGAGGACGAATAACCGGCCGGCACGCCTGCCCAGGCGGTTCAGGGGTCGGTGCCCGGCGGCTTCATTTCCGTGGTGATCATTCTTCGCACTTCTGCCATGGGGAGCCCTTTTGTCGAGGCGATACCGGCCGCGACCCCGGCCACGTAGGCCGTGGAAAAGGAAGTGCCCGTGCCGTAAAAAGTCTGGTTATTAAACACGGTCACCCCGGCGCCGGGCGCTGCGGCCTCGACGAAGTTTCCGGAGTTGGCGTAATTGGCTACACTGCGACCGCTCCGGTTCAGTGCCGTCACGCCGATGACTTCCGACTGGGCCGCAGGATAAACAGGCTGGCCGGTCGGTTCGTTGCCGGCTGCCGCGAGAAACAAAATCCCGCTGCTCGCGCCGGCTTGAATGACGGCCCGCATCAGGTCGTTTTGCACATCTGAACCAAGGCTGAGACTGATGATGTCGGCGCCGGCTTCGATCGCCGCCTGAACGCCTCGAGCCACTTCAAATGTCGAGGTGCTTTCAGATTGGCCGTAAACATCGATTGGCAGGATTTTCACCGAGGTTTCCTGCTCGCCATCAAGGGAGGCGGACAGGCCTCGTAGGATCGTCTCGGCCATCGATGTCCCGTGGTTGACTTGATCCAAACTGTCCGCCGGGGCGCCAGCCATGGAGATTTCTGGCAATAAAAAATCGCTGACCTGCGAACCTTGTCGCTGAACGCTCGAGTCAACGAGGCCGATCACGATTCCATCCTCGTCCGCGGACGAGGGGCGGAGATTCAGCGGTGGCGCCGCAAGTCCAACCGGCGTGAGCGTGTCGGGGCGGGTGATGCCGTAATTGTTGTCGACGGAGGCGACGCCCTCATTTTTTTCGAGCAGCGCCCGGGCTTTCCCGGCTTGTTGTTCGTTTTCAAAACGGAGCCAATAAATGTCGAGTCCGTCGATCTTGCCGACAATCTTCGCGCCGAGTTCGGCGGCGAGAGCGTCGATGTCGATTCCCGAGCCCGGCTCGAGCGTGACGACGAGTTCGTTGGGGATTTTACCCGGCTTGATCCTGATTTTTTTGAGCTTGGCCAAGCGCTTGGTTGGGACGATTCGAACGACCGCCTTTTCGGATGAAGTTTTGTAAACAAGCAGCCTGGACGAGGCTTTGGGGGAGGGGATGATTGCAAAATTGACATCGCTCAGCAGGCGGCGAAGTGCTTGTGAGTGAGTCAGGTTTTTGAATCGTGTCGTGACCTGAAGGCTTAATTCCGGCTCAACAAAAATTTGCCAGCGACCCTGCTCGCTGAGTGACTGCAGCACTTTTTCGAGTGAGCATTTCTCGAGTTGAGCCGATGCCGTCCCGTCCGCCTCCCATTTTAGCCCAATGCCTGGTGGGTCCGCTTGGGGCTCATCCGCAGCGGTTCCCATCACGGCAACGAGCAAAGCCGTGGTTAGAGAGGCAATTTTCATCCGGCAGGGAACCTACGAAAAACCCCGGCAACACACAATGTTTTGCTCTTTGGTATTGGCCGTGCTTGACACACTCGTTTGGCGGTTTGAAATTGCGTTTATGGCAACCCTGTTCGAAATAGAAGGTAATTTGAAGTACGAGCTGATTGATAAGATCGCCGACGGACGAATGGGGGCGGTGTTTCGGGCCTACCAGATCGGCTCCGAGGGGCTTGCCAAGGAAGTGGCGATCAAGGTGATGCATGAGCGCTTCGCGATGTAGCGGCAGTTCATCGAGAACTTCATCGGCGAGGGAAAACTGGTCGCGGATCTGATCCACCCGCAAATCGTGCAGATTTATAATTTTGGTGATGAGGGCAAGTCGCTCTATCGCCGGATGGGCACGCAGAGCAATGTCAAGTTGCAGGGAGATCAGCGGGCCTACTACATGGTCATGGAATACATCCGTGGCGTGAACTTGGGCGAGTTCATTCGCGAGGTGAGCGCTCAAGGCAAGGAGATTCCCGGGCCGTTGGCCGTGTTCATCGCGAGTCGCATCGCACGCGGCTTGGCCTACGCGCACGGCAAAAAAAACGCTGAAGGCGAGCCGCTTGGCATTGTGCATCGCGATGTCAGCCCGCGCAGCGTCATGATGAGTTTCGAGGGGGACGTGAAGCTGACCGACTTCGGCGTGGCCAAGGCCGCCGGGTTGATCGAGCAAAACGAGGGCGAGCAACTTTCCGGCACGCCGGAATACATGAGCCCGGAGCAGGCGAATTTCGAGGTCACCGACCAGCGGTCGGATATTTTCTCGAACGGAGTTATTCTCGCCGAGTTGCTGCTTGGCAAAAATATGTTCGCCGGGTCAGACGCGTCCGAATCACGACAGAAGATTATCGATCTGCCGATTCCGCAGTTTCGGGAAGAGAACGAATACATCGACCTTCGCCTGAATCCTGCCCAAGCGTATCATGGCTTCGGGATTTGGTTCAGTGTGTAGTGAAACGTGTTGTGCCAGAGGGCTTTGCCGGCTTCGCTTATCATGTCAAAACACCTTACCTGCGTGACATGTCCCTCCCTCCATTCACTCAACGACAGGCGCAACTCGAGTCGGTTCGCCGACAGCGTTGCGTCGGTCACCTCGATCGGTGTCTGCCTGTCCTTCTCCCCGGCGTGGTTGAATCGCGGTGAGCCATAATCGCTGTGATACGCATACCGGAACTGCGACACGTCAAAGTTGTCCGGGTCGGCGGCGCTTGGCTTGGCGTTCGCGCCGAGACACCAAGCGATGGCGTTGGTGACGAGTTTGGTGAAGTTCGGGTTGGCGAAATCGGCGGCGTGGCCAAGCGATGTGTAAAATGTGCGGTTGCCCTTGAAGCTGTGCGTCCACGCCACCGGCTCGGCGGGATGGCCCTCGACGCTGCCGTTGAGCAGTGGCTTGGCCGCGTTGGCCAGCGGCGCGTTTTTGTAAAGCGAACCTCCCATTTTGAATTCGGCAGCGACGCCGCTCAGGATCGGGTGCCCCTTGGCCGCCGGCACGACGGAGGCGTTGCCGGACAAATTGTTCTTGTGGTGGCCATGGTAATTACCGCCGAGGACGAGCTTGTCGAACTCGAGCCAGTTTTGGATCGCGTGGCTGGCGGTGCGCAGGCCGATGACCGGTTTGCCGGACTCGACGTATCGTTTCACTTGGCCAAGCTGTTCGGCAGGGAGCTGCATTCGGCGTGCGAAGACAACCACGAGATCCGCTTGGCCAAGCGCGTCGAGGCTCGGGAATCGGTGTTCCCCCTCGCGAACAATCGTGGTGCAGCGGTAGCCGTGCTGCCGCTCAAGCTGCGCCGCGAACTTGGGCAGCGTGCTCGCCGAGCCGTACAACGACTCGCCGCTGAGCAGGACGATGTGCGGCTTGGTTTCGGCGGCTTGAAGGTTGGCCGCGCACAAAAAAAGTGAGGCCGCGATGGAGGCAAATCGAGTCAGATATTTCATAAGCAAAAAAAGAGAATCCCAATTTGGGGTGGCGAAGATTCCCCATGACAGCCAAGCTGTCCAGCCGACAGTGTGAAAACAGGGTGAACAACATGTGCAAAAAAACTCATTTAACGCTATTGACACACTACATGTTGTGTACTTTCCTTCGGCGGCCACACTCGATTGTGTAGGCTGGAGATTATGCGTTGCCCGAAATGCGGTTGTGTTGATGACAAGGTAATTGATTCCCGGTCATCCAAGGATGGGCTGGCTATTCGCCGCCGCCGCGAATGTCTCAAGTGCACCCAGCGCTACACCACCTACGAGGAGATCGAGCGCGGCAACCTGATGGTGATCAAGGACGGTGGCGCCCGCGAGCGCTTCTCGCGGGACAAGCTCGAGTCGGGAATCAGCATCGCCTGCCAAAAACGCCCCGTCAGCGCCGAGGCGATCGAGCAGATGATCCGCGAGGTCGTGGATGAATTGTATGATGAATTTGACGGCGAAGTGCCCTCAAAAGCCATCGGCCGCAAGGTGATGGAGAAGCTCAAGCAACTGGACGGCGTCGCTTACGTCCGGTTCGCCAGCGTGTACTGGCGCTTCGACAGTGCAGCCGAGTTTCTGGAGGCGGTTCAGAAATTCGCCGACCGGGATGATACAACTACGATCAAACTACCTGGTTTTTAGGATGTCGTCCGGGGAGTTGCTCCCCTGCTCGGCCGAGGCCATTACCGAAGAGTTGCTGGGGGACGCCATCAACCTCATCGAGCCGCAGACCATTCAAGAGGCGCTCAAGGCTGTGGTGTACTACTTCCGCGAGGAGCAGGAGTACTCCAGCGTGTCGGTCGATCAATTCTCCTGCGCGCTCGGCAAGGTGCTCCAGGGGTTCGGGTTCGACGTGGTGTTCGACGAGGATCCGCGGGTGAACCTGCGTGTCGAGCAAACGGATCTTTGCCAACTCGCCAGGGAGACGACCGGCCAGGGTTTCGAGCTGTTTTTCTTTCAGCGACTCCGCGATGAAGTGCGGGCCAACCTCCGCCGCTCGCCCAATGTCATCCAGTTCAGCGGGCTGAAGGATTGCGTCAAGCAGATCGTCGGCGCGCAGCGCTGGTGCGGCCGCTGTCGCTGGATGCACGGACAGATCGTCTCCTACCTGCGCACCTGCCTCGACCAGGATTCGCGCAAGGACTGCTCGCTGCTCATCAAGTAGAGTTTTTCAGTTTTGCAGGTCGAGATGACCATCGAACAAATCCAAGCTGATGAGGCGCTGCGGCTGCGCGAATTCCCGGTCGCCCGTGAAACCGCCTACCTCGCCCACGCCGCTGTCTGCCCGTTGCCAGCCTGCGCGCGCGATGCCGTGAGCGATTACGCCGCCGCCTGCACCGGTGGCGACCAGGAGGATTTCGTGCCGGCAAACCTGTTGCGCGACACCCGCCAACTCGCCGCCAATCTGCTCGGCGCGGAGTTGCGCGAGATCGCACTGGTCGGGCCGACATCGCTTGGCCTGAGCTTCATCGCGCAGGGCATCGACTGGCAGCCGGGCGACAACATCATCGTGCACGGCGACGACTACCCCTCAAACGTTTACCCGTGGATGGCCCTGGCCGAAAAGGGCGTCGAGTTGAAGCGGCTCGAGCCTGGCGCACCCGGCCGGATCGAGCCGGAGGACGTGTTTGCGCTGATCGACCCGCGCACCCGCATGGCGGCGCTGGCCTCGTGCCATTACGTGTCCGGCTACCGGATCGACATCGGCGCGATCGGCCGCGAGTTGCGCTCGCGCGGCATCCTGTTTTGTGTCGATGGCATCCAGACGGTGGGCGCGTTCCCGACGCCGGTGGAACACGTGGATTTCCTCGCCGCCGACGCGCACAAGTGGATGCTCGGGCCGTGCTCGTCCGGCATCCTTTACGTGAAGCGTGAAATGCAGGCCCGCCTCAAGCCGATGGTGCAGGGCTGGCATAACCTGAGTTGCCCGGATTTCATCGCGCAGGAGACGCTCGACTACAAACCGGACGGACGGCGCTACGAGGCCGGCACCGCGAACCTGCTCGGCATCGTCGGGCACCACGCCTCGCTGCAACTGCTCGATGAGCTTGGCCTGGACAAGATCGCCGCCGATCTCCTGGCCAAGCGGCGGCGGCTCGTGCCTGAGCTGTTGGCCAAGGGCTGCGACGTGCTGCACGCCGACGTGCCGGAAGCCAACGCCAGCGGCATCGTGGCGTTCAGCAAGCCGGGCGAAGACCTGGCCGCGCTGCAGGCCCGGCTTGGCCAAGCGGGCGTGACCGTCTCGCTGCGAGTGATGCGCGACGGCTCGAAACTCATCCGCCTCTCACCGCATTTTTACAATACGCCTGCCGAGCTGTACCGCCTGCTCGAGGCGTTGTGATCAATCGGCCTGCCTCGGGGTGATCTTGGGGACGAGGAAGGGGGCGACGAGGAGCAGGAGCATCGCGCCGATGCCGCCGTAAATCTGCGGGGCGGCGGGGCCGACGTGATCGATCAGCCAGCCGGCGGCCAAGTTCGAGCAGATGCCACCGCCGAGGCTCGCACTGATCATCGTGGCCAAGCCTTGGCCGGTTGAGCGGAGTTGCACCGGGACGAGATAATTGACGCACAGCGGCATGGCTACCAGCGCCCCGGCCACATACACGCTGTGCAGCAGCATTGAGGCGTGCAGCACAACCGGCACGTCGCCGAAAAATCCGCACGCCAGCCACTTCAGGCCGCCGGCGGCCAGGCCGGCCAACATCAGCAGCCGTACGCCGATCCGGCGGCGAATATTCCCGGAGAGCGCGATGATGATGATCTCGGGAATCAGCATGATGAGCCAGAGCCACTTGAGCGTGCCAAGCGTTTGCTCCGGCGAGACTGACTTGACGAAGATCGGGAAGAGAAACATCGGCCCGTCGAGCATGAAGTTGGCAAGGAACACGTAGATGAGAAAACGGCGGAACTTCCGGTCGGCGACCAGCACGCGCCACGCGCCGGGTTGGGCCTTCTCGCGGATGGCTTTTTGGTTCGGGATGAGAAACACGACGGCGGTCGTCAGCAGGATGATCCCGGCGGCGACGGGGAACTGCAGGCCAAGGTCTGTTTCTCCCGGCTTGGCTGCAACTGCGTCGAGAAACATCGGGAACCCGAAACAGGTGATGAGGAAGCCGACCGAGCCGATCGAGCGCACCCACTCGAAGTGCGAGTTGCTGGAGCGGTACAACAGGCCAAGGCTCAGCGCCAACCCCTGCGGAACGAGGCTGGTGTAAAACGCGGCAAAGAGCATCGAGGCCAGCAGCAGCGCGGCGTAACTCTTGACGTACCAATACGCGATGAAGCCAAGCGCCATGCCAAGCGTGATGACGACCAGCACGGTTTTGCGGGCACCGGTGCGGTCGGCGAGATAGCCCCACGCCGGTTGGCCAACGAGGCCGACCAGGTGAAACACCCCCATGGCCAGGCCGACCTGCTGGCCGCTCAAGCCAAGGTTCTCCTTGAGATAAAGCGAGTAGAACGGGAAGAAGATGCCCAGCGCGCCAAACAGCGTCGCCCAGAACAGCGACAGCACTCCCATCAGTTTCCACTGCTCTCGGGTGATGCCGGCTGGGGTCATGTCGGGTTGCTCGCTGCGCCGCCCTTGGCCAAGCGCAAAAAAACGCCGGAAGGTTTCCGGCGTTTGAAATGGGATTGCAAGGGGATTCGCGCGGCTCAGGGCGCAGGAACGACGGTCGGCTGCCTGCTGGGCGTCCTTTGGCCGGATCTGCGTTCCTCGCTCTCGCGCTTCTGCATATCTCTGAAAAGCCGCGAGGCGGTCTCCCTTATTTTTCGTTCGTCCTGCCTCTCGCCGGAGATTTGGGCCTCCAGTTGAAGCGCCAGTAGCTGCATGCCCTTGCCCATCAGGTCGGATTCGTCATACTGAAGAGTGTTGACCAGGTTCAGTCGCGCCTGCAGCACATGTGGAGGAACGCCGGGTGTGCTGGCGTCGCCGTCACTTTGGGTGAAGCTCCTGATGGCGTCCAGCTTGGTTTCCATGTTGTACTGGTCGCCGGTCATGATGTCGCGGAACAACTGGTCGGCCTGCGGGTTGATGCCGGCGTATCTCGAGGCGGCCTCGGCAAGGTTGTCCATGTCATCCTCGTGAACCCGGCCGCTGCGGAACGCCTGCACCATGGCGTCCAGCGCGTGCACTTTGCCGACACTCTCAAAATAATCCAAAATGGTGCGATCGATCCGCCCGTCCTCGTTAATAAACATGCCCTGGGCGGACTGGATGAACGTCTGGTCGTCGTACATGTCCAGCACCATGAAGAGGTAGTTCCTGGACACGCGGTCGAAGTGGTTCCCGCCAGCAGCCTCGATCGGGTCGAGCAACAACTCGTGCGCGGCGGCCAGCGCCTCGTCGCGGTGGGCTTCCTTGCCGAGCCAGCCCTGGATGGTCTTCGCGGCGTAGGCGATCTCGAATCCACGGGCAGTGGTGCCGAGCAACTCCGCAACGGCGGCTTCCGCGTGATCGCCGCCGATCTCCGCAAGGATGTCGATGAGGCCGACCCGCAGCGTCGGCGGCTGCGAAAAGTTGAGCGTGGCCCGAAAACGGCTGTAACGCCGTTTGCGTTCCGCGTCGCTTTCGCCTTCACGCTGCACCGCGAAATCGACATCCTCCATCTTGTTGAGGAACTCGCGAATGAGCGGCACGGCAGCATCGCCCTGGAGCGCCAGACTCTCGAACAGATAGCTCAAGCGGCGTTGAACCCTGCGCCGATTCTTGGAACCCAACTTGATCTCTATCAGTTCGTCGAGAATCTCCGGCACAGACATACGTCCAGTGGTGAGCGGTGCGCCGCCGCCGTTGATCTGCTCGCGGAGGCTGTCGAGTCTCGACTGAGCGTTGGCCAACTTCAGCTTCAGCGAGGCGACCTCCTTGCGGAACTCTTCGGCGCGAGCCGGGTTCACGGCGGAGTCGGCGGTCGGCGGCGCCTGGCCGCAGCCGGCTGAAAAAACGAATGCCGCCAGGGCCAGGCCGGTGCCTGCGCTCGTGATGTGCTCGGCTGGTTTCCTCACAATAAAAAACGTGATGCTCAATTGGCCGCCGCAAGAGACGGGCGTTTTCCCCGCCTGGCCAGGCTCAAAAAACGCCAGCGCACCCGGCTCACGGCGCGGGTACAACCGTTGGCTGATTGCCGCGATCGCCGCCACGGTTGCGCTCGCCGCGTTCGCGCCCGCCCCGGCCGCCTTCACGGCTGAACAACTCGCGGGCGACATTGCGCATTTCATCCCGCATGTCGTACTCCTCGCCATTGACCTTGGCCTCGAGTTGGCGGGTGTACATTTGCACGACCCTGTCGGTGGTGTTGTCGCCGGAAGCCTGAACCCCCTGCATCAGGGCGAGCCGGGCCTGCAGCGTGGCGTCATCCTCCGCATCGTCCATCTCGCGCAATGCGGACCACTTGACCTGGATGTCGTAATCGTCACTGGACATGATATCCTTGAACATCTGGTTCGCCTGAGGGTTGCTGCCGGTGTACTTTAGCCCGGCGCGGGCCAATCTGGACAAGTCGCCGCGGTCGGTCACCTGGCCACCGTTGAAAGCCTGATAGATGGCGTCCATCGCCTGCTCCTTGCCCACGTCATCGAGATAGTCCAGCACGGTGCCATTGATCTTTCCGTCCTCGCGCACCAACAGCCCCTGTGCCGACTGTATGAACGTCTGGTCGTTGTACATCTCCAGCACGCTGAAGAGATAGCGTTGGGAGTTCCGGTCAAAGTTGTTCGGGTTGAGCACCTCGACCGGGTCGCTCAGCAACTCGTGAGCTGCTGCCAGCGCCTCGACGCGAAAGGCATCCGGGCCGATCAAGCTGCGAACAGTCTTGGCCACGTACGCCACCTCAAAGCCGCGGGCGGTTTTCGAGAGCACTTCCCCCAGCACTGCCTCGGCGCTGCTCCCGCCGATCTCCTTGAGGATATCAATCAACCCGATGCGGAGTGAGGGCGGCTGTTCAAAATCAAGCGAGGTGCCCCGGGTCCGACCACGAAACCGCTCCATCCAGTCATTGCCCTGGCCGCGACTCCGACCGCGGCCTTCCTCTTCCTCCTCCGAGCGCTGTACCATGAACTCGACATCCTCCATCTTGTTGAGGAAAGCGCGAATGTGCGGCACGGCGGCATCGCCCTGCTGAATCAGGCTCTCGAACAGGAACTGCACGCGGCGCTCGGCCGCCCGGCGATTCTTGGAGGTCAATTTAACGTTCATCAACTCGTCGATGATTTCCTCCGCGGACAGCCCTCCGTCCACGACCGGCGCACTGGCGCCATTGAGCTGGGCTCTCAAACTGTCGATGCGCGACCGTGTATCCGCCAGTTGCTTCTTCAACGAGGCGTTCTCCTTTTGAAGCGCCTCGGCGTTGGCTGAGTTCTCGGAGGATTCCCCGGTATCGGGAGCCTGGCCGCAACCAACGGTCACGATCATGGCTGCCGAGAGGGCTCCGCTGGCTACCTTGGTAAGAAACGGTAATGTTTTCATTGTTTTCTTTGGTTCAAAACCAGCCGATCGAACAGCATTAGTACGCCTCCGCGCTTGGCCGAGTTACACAAAACCGGCTGGAAGGTGTCACTTTATCGCGGGAATGCAACCCGTTCTTACGGGCAAAAACATTCCAAATCAGGGCGAAAGCTTTTGTGCGCCTGACCAAGCGCCTACACTGCGCGGCTTCCGGACATGGAGGAAACACAGCTCAAACGAACATCCCTTTTTGACACCCACACCGCGCTTGGCGCGCGGATGGTCGAGTTTGGCGGCTGGGAAATGCCGGTCCTCTACTCCGGCATCGCGCAGGAACACCACGCCGTCCGCCAAGCCGCCGGCCTGTTCGACATCTCGCACATGGGCGAGTTCCTGTTCGACGGCCCGGACGCGCTCAAGTTCCTGAACCAACTTTTGACCAACGACTTGGCCAAGCTCGAGCCCGGCCAAGGCCAATACACGCTGCTCTGCCAAGAAGACGGCGGCGTGATCGACGACCTGTACGCCTACCGGCTCGGCGACACGCGCCACCTGCTCATCGTCAACGCCTCGCGGCTCGAGATCGACTGGATGTGGATCAAGGCCCAGCGCAACTCCCGGCACAAGTCGCTGCAACTCGAGATGAACGACCGCTCCGGCGACTTGGCGGCGATGGCGCTGCAGGGGCCAAAGGCGGCCGAAATCATCGCCGACGTTTTTCCCGCAGCCACCGAACTGCGGAAAAACCAGATTGCCGAACTCGAGTTCGGCGGCGCAACCGCCTGGGTATCACGCACTGGCTACACCGGCGAGGACGGCTTCGAGCTGGTCGTGCCCAACGGGCGCGCGGCGGCGTTGTGGGAGCAACTCATGTCACTTGGCCAAGCGCTTGGCCTGCTGCCGGCCGGCTTGGGCGCGCGCGACACCCTCCGCACCGAGGCCGGCTACTCGCTCTACGGCCACGAGCTGACGTCCGACACCACGCCGATCGAGGCCGCGCTTGGCTGGGCCGTCGCCCTCGACAAGCCAGGCTTCACCGGCCGGGAAATGCTCGCGGCGCAAAAACAGGATGGCGTCTCCCGCCGCTGCATCGCATTCAAAATGACAGGCAAAAGCGCGCCGCCGCGCGAGCAGTACAAAATTTTTTCCGCCGACGGAACCGACCGCGAAATCGGCGAAGTGACCAGCGGCACACAAAGCCCGTCGCTCGGCTGCGGCATCGGCCTGGGCTACGTCGAGAGCGCCCACGCAAAGTCCGGCACCGGCATCGAGATCGAGATTCGCAATCACCGCTTCCCCGCGCAAGTGGTCAAGCGGCCGATTTTTCAAAAATCGAGTTGACCACCGAGCCTCGAGTTCGGTAGAAAAACGCCGCGATGGCAGACATACCGACCGACCTGAAGTACACCAGCTCCCACGAATGGGTGAGCGTGGAAGGCGACACCGCCATCATCGGAATCTCCGACCACGCCCAGGAGGAACTGACCGAGCTGGTGTTCATCGAGTTGCCCGACCTCGGCCGCGAACTGACCGCCGGCGATCCCTGCGCCGTGGTCGAGTCGGTCAAGACCGCCAGCGACATCTACGCGCCGCTGAGCGGTGAGGTTATCGAAACCAACGACGCCCTCGACGCCGAGCCGGGCACCGTCAACGACGATCCGTACGGCGACGGCTGGTTCTTCAAGATCCGCCTGGCCAACCCCGAAGAGTTGGACGACCTGCTCTCCCCCGACGACTACGCCGAGCAGGTCAACATCTGACCCTTCGCCCAGACAATTGGCCAAAAAACGGGAGTTAAGCCTGCAAATCTCCGCGACGAATACCTTCCGTTTTCATTGAAAAAAGGCCGAATATAGTGCGTTTCTCTTAAAAAACGCCATCTCACAAAAATGCGGCACAATAAAATAGTACGTGTACGTGGTATTTTTTGTTGCCTTGTTTTCGTGGTTTCGGCAGGCTTTTGGTCAAGCGGGCTTGGGGGTTGGCCCGGTTTTTGTCATGAATTATTTCTCAATCGCTTCTTTGGCTTTGGTGGCGGCGCTTGGCCAAGCGCGTGGCCAAGCGGCCGGGGTGGATGCCGCACCGGCCGATAGTTGGCCGATGTATCGCGGCACGGCCTCGCTCACCGGCGTCTCGAAAAGCAAACTTGGCACGGCGCTCAAGCTGCTTTGGACGTTCAAGGCCGAGGAGGGCATCCACAGCACGGCAGCCATCGCGAACGGCAAGGTTTACGTCGGCTGCGACGACGGCAACTTGTACGCACTGGATTTCAAGACTGGCAAAAAACTGTGGGCGTTTGCGACAGACGACATCGTCGAGTCGTCGCCGCTGGTGCACAACGACCGTGTTTACTTCGGCTCGTCGGATGGGTTCGTGTACGCGGTCACGGCCAAGGACGGGAAGCTGCTTTGGAAATTTGAGACTGAAGATCGCGTGCTTGGTGCGCCCAACTTGTTCGAGCCAAGCGGCGACGGGGCCAAGCCGGCGCTGATCGTCGGCAGCTACGATTTTCGGCTCTATTCGCTCGACCTCGATTCCGGCAAGAGCAACTGGCATTACGAGACCTCCAACTACATCAACGGCTCGCCGGCGGTGTCGTCCGGACGAACGGCGTTCGGCGGCTGCGACGCCGTGCTGCACGTCATCCAGTTGGCCGAGGGCAAAAAGGAAAAGCAGATCGACGCCGGGGCGTACATCGTCGGCTCGGCGGCGGTGGTCGATGACATGGCGTACATTGGCCACTACGAGAATGAGTTTCTCTGCATCGACATCAACGCCGGCAAGATCGCCTGGAAATACAAGGACCGGGCCTTCGCCTACATTTCATCGGCGGCGGTGACGGCGGATCGCGTGGTGGTCGGCTGCCGCGACAAGCGGCTGCATTGCCTCGACCGCAAGAGCGGCAAACGGCTGTGGGCGTTCAGGACTCGGGGCAGCATCGACAGCTCGCCGGGGGTCGCTGACGGGAAGGTGGTCGTCGGCTCGGACGACGGCAACCTGTACATCGTCTCGCTGGCGGACGGGAAAAAACTTTGGTCGTACGAGATTGGGGAACCGATCATCGCCGCGCCGGCCTTGGCCAACGGCACGATCATCATCGGCGCAGAGGACGGCCGGGTTTACGCATTCGGCCCGGCCAAGTAAAAACAGGAAACAGACCATGAGCGACACCGCAACCACCACAGCCCCCAAGACAGCGCCACCGCTGGAGAAACAGACCACGGTCGGCAACTACTTCGTCTCGAACTACCCTCCGTTCTCCTTTTGGAAACCGGAGGACATCCCGGACTTTCGCGCCGCGCTTGGCCAAGCGCCCAAGCCGGACACGCCGCTGGGCATCTACGTGCACATCCCGTTCTGCCGCAAGCGCTGCCACTTCTGTTATTTCCGCGTGTACACGGACAAAAACTCGTCGGAGATTCGCAACTACATCGACGCCGTGCTGGACGAGATGCGGCTCTACGCGAAGGAGGCATTCGTCGGCGGGCGCAAGCCGAACTTCATCTATTTTGGCGGCGGCACCCCGTCGTATCTTTCCGAGGATCAACTGCGCTACCTGACCGACGGCATGAAGGAATTGCTGCCGTGGGACGAGGCGGAGGAGGTCACCTTCGAGTGCGAGCCGGGGACGCTGCGCGAGAAGAAACTCGAGGTGCTGCGCGAGATCGGCATCACTCGATTGAGCCTCGGCGTGGAGAATTTCGACGACCACATTCTCGAGGTGAACGGTCGCGCCCACCGAGGCGCGGAGATCGTGCGATCGTACGAGTTTGCCCAAGGGCTGGGCTTCCCGCAGATCAACATCGACCTCATCGCCGGCATGGTCGATGAGACGGAGGAGAACTGGAAGGAGTGCATCAAGCGCACCCGCGAGATGGCGCCGGACAGCGTCACGATTTACCAGATGGAAGTGCCGTACAACACTGGTATTTACAAGCAGATGAAGGCCGACGGCAAACTCACCGCGCCGGTCGCCGACTGGGAAACCAAGCGCCGCTGGGTCAGCGAGGCGTTCGCCGAACTGGAGCAGGACGGCTACGTCGTCGGCAGCGCCTACACCGCAGTGAAGGACAAGACGAAGACGAGCTTCGCCTATCGCGACAAGCTTTGGGCCGGCGCGGATCTGCTCTCACTGGGCGTCGCGTCGTTCGGCCACATCGGTGGCACGCACTACCAAAACCAGCACGACTTCGCGCCGTACGTCGAGCGCCTGCAAAACGGCGAGTTGCCGGTGCACCGGGCGCTGACGCCGACCGACGACGAGCGGCTGATCCGCGAGTTCGTTTTGCAGATGAAGCTCGGCCACCTGAAGTTTTCGTACTTCACCGACAAGTTCGGCGTGAACCCGGCCGAGCGATTCGCCAAGCCGTTGCAAACCCTTCAGGACTGGGGCTTTGCGACGCTCGACGGCGACGACTGGCTGCTGAACCGCGAAGGCTTGCTGCAGGTTGACCGCCTGTTGCACGAGTTCTTTTTGGACGAGCACCGAAACGCCCGCTACGCATAACACCTTGAGCCACACCGAAACCAGCGTCGCCGTAGCCGAGACCGTGTTGACCCATCCGCTCGATGAGTTTTACCGCTTGGCCAAGCGCCCGCTCCCGGTCATCGAGCGGGTCGATGGCCCCGCCGTGCCGGAGCCGCATCGCTCGCTGCTGATGCACGAGCGCGACATGACCTCCACGCTGGGCCAATTCCACGGCGACGACATCGGCCTCGAGGTACTGCACCGGCACAACGGCGGCGACGCCTACTATCGCGAGGTGCTGCTGCTGGCCAAGCGCGACCGCCGACCGGTCGAGTACGGCGCCATCAAGATTCACCTTGGCCAATTTCCCGAACCGGCGCGGGACGCCATCACCGGGGCCGCCGTGCCGCTTGGCCAACTGCTGCACGATTACGGAATCGGCCACTTGAGCCGCCCCTCCGGTTTTTTGCGGGTCGAGTGCGACGACTACATCGGCGGACTGTTCGGCCTCGACGAGCGGCCCTTATTGTACGGACGGCGCAACACCCTTTACGACGCCGGCGGCGAGCACCGCTTGGCCGAGATCGTGGAGATCCTGCCGCCGGTATGAGCGACAACGGACAGTACGACGCGCTCCTGATCGGGGCCGGCCCGTCCGGCTCGAGCGCCGCCGCGCTGCTCGCCGAGCACGGCCACAACGTGCTGCTCATCGAGCGCGAGAAATTCCCACGCTACCACATCGGCGAGTCGCTGCTGCCGTTCACCTACGAGCCGCTCAAGCGGCTTGGCCTAATCGAGCGGATGCGCGCCTCGGCGTTCATCAAGAAATACAGCGTCCAGTTCATCTCCACCTCCGGCAAGGCGTCGCAGCCGTTTTACTTCAACACCCGCTACGACGACGACGTGGCGCAGACGTGGCAGGTGCTGCGCTCCGAGTTTGACCAGATGCTGCTCGACCACGCGCGCGACAAGGGGGCGAACGTCGTCGAGGAAACCAAGGTGCTCGATCTGCTGCGGGACGGCGATCGGGTGACTGGCGTGCGCGTGCGGCAGCCGGACGGCACCGAGGCCGAGTATCGCGCCCCGATCACGCTCGACTGCTCCGGCAAGGAGTCGTTCGCCGCGTCGCGCAACCGCTGGCGCGTGCCCGATCCCGAGCTCAAAAAGGTCGCCGTCTGGACCTATTACAAGGGCGCCAAGCGCGACAAGGGCATCGACGAAGGCACGACCACCGTGGCGTTCCTGCCGGAGAAAGGCTGGTTTTGGTACATCCCACTGCACGACGACCGGGTCAGCGTCGGCGTCGTGGCCGAAGGCAAATACCTCACGCGCGACGGCGTCAAGGCGCCCAAGGATATTTTTCATCGCGAAGTCACACAGAACAAATGGATCGAGGAGTACCTCGCGCCGGGCCGCTCCACCGGCGACTACTATGTCACCAACGAGTTTTCATATCACTCAAGGCATTGCGGCTGCGAAGGCTTGCTGCTGCTCGGCGATGCCTTCTGCTTTCTCGATCCCGTTTTCTCGTCCGGCCTCATGCTCGCGCTCAAGAGCGGCGTGATGGCGGCCGACGCGGTGCACGCGGCAATCGAGGCCGATGATTTTTCCCCGGTGCAATTCGAGGGGTACGCCACCACGCTGCGCGAAGGCATCGAGAATATGCGCAAGCTCGTGTACGTTTTTTACCATCCCAACTTCACGTTCCGCGACCTGATCGGGAAGTATCCCGACCTCGCCGGCGACATCACCGACTGCCTCTCCGGCGACGTGAACAAGGACTTCTCCCGCCTGTGGGCGGCCGTCGAGGAGTTCGCGCCGATCCCGGACAAACTCCCCTACGGCATGCCAAAAATCCCCGGGAAAGCGATGGCGTGAAAAGAAAAACGGGTGCTCAAGATTGAAGGAATCTTCAAAGCACCCGATGAAATATCGGACGATACAAACCGCTTGGTATATTGTGATATTAAATCAAGATGTTCATTTAACCTAACATCCAGAGAGGTTTTTAACCCTCATCAAAATAGGGGTGAATTTAGTCAATAAAAAGTAAAGAGATATTCACCTCTTAAATTTGGGGAAAAATAGGGGTATTCAATATCCCCAATAAATGAGGGTTAAAATAATCTGATAATTTATTTACTAATTAAACTTCATTTTGGGATATTGGTAATCTTCCTCTCTACCCCCCTATCTATATATCATCAAAAGTAATAAAAATCCCATACATCAACTTCAATTGCCATTATTCTGAATGATTAAACAATGAGGGATTAAATGAAGGGTTAATTGAGAAGGTGAGAGGTAGGTAGAAGGGGTTATTGGGAGTGAAGGGTAGTTAATCACCCAAACCCCATTAAACTCCCCTCTATCCCTCTATCTCTCCCATTTGAATTACAAATCCAATATGGGAATAGGGTTAGAAGTAGAGGGGGGGGGAGAGGTAAACAATATCCTCAAAAAATCCTCCCTCATTTATTAGAGTGATTTAGAGTTAAGAATATTCACTCAATTTCTGTTTGATTTCTGAAACGTATTTTCTCCAATATATTTTTAACTCTTCAATACTTTCAAAATTATCACTACTAAAACAATGTGTTTTATTTTGTGATTTCTTATCCCTTCTTAAACCAATTAAAATTTCATTCAACATTTCCCTATTCATAATATTTCATTGACAAAGAGAAAGAGTGTGATATTGTCTTCCCTTCATTCATCATAAAATATTTAGTTTAAAATTAAAACAATTAGAAAGGCATAAAAATGGAAGTTTTAATTTCAGTGGTATTTTTCACCGTTCCTGTATTCTTAATAGTTAGTAGTATCATTCTATCAATAAAGTATTCACGAATAAAAAATACGATTTCAAGTGTCCTCTTATTAATTAATGCATTACTACCGGTGAGTTTAGTAGCGACTTTTATTTCTGGTGCACAGAAAAACATTCTAACACTGGTTCTTTCTGCAAATATATGTTTATGCGCATTCGATTTGATTGTGATATTTATTTTACCTTTTTTATCCGATCGAAAACTGACAAAGGGCATTGAGAATACAAAAATATTTAGTTTTTGGTGTTTTTCGCTATTGTTGCATTTTTTGGTATGTATTTTTTTAAGAATTATTTTATCAGGTAGAGGCATGTTTCAATTTATGTAATGATTATTTCGTTTTGATTTGAGTTGCTATAAACCATTGAGAGATAAGTATCTCCCCTTCATATTCCTTGTCTCTCCTGTTTTTAATTGTAGCCAATATTCTGAGTTACATTTATTGCGTTCATTGGGACACACAAAGCTCAAAGAAAATAGAAGTATTTTTGTCTTAAAACCGTATGACAATTGAGCGATTAATTTGAACGGTTGAAAAGTTTGAGTCAAACTTCTTTCAGAAATTAGAACGGGCTAATAAATATGTACCAAACCCAATTTAAACCTTTCGAAATGAACAATTTCGACAGCACAGAAATTTAAGTCAAACTTTG
>ERZ813253.269-NODE-269-length-20201-cov-6.380243_pt1 | contig 20201 bp, 15 predicted proteins | sample MGYA00520893_ERZ813253 | MGnify/ENA primary metagenome ERZ813253 (study PRJEB31669, sample SAMD00080414) | marine metagenome | biome: oceanic hadal pelagic zone biome; feature: marine hadalpelagic zone; material: sea water | place: Pacific Ocean:Izu-Bonin Trench...
ACCTTGCATACACCTGTGCAACAGTAAGAGTTGTTAATGGAAGGTCGTTGTTCGCTCTGTATCTCAGGTCGTCATAGATCTTCTCAGCAGCAACAGATGCCTCTGCTAAGTTCATTGTCTTCATAGATTTCTCTATGTAGCGATCTGTTGATACAGCGTAAGTGCCAGGTCTTTTTATTCGCGCCCACCAAATGGGCTTCTTACCCCTTACTGCTTGGTACAGTTTTATATTGCCGTCACGCATGTAAATTTCGTTCTTAAAGGACTTACCCACCGCACAACCACTTGTAAATACAGCAAAGAATTTTGCATACTATTTACAGAAATTGTACAGTGTTCCCCTTGTGAAAACAAGTATTTACATACTTTTTACATACGCTATTTTTGGAGTAATATTTTAGAATAATCGTTTATTTTCAATGTATTAGCATGGCGATACTGTGTACTACCGTTGAACTATTCCCCACCGGAGGCCGCCTGAAGCGCAGCCCCGTGGCGCAGGCGGGAACTTAAGTAGCGCGTCTCGGCCTGTCAAGCTTCCGGGCCCACCGCCATGGCTCGGCGCGGCTTAGATTGATCTTGCTTTCGGTCCAAATTTCGGCCCAATAGCTGGCAACGATTGCGTCGCCCACAGACATCTAATTATGCAGCGAGACAGCCATGGCCGGTAAACCCGCCACCCATGCCGGTCGTGAACAGGCGACACTCGTCGATCAACCCTTGCGGGGCATCTTTCTTATCACCGCCGGGATGGTCGTGTTCGGGGTGCAGGATGTTATCATCCGGCTGTTGAGCGGCGAGTACGCGGCCATGGAAATCATGTTCATCCGTGGCCTGGTGGCGCTCCTTCCCATGGGTTTGTTCGTCTATTGGGAAGGCGGCTTTGCCAGCCTCAAGGTACGCCATCCGTTTATCAACCTGTTGCGCGGCCTGTTGATGGCTTGCTCCTACACGGCCTATTACATGTCCCTGGCAGCCATGCCGATTGCCGAGGTCACGGCGATATTCTTCGTTTCCCCGCTGATAATCACCCTGTTTTCGGTGCTGTTTCTCGGCGAGACCGTCGGCCTGCGCCGCTGGGCCGCGGTGATCGTCGGCTTCGCCGGCGTTCTGGTTATCGTACAGCCGGGAGCGGAGGGCCTCGACCCGGCGGCGGCCTTACCCTTGGCCGCCTCATTCACCTATGCTTGCAGCGTCATCATCACCCGGCGCATCGGCCACACCCAGAGCGGCGCCAGCCTGGCGTTATTCGCCATGCTGACATTCATCGCCGTGAGCGGATTGTCCGGCATCATCATGGGTGACGGCGCATTCGCCATGGACAGCCATCCAAGCTTGAGTTTCCTGCTGCGCGCCTGGGTCGTGCCGGGGGCGCGCGACATGCTGTTCCTTGCCGCTATCGGGCTGATCGCCGGATTTGGTTTTTACTGCCTGTCCCAGAGCTACCGCATAGCGCCCGCAAGCGTGGTCGCGCCCTTTGAATTCATCTCCATGCCCTTGGCGGTCTTGTGGGGGATCGCCGTGTGGGACGAGTACCCGCCCCTGACCACCCTGCTCGGCATCGCCATGATCATCGGCAGTGGCGTCTATGTCCTGCACCGCGAGACCGTACGGAAGCGTCATTTGAGCACCGGGCGCGGCGTGCGGTTGCGGCTCTAGCCGGGCCGCTCCGGCTTGACGCAACCCCGACCCGACGCACATGCTGCCTCATTCATTCCGCAATCTGGAAAATATCCGCCCCATGACCCCCTCCCCCACCACGCCGCCCATAATCACGCCACAATGGCAGTTCTGGATCGACCGCGGCGGGACCTTTACGGACATTGTCGCCCGGCGGCCCGACGGTACGCTGGTCACCCATAAGCTGCTGTCCGAGAACCCGGAGCATTACGACGACGCGGCCCTGCAGGGGATACGCGACCTGCTCGGTCTGGCGCGCCACGAGACCATCCCGGCCGCATCCATCGATGCGGTCAAGATGGGCACCACGGTGGCCACCAACGCGCTGCTCGAGCGCGCCGGTGACCGCACGGTTCTGGTCATCACCCGGGGCTTCGCCGACGCCCTGCGCATCGGCTATCAGAACCGGCCCGACATTTTCGCCCGCGACATCACCCTGCCCAGCCTGGTCTATGAGTGCGTCGTCGAGGCCGATGAGCGCCTGAGCGCCGAGGGCGAGGAACTCGAACCGCTAGACGAGGAAGGTTTGGCGCGCGACCTGGCGGCGGCCTACGGCGACGGCATCCGCTCGGCGGCCATCGTCTTCATGCACGGCTACCGCTATCACGATCACGAGGCGCGGGCGGCCGGGATTGCCAAACAAATCGGCTTCACCCAGATATCCGTCTCTCATTTGGTCAGCCCCCTGATGAAGCTGGTCAGCCGGGGCGACACCACCGTGGTCGACGCCTATCTGTCGCCGATCCTGCGGCGCTATGTGGACCGGGTCGCGGCCGAACTCGGCGGCAGCCGGCTGCTGTTCATGCAATCCAACGGCGGGCTCACCGAGGCAGCCCTGTTCCAGGGCAAGGACAGCATCCTGTCCGGCCCGGCGGGCGGCGTTGTCGGCGCCGTCAAGGCGAGCGCCATGGCCGGCATCGAGCGGCTGATCGCCTTCGATATGGGCGGCACCTCGACCGATGTGTCGCACTACAACGGCGAGTATGAGCGCGCCTTCATGACCGAGATCGCCGGGGTGCGCATGCGCGCGCCGATGATGCGCATCCATACCATTGCGGCGGGCGGCGGCTCGATCCTGTCCTTCGACGGGGCGCGAATGCGGGTCGGGCCGCGCTCGGCGGGCGCCGATCCGGGCCCGGCCTGCTATCGCCGGGGCGGGCCGTTGACGGTGACCGACGCCAACCTGATGATCGGCAAGCTGCTGCCCGAGCAGTTCCCCAAGGTCTTCGGGCCGAACCAGGACGAAGCCCTCGACGCGGAGACCGTGGCCGAGAAATTCACCCAGCTCGCCGCCCAAATCGAGCGCGAGACGGCCAAGCCCCAAACCCCCGAGGCAGTGGCCGAAGGCTTCCTCGCCATCGCGGTCGAGAACATGGCCCGCGCGATCAAGGAAATCTCCGTCCATCGCGGCTACGACGTGACCGAATACACCCTGTGTTGCTTCGGCGGCGCCGGTGGCCAGCATGCCTGCCAGGTGGCCGACGCCCTGGGCATGAAGCGCGTCTTCCTGCATCCCCACGCCGGGGTTTTGTCGGCCTACGGCATGGGCCTCGCCGATGTCCGGGTGATGCGCGAGCGCGCCGTCGAGGCCGCCCTCGAGGAGGAGACGGTGGAGACACTCTCGGGGTTGCTCGACACGCTCGCCGAGGACGCGCTTGGAGATATGGCGGACCAGGGCGCCGAGAGCGGCAGGATCACCCTGCTCAAGAAGGTTCATCTGCGCTATGACGGCACCGACAGTCCGCTGATCGTCGATTTCGCCGATCGCGCGGCCATGATCGAGAACTTCGAGGCGGCGCATCGCCAGCGCTACGGCTTCATCGTCCCCGACAAGAGCCATATCGTGGAGAACATCTCGGTCGAGGCGGTCGCCGCCATGGCCAGCATTGAGGATCCGATCATCGAGGCCGGCCATGGCGGGCCGGTTGAGCCCCTGTCGATCACCGAGATTTATTACGACGGCGTCCATCGCCCCGCCGCCGTCCATGCACGCGACGATCTTCGGGCCGGCGACCGCATCGACGGCCCGGCGATCCTGGTGGAGAGTACCGGCACCACCCTGGTCGAGCCCGGCTGGCGCGCCGAGGTCAACCGGTTCGGCCATCTGCTGCTCGAGCGCATCGAGGCCAAGGCCCACCGGGTCGCCATCGGCACGTCTGTCGATCCGGTGATGCTGGAAATCTTCAACAATTTGTTCATGTCGATCGCCGAGCAGATGGGCTCGACCCTGGAGAACACCAGCTATTCGGTCAACATGAAGGAACGCCTGGATTTTTCCTGCGCCCTGTTCGACGCCGGCGGCGGCCTGATCGCCAACGCGCCCCATATGCCGGTCCATCTCGGCTCCATGGGCGAGAGCATCCGCACCGTCATCGACAGCCGCGGAGCGTCCATGAAACCGGGCGACGTCTTCGTGCTGAATGCGCCCTATAACGGCGGCACCCACCTGCCAGACGTCACCCTGGTCGCGCCGATGTTCGATGAGGCGGGCAGTCAGGTCTTGTTCTATGTCGGCTCGCGCGGCCACCACGCGGATATCGGCGGGGTGACGCCGGGCTCCATGCCGCCCTTGAGCACCACCGTGGAGGAGGAAGGAGTGCTCATCGACGACGTGCAGCTCGTCGATCAGGGGCATTTCCGCGAAGCCGAGATGCGCGCCCTGCTCGCCTCCGGCCCCTATCCGGCGCGCAACCTGGACCAGAGTATCGCCGACCTCAAGGCGCAGCTCGCGTCCTGCGCCCGGGGCATCACGGAGCTACGCGCCATGGTCGCGCATTTCTCCCTGGCCACGGTTCAGGCCTACATGGGCCATGTCCAGGACAACGCCGAGGAATCCGTGCGCCGGGTGATCGCTAATCTCGACGACGGAGAATTCGAATATCCGCTCGACGAAGGCGGGGTGATCCGCGTCGCCATCACCATCGACAAATCCGCGCGCCGCGCGCGGGTCGATTTCACCGGCACGTCCGAACAGCGCGCCAGCAACTTCAACGCGCCGTCCGCGGTCTGCCGGGCGGCGGTGCTCTACGTCTTCCGCACTCTGGTGGACGACCAAATTCCCATGAACGAAGGCTGCCTCAAGCCGCTCGAGCTGATTATCCCGGAGGGCTCCATGCTCAGGCCGCGCTATCCGGCGGCGGTGGTGGCGGGCAATGTGGAGACTTCGCAATGCATCGTCGATGCACTTTACGGCGCGCTTCGAGTCATGGCCGGGGCCCAGGGCACCATGAACAATTTCACCTTCGGCGACGATCGCTGGCAGTATTACGAGACGATCTGTGGCGGCGCCGGGGCGGGGCCCGATTTCGACGGCACCGACGCGGTCCATACCCATATGACCAACTCGCGCATGACCGATCCCGAGGTTCTCGAATGGCGCTTTCCGGTGCTGCTGGAGAGCTTCGCCATCCGCCGCGGCTCCGGCGGCAAGGGCGCCCATCGGGGCGGCGACGGCACGGTGCGCCGCATCCGCTTCCGCCAGCCCATGACCGCCGCCATCCTGTCCAACCACCGCACGGTAGCGCCCTTCGCCATCGGCGACGCGGAGCCCGGCGCAACCGGGCGAAATTCAGTCGAACGGTCTGATGGGACGGTGGAGGAACTTGAGGCTTGCGATCAGGTCGACATGAATGAGGGCGACGTCTTCGTCATCGAAACCCCCGGAGGCGGCGGTTTCGGGAAGGAATAGCCATCAGCAGTCAGCAGTCAGCAGTCAGCTTAAAAACACTTCTTAGCTTAAAGCTGATAGCTGATAGCTGATGGCTTTCTTCACACTTCTTCCAACCCGCGCTCGATGTCGGCGATCAGGTCTTCCACCGCTTCAATGCCGACCGACAGGCGCAGCAGGTCGGGGGGCACGGGGCTGTCCGGGGGCTCGATACCGGCGCGGTGCTCGATCAGGCTCTCGACGCCGCCGAGCGAGGTGGCGCGCTTGAACAGCCGGCAGGCGCCGGACAGGCGCAGGGCCTCCTCCGCGCCGCCTTTGACGCGAAGTGACAGCATGCCGCCGAAGCCGCCCTTCATCTGGCGCGCCGCCACGTCATGGTCGGGATGGCCGGGCAGGCCGGGATAGAGCACCCGGGAAATCTTGGGATGGCCATGGAAATGCTCGGCAATGGTCAGGGCCGACGCCGAGCAGGCCGCAACCCGCAAGTGCAGGGTGCGCATACCGCGCAGCAGCAGCCAGGCCTCGAACGGGCCGAGCACCGCGCCGGCGATATGGCGGTACTCACTGATCGCCTGCCAGAAATCGTCGTCGCGCGCCGTCACCAGGGCGCCGGCCAGGACGTCCGAATGGCCGTTGAGATATTTCGTCGCCGCATGCATGACGATGTCCGCGCCGAGATCGAGGGGCCGGGTGAGCAGCGGCGTGGCCACCGTGGAATCGACGGCGAGCAGGGCGCCCGCATCATGGGCGATGGCGGCGCTGGCGGCGATGTCGGCGATATCCCACATGGGATTGCAGGGGGTCTCGATCCAGATCAGCCTGGTCTCGCCCGGCCGCACGGCGGCGGCCAGTGCATCGAGATCGCCATTGGCGACGAAATCGACCTTGAGCCCCCAGCGCATGCCCTGCTCTTTCAGCCAGGTGCGCACCCCGTGGTAGGTCACCTCGGGCGCGATAACGTGATCTCCGGGTCCGAGCGCCTGGAAGATTGCCGAGGCCGCCGCCATGCCGGAAGAAAACAAGCGGCAGCCGGCGCCGCCTTCGAGGGCGTTGAGCAGGGCCTCGGGCTGGTCGTAGCTGGGGTTGGAGTCGCGGGTATACACGCGACCGTAACGCGCCTGATTATCGGCGGGCCGGGCGAAGGTGGTCGAGGGATAGATCGGCGGAACGATGCCCTGGAAGGCGGGCTCGTCCCAGCCCAGCGCCTGGGCGGCAAGAGTCTCTGGTTTCAACTCCGGGTCGTCGGACATGGCGGACTCACATAAAGATTCTGGACAGGGCGGAAGCTATCAGAGCACCATGGCGCTGACCAGAAAGGAACCAGCCATGCCGCACGATCAACAGACCAAGGCTGCTAAATTCATCGAATTACACAAGCGCGACGGCGCCTTCGTCATTCCCAACCCCTGGGATGTGGGCAGTGCGCGCATTCTCGGCAGCCTGGGCTTCGAGGCCCTGGCCACAACCAGCGCCGGGTTGGCGTTTTCGCTCGGCCTGACCGACGGCAGCGTCACCATGCAACAGGCCTTGGATCATTGCGCGGCCATCGTCGCGGCGAGCGATCTTCCCGTATCGGCGGATCTGGAAAAAGGCTTCGGCGACAGCCCCGAAGCCGTCGCGGAGACCATCGCGGCGGCGGCGAAGACCGGGCTGGCCGGCTGCTCAATCGAGGATTTCTCCGGCGATCCGGCGGCCCCGATTTACGATTTCAATCTCGCCCTCGACCGCATCGCCGCGGCGGTCGAGGCGGCCCGTTCGCTGCCCCATGATTTCGTCCTGACCGCGCGGTCCGAGAACTATCTGCGCGGCAACCCGGATCTCGACGACACCATCAAGCGGCTCCAGGCCTTCGAGGCGGCGGGCGCCGATGTGCTCTATGCCCCCGGCCTGCCCACGCTCGATGACATCCGCGCGGTCTGCGCGGCGCTCACGCGCCCGGTCAATGTGGTGGTCGGCGCGCCCAAGACACCCTACGGCGTCGCCGAGCTGGCGGAGGCCGGGGTCAAGCGCATCAGCGTCGGGGCGACCTTCGCCCGGCTCGCCTACGGCGAGGTCATCCGCGCCGCCCAGGAAATCGCCGGGCCGGGAACCCTCGGCTTCACCGACCGCGCCATGGGTTTCGCCGAGCTGTCGGGCTACTTTAAAGAGCCCGATTAGCTCAGCGCTGATACTGGGTCTTGCCGAACAGGACTTCACTCTGCTGTTTGTCGAAGCCGGGTTTCTTGCGCTGGTGTTCCGACAGCACCTGAAGGCCGCGCTGCACCGCCGGGCGGGCGTTAATCGCCTTGAACCAGCGTTTGACATGGGGGAAATCATCGAGATCCTGGCCCTGACGTTCATGGGAACGCAGCCAGGGGAACACGGCTATGTCGGCGATGGAATAATCATCGGCGAGGTAGTCGCTTTCGCCTAAGCGGATATCCAGCACCTTGTAGAGCCGCGCCGCCTCGTTGGTGTAGCGATCCACCGCGTAGGGGATGGTCTCGGGCGCGTAGGCGCGGAAGTGATGGGCCTGGCCGAGCATCGGCCCGATATGGCCCATCTGAAACATCAGCCATTGGATCACCCGGTAGCGGGCAGTGATCTCTTGCGGCATGAATCGTCCCGTCTTCTCGGCGAGATAGAGCAGCATGGCGCCGGATTCGAACATCGCGAAGGGTTCGCCGTTGGGACCGTCATGATCGACCATGGCCGGCATCTTGTTGTTCGGGCTGATCTTGAGAAATTCAGGATCGAACTGATCGCCGGCGCCGATGTCGATGGGGATAACCTTGTAATCGAGCCCGACTTCCTCGAGCATGATGTGCATCTTATGGCCGTTCGGCGTCGGCCAAGTGTAGAGGTCGATCATGAGCTAATCCTTACAAGCGGTCCTTCATCGCGGGCGCGATGAAGGAATTGAGTGATCCCTAGACATAGTGCCTTGATGAAAAAGTTTTAAGCCTTGTCCGCGCCGGCCATGAACGGCACTCAATGGCTTGACGGTGGATTTTAAGAGTCGTAAGCTTTGCTTACGTGATCGGGTTTCCGACCACGACATAGTCGCCGCAATGCCTTTGCGGTGACCCCCTGCGACATCCCGCCGGGCCCATCGGGTGCCAGCGGTCGAGCACAGGGCAAACGAAGCGATGAGCGGGAGTCTCCGCAACGAGGCTCCCGTCTCTTGTTTTCAGTCCAACCATTATTGTCTTGTATGCAGTCCATCCATTATTGTGCTTTTCCCAATCCAATAAAACTCAGGGAGTGTGAACGATGACGGCATCTTACGGGCTCGAAGATTACGTCGCCGACCTCAGGCGCATCACCTCCGAGACCTCCGACGAGAGCGAGATTTTCGACCGGCTCGGCCCCCTCGCCCAACGGCTGGTGGCCGATACGTCATGGCTCAAGCCGGAATATTACCAGACCGACGCGGAGCAGGGTTTCGGCGTCCAGGTGCTCCATGAGGAAGCCGACCACAGCCTGGCGGTCTTCATGGTGGCCTGGACGCCGCACCACGGCGTCGCGCCCCATGACCACGGCACCTGGGCGCTGATCGCCGGCGTCGAGGGTATCGAGCAGAACACCAGTTACAACCGCCTCGACGACCGCAGCCGCGACGGTTACGCGGAGATCGAGGTCAAGGCGGAGACCATGGCCGGCCCCGGCGATCTGGTCTGCATGAAGAACGGCGGCATCCATTCGGTATGGAACGATAATGACTTTGTCACCCTGTCGCTCCATACCTACGGCAAGCACGTCAACTATACCGAACGCTCCCTGTACGACATGGAGGCCAACACTGCCGAGGCCTTCCAGCTTAACATCGCCGATTAAAGGCTCAGCGCCAGTTTTCGGCCCTCGAAGATGGCCATGGCGGCGGTGCGGGCGGCGACCATGTCGCCGATCGCGTGGATCTCCGGGCCTGCGCATCCCACGAGTTCAATTTGTAGGCCGTCGTTGGGTTTGTTGGTACAGGCCAACACAAGGGAATCGAATTCGCGGGTCTCTTCGTCGCCCGTATAGAGATTGACCAGGGTCGCTGAGTTGCCTTCCCATTTGGTCAGCGCGGTGGCGACCACGGTCTCGACCCCCAGCTTCATGAAACGCTCGCGGGTGGTGTCGGCGGTGCGGCTGTTTTCCAACTGCCCCGCCGCCTGCTCGGACGCGGTCACCAGGGTCACCCGATGGCGCTGTTCGGCGAGATGCAGCGCCGTGCCGCTGGCCGGCCACCAGCCGTTGATGTCGTCGAGCAGCAGCACGTTGGCGCCCGGTACCACTGAACCATCGAGCACATCATGGATCGTGCAGACATTGTCCTGATCGACGCCGGGTAGCTTATCGATGCCGGGCCGCACCCGCTGGAAGCCGTCCCGCGCCGGGGTCGAGCCGGTGCAAAGAACCACCGCGTCGGCCCCCGAGGCGATGATCTCCTCGGCGCTCATCTCGGTATTGAGCTTCACCCGGACCTGTAATTTCTCGAGCTGCTTGACGTACCAATTGAGGAAATCGCCGATTTCGCCGCGTTCGGGCTGGCCGGCGGCGAGGCGGAACTGGCCTCCCAGCTCGCCGCTCTTCTCCGCCAGGGTCACCTTGTGGCCGCGCAGGGCCGCCACCCGCGCCACCTCGAGCCCCGCCGGGCCGCCGCCGACCACGAGGATTTCGCGCGGCGTCGCGGCGGAATCGTTCGCATCGTCGCCGCCCCACTCCATCTCGCGGCCCGCCGAGGGGTTGACCAGGCATGAAATCCAGTTCTCGCGGATGCGCCTGCCGATGCACAGCTGGTTGCAGGAAATACAGGGCCTGATCTCATCGCCGCGCCCCGAGGCGGCCTTGTTGGCGAGATGGGGGTCGGCGATCTGCGAGCGCACCAGGGAGACCATGTCGGCCTGGCCCTCGGCGATGATCTTCTCGGCGAAATAGGGCGCCTTGATGCGCGCCTCGCTGGTGATGCGGGCGTGGCTGACGACGGATTTGAACGCGGCGGCGTCGGACGCGGTCAGAGTCAGGCCGTTATGGAAGCTGGGTACGATCTTCGAGAAATCATTGAGATAACTTCCGTAGCCGACGGAGAAATAATCAGCCAGGCCGCGCTCGTCCAGATAGGCGATGGCCTCCAGCTTGTCCTCGAGGGTCATCCCGCCGATGCAGGGCTCGGCGCCCGAGATGGTCAGCCCGACGATGAAATCATTGCCCGCCTGTTTGCGAATACGAGAGCAGACCTCGACGGCGAAGCGCAGGCGGTTTTCCAACGCCCCGCCCCAGCGGTCGTCGCGCTTGTTGGTCACGGGCGACCAGAACTGATCGACCAGGCAGTTGTAGCCGGCGAAGATATCGACCCCGTCGAATCCCGCCTCCCGGTCGCGCCGGGCGGCCTGAACGAAGCCCTCGATAAGCTCCTCGATCTCGGCCTCGGTCATGGCGTGGCTGCCCCAGGGATCATGCATGGACGGCATGCCCGAGGGCGACCAATAGGGCTCCCAGGAGTTGTCCTGATCGCCGTGGCCGCCGACGTGATAGATCTGATGGATCATTACCGTGCCATGGCCGTGGCATTCGTCGGTGATGCGCTGGAAATGGGGGATCACGCTGTCGTCGTCATGGCGGAAATTGGCGCGGATCAAGACCCCGGTGCGGTGGGCCGGCGACGGTTCGACGACGATCATCGCCGCACCCCCCCGGGCGCGCTCGCGGTAATAGGCGAAGTGGCGGTCGCCGGGCAGCCCGTCCTCGCTCATGTTGGTGGTGTGGGCGCCGAAAACGATGCGGTTCTTCAGCGTATGACTGCCAACGGTAATCGGTGTAAACAGGGTGGGGTACGTTGTCATGACTTGTGTCCTTGGGTGCGAACCGCGACATGGTACAATCGGACATTCATTCTAGGATCGCAAATGGCAATCGACGCACAGGACGACAAATCCGACCACCCCGGGGTCATTGCGCCGCCGCCGCTGATCTATCTCGGCTTTCTCGCCCTGGGCTTTCTGCTCGACTGGTTCTGGCCGGTGACGGTGCATGTGCCCAATTTCCTGCGATACGGGCTGGCCCTGGCATTGGCCAGCGTCGGCGTCGTCATCGCGCTCGCCGCGTTCCGCGAATTCCGCCGGGCCAAGACCAATGTCCTGCCCCACAAGCCGACTACCGCGATCATCACCAGCGGACCCTTCGCCTCTATGCGTAATCCGCTCTATCTGGCCCTTGCCCTGCTCCACAGTGCCGTCGCCATCGCCGCGGGCAATGCCTGGGCGCTGATGCTCCTGGCACCCGCCCTGCTGGTGATCAATTATTTCGTCATCGCCCGCGAGGAACGCTACCTCGAGGCCAAGTTCGGCGAAGACTACCTCACCTATAAAAACAGAGTGTCGCGCTGGTTCTGAAGGCGGGCGGACTTATTCCCCAAGCTTCCTCTTCAAAAGCTCATTGACCAGGCCGGGGTTGGCCTTGCCCTTGGTCGCCTGCATGATCCGGCCAACGAACCAGCCGATGACCTTGGGATTGTCGGCGAACTGGCTCGCCTGATCGGGATTGTCGGCGATCAGACTATCGACCATGGTCTCGATCTCGCCCTGGTCGCTGATCTGGCCGAGGCCCTTGGCTTCGACGATGGCGGCGGCGTCCTGGCCGCTGATAAACATCTCCGCGAACACATCCTTGGCGGTACGCCCAGAGATACTGCCATCGGCGATCAGGTCGAGCAGGCCGCCGAGGGCGGAGGCGGAGACCGGCGACTGGCCAATCTCCACCTCGGCCCGGTTGAGCTGGCCGAACAGGTCGTGGATCACCCAGTTGGCGGCTATCCGGGCGTCACGGCCTTTAGCCACCGCCTCGAAATAATCGGCGCTCTCGCGCTCGGCGACGAGCTGATCGGTATCGGCGTCGGTGAGGCCGTAGTCGGCGATGAAACGCGCCCGCTTGGCGTCGGGCAGCTCCGGCAGGCCCTTAGCGATTTCATCGACCCAGGATTGCTCGAGCACCAGGGGCAGCAGGTCCGGGTCGGGGAAATAGCGATAATCGTGAGATTCTTCCTTGCTGCGCATGGGGCGGGTCTCGCCCTTATCGGCGTCGAACAGGCGGGTCTCCTGGGTCACCCTGCCGCCGTCCTCGAGAATTTCGATCTGACGCCGCGCCTCGATCTCGATGACCCGTTTGATGAAGCGGATCGAGTTGACGTTCTTGGTTTCCGTGCGGGTGCCGAGCTCGGCGCCGGGCCGGCGCACCGAGACATTGACGTCGCAGCGCAGGGAACCCTCCTCCATATTGCCGTCGCAACTGCCGATGTAGCGTAAGATTGAGCGCAGCTTGGTGACGAAGGCGCCGGCCTCCTCGGCGGAGCGCATGTCGGGCTCGGAGACGATCTCCATGAGCGCCACGCCGGCCCTGTTCAGGTCGACATGGGTGGTCCGCGGATCGCGGTCATGGATGCTTTTCCCGGCATCCTGTTCGAGATGCAGCCGGGTGATACCGATCTCGCGCGACACCCCATCCTCAAGCCCGTCGAGGGTCAACGTGCCGTAACCGACGATGGGCCGGGTGAACTGGGAAATCTGATAGCCCGCCGGCAGATCGGGATAGAAATAATTCTTGCGGTCGAACACCGAGACCAGGTTGATCTCGGCGCCGAGCGCCAGGCCGGTGCGCACCGCCTGCTCGATGCAGACCTTATTGATCACCGGCAGCATGCCCGGCATGGCGGCGTCGACCAGGCTGACCTGGGTGTTCGGCTCGGCCCCGAACGCCGTCCCCGCGCCGGAAAAAAGCTTGGCCGCCGACACCACCTGACAATGGACTTCGCAGCCGATGACGACTTCCCAGTCGCCGGTGGCGCCTTTCATCAGGCTCATGATCCGCCTCCCGGAGGCCGGGCATCGAAGCCCGCCGCCTCCTCGAGCGCCGCCGCGGCGCGCAACAGGGTGGCCTCGTCGAAGGGCTTGGCGATGAGGTGAAGCCCGAGCGGCAGGCCGCCGCCCGATAGGCCGGCGGGCAGGGAAATCGCCGGCAGCCCGGCGAGGCTGGCCGGCACCGTGAAGACATCGTTGAGATACATGGCGATGGGATCGTCGGCCTTGTCGCCGACCGCGAAGGCATCCGACGGCGCGGTCGGGGTGAGCACCACATCGACATCCGCGAAGGCGGCGCTGAAATCGCGAGCGATCAGCGTGCGTATTTTCTGCGCCTTCAGGTAATAAGCGTCGTAATAGCCCGCCGACAGCACATAGGCGCCGATCAGGATGCGACGCTGGACCTCCGCCCCGAAGCCCTCGGCGCGGGTCCGCTCATACATCTCGGCAAGGTCGTCCGAGGGCGACCGCAGACCGAATTTAATGCCGTCGTAGCGCGCCAGGTTGGACGACGCCTCGGCCGGCGCAACGATATAATAGGCCGGCAGGGCATAGGCCGTATGAGGCAGGCTGATATCGACGAGCTCGGCGCCCTGGGCCGCCAGCCAGTCGGCGCCGCGGCGCCACAGGGCGTCGATCTCTTCGGGCATGTCGTCAACGCGATACTCGGCGGGAATACCCACGCGCAAGCCTTTGACGCCCCCCCGCAGGCCCGCCACATAATCGGGGACCGGAACATCGACCGAAGTCGAATCCTTGGCATCGTAGCCCGCCATGACGCCGAGCATGATGGCCGCGTCTTCGACGGAGCGGCACAGGGGCCCGGCCTGATCGAGCGACGAGGCGAAGGCGATGATGCCCCAGCGCGAGCAGCGTCCGTAGGTCGGCTTGAGACCCACGATGCCGGTGAAGGCCGCCGGCTGGCGGATCGAGCCGCCGGTGTCGGTGCCGGTGGCGGCCAGGGCGGCGCGGGCCGCGACGACAGCCGCCGAGCCACCCGAGGAGCCGCCGGGAACCAGATCGCGCTTGTCATTGTCGCGGCGCCACGGGTTGATCGCCGGCCCGATGGCGCTGAACATGTTCGACGAGCCCATGGCGAATTCGTCCATGTTGGTCTTGCCCAGCATCACCGCCCCGGCGTCCCACAGCTTGCTGGTGACAGTAGACTCATAGGTCGGCGTGAAATTACCGAGGATGTTCGACGCCGCGGTGGTGCGCACCCCCTTGGTGCAATAGAGATCCTTGATGGCGATGGGCAGGCCGTCCAAAGCGCCGGCCTGACCCTTGGCGCGCCGTTCGTCGGACTCCCGCGCCATACGAAGCGCGCGCTCGGGCGTCTCGGTGATCATCGCATTGAGCGGGCGCACCGCCTCCAGGGCGGCAATATGGGCCTCGGTCAGCTCAACGGCCGACATCTCGCCCTGCTCCAGCTTGGCGCGGGCCTCGCTAAGCGTGAGTTCAGTCAAACCGCCCATTATTCGACCACCTTGGGCACCACGAAGAAGCTGCCGTCGGTATCCGGCGCATTGGCCAGGATATCGTCCCGGCAATCGCCGTCGGTGATGACATCCTCGCGCTCGGGCAGACGGACTTCGACGACGCTGGTCATCGGCGCCACATCGTCGGTGTTTACCTCGCCCAACTGTTCGACCCAGCCGAGGATATTCGACAGCTCGCTAGCCAGCGCCGCCTGTTTCTCTTCGGCGATGTGAATACGCGCGAGCCGGGCGATTTTCGCCACGGTGGCCTTATCGATCGACATGTGACATGTTCCGGAAAGTCTTATGATACGCGGCTTTGATACCACCCAGCATGAACCATCGCAAGCCCGTGGAAAACCTCCACGATCTGCTCTCCGAGCTGCAGCCGGGACACCGACTCATGGGGCTCGACCTGGGCTCCAAGACGATCGGCATCGCCCTCTCGGACCTCGGCCTGACCATCGCCACACCCAAACTCACCCTGCGCCGCGGTAAGTTCAAGGCCGACGCGCAAGAGCTGCGCAGCCTGATCGAAGAGCAGGACGTCGGCGGGCTGGTCATCGGCCTGCCGTTGAACATGGACGGCAGCGAGGGGCCGCGCTGTCAGTCGGTGCGCCAGTTCGCTGCCAATCTGCAGGCTGAATTCCCGATCGCCATCGCCTTTTGGGACGAGCGGCTATCCACGGTGAGCGCCGAGCGCATATTGCTGGAAGCCGACATGTCACGCAAACGGCGCAGCGAGGTGATCGACAAGATGGCGGCATCGATCATCCTCCAGGGCGCTCTCGACAGATTGTCCTATCCGTGATCACCGGTTTTCTCGCTCTGGCGATTTTCCTCTGAGGACCGCATACTCTCCTGCTTGAAGGGAGGGTAAATTATACAATGCTGACCAGGGCGCAAAACGAGCTTCGCGAGCGGGCGCGGGGGCTGGCCGAGGGGCGCATCGCGGCGCGCGCGGCGGCAGTCGACCGGGACGAAGCCTACCCCTGGAACAACGTCAAGGCGCTGACCAAGGCGGGCTTCATGGGCATGACCATCCCCAAGGCCTACGGCGGCGCTGGGTTGGGCTATCTTGAGGCAGTGCTGGTCGTTGAGGAGATGGCCAAGGTCTGCGGCGTCACCGCGCGCATCGTCGTCGAGGGCAATATGGGCGCTCTAGGCGCCATCATGGCCTATGGCACGGAGGCCCAGAAGCGGCTCGCCGCGAAGCTGGTGCTGGCCGGCGACAAGCCCGCCATCTGCATCACCGAGCCCCAAGCCGGATCGGCCGCCACCGAGATGACCACCCGCGCCGACAAGCGCGGCGACCGCTACATACTCAACGGCAAGAAACATTGGATCACCGGCGGCGGGGTGTCGCGGCTGCATCTGATCTTCGCCAAGGTCTATGACGAGTTCGACCGGGAACAGGGCATCGGCGCCTTCCTGGTAGTGCGCGACAAACCCAGAGGAAACGCCGGCCTCGGCGCCGTATTGACCCTGCAGGACATCATGGCCGAGCAGGGATGCGCCCTGTCGGAAAGCGCTGCGCGGCGCCGTCTACGCCTCCATTTTGGCAAGCGGCATCCCCAGGGCAAGCGCTGGACCGTGCGGCGCGGCTCGGCCGAGCATATGGAGACGCTGGCAGCGCTGGACGCCGCCAAGGGGATGATCATCGGCCGCCGCGAGCCGGCCATGGGCCTGCGCGGTATCCCCGAGACCGAAATCCTGTTTAACGACCTCGAAGTGCCCGAGGACATGGCGCTGACCCCACCGCGCGGCCTGGCCCACGGCTTCGGCGATCTGATGCGGGCCTATAACGGCCAGCGCGTCGGCGCCGCCACGGTGGCCCTGGGCATCGCCCAAGGCGCCTATGAACTGGCCCTCGCCTACGCCGGGAAGCGCGAGCAGTTCGGCCGCCCGATCGCCGAGTTCCAAGGCCTGCAATGGATGCTCGCCGACATGAGTGTCAAACTCGAAGCGGCGCGCGGCCTGATCCACAAGGCCGCGGTTAGCAAGGGCGGCGGCGGTTTTCCGGACATGCTCCAGGCCGCCCAGGCCAAGCTGTTCGCCGCCGATATGGCCATCGAGGTGACCAACGACGCCCTGCAGATCTTCGGCGCCGCCGGCTATTCCCGCAACAACCCCCTGGAGCGCATGGTGCGCGACGCCCGCATGTTCACCATCGGCGGCGGCACGGCCCAGGTCCTGCGCACCCTGATCGCCTCGAAGATTCTCAACCGCCGCCTGCCCCAGACGCGCGGGGGCTAGTCTGGTGGGACAGAGACAGAATCTCCCGTTTTGACCATCGGAACACACCCTCTCGCGAAACTGCGCGTCGATCATGTCGGCAGTTTGTTGCGCCCCGAAAGCCTCAAACGGGCCTTCATGGATTATGGCAACCATCTGATCGACTTCGAGACCCTGGAGACGGCCCAGAACAATGCCATAGCCGATGTTGTCGCTAGACAGGAACAGCTTGGCTTGCCCGTCGTATCGGACGGCGAATATCGCCGCATAAACTTCCAAGTCAGTTTTTCGACCGTCGAGGGCTGGAACCTCTGGGATAGCTCCTGGAAGGGTTTCATGGCGAACCTCTCCTCGATCTTTGAGGGCGAAGCGCCGCACTCGCGCGGCACCGACGCGGTGGAATCATTCAAAATACCGGCGACCGGCAGGCTCGTACTGAGCGAGAACTTTCCGCTTCGGGAATACCAGCACCTCGCTTCGGTCGCCAAATATCCCGCCAAGGCGATGCTCATGGGGCCGGATCGCATTTCACAGATGTGCGATATCCCCGGCTCCAAACCGCACTACGCCGACGCGGACGAGTTCCTCGCGGATTTGGTTGGAATTCAGCGCAACATGGTGGGCGAGCTTGTCGAAGCGGGCTGCCCTTATGTCCAGCTCGATGAGCCGAGCTACACCGGCTATGTGGACCGGGCGACCCTTGAACGCATGGCGGCGCGCGGCGAAGACCCCATGAAAAACATGTCCCGGGCCGTCGAGGCAAGCAACGGCGTCATCGCCGGCCTGCACGGCAAGGCCTGCTTCGGTATCCATATCTGCCGCGGCAATCGCGCAAGCATGTGGCACCGGGAAGGGGCGTATGACGGGATCGCCGAGCTGCTGTTCTCGGCCCTCAATTTCGACCGATTGTTGCTTGAGTACGATACGGAACGGGCCGGCGGCTTCGAGTCCCTTCGATTTGTCCGTAAAGACGTCGTCGTCGTGCTCGGTCTGGTGACCACCAAAACAGGAGCTCTCGAAACCGTCGAAGAGCTTGTGCGCAGGATCGATGACGCGTCGCAATTCATCGACATCGGCCAGCTCGCCCTCAGCCCGCAATGCGGCTTCGCATCCGGCATCGCTGGTAATTTGCTAAGCGAAGATGAGCAATGGCGAAAGCTCGACGTCATTCTGGAGACGGCGCGGCGGGTGTGGGGCGCGGGCGCCTAGGCGCCCGGTCAAGCGCGCAGCTCGATTTGTGAAAGTGCGATGCCGTTACTTCCGAAAGGGCTGGCCACGGCGGTAAAGTTTGAGGCGGTTTCGCGCGTCGGCAATATCGTCATTCATGCCTGCGGCCCGCATCATTTCAATCACCCGCTCCTGCTCCATTACGGCGTCTTCAAACCGGCCTGCCTCGGCATAAGCCGCCGCAAGTGTATCGCGGGTTTCGGCGCGGTTAAATATGGCGATTGACTCTAGCGCTAGACGAACCGCCTCTTCACCATCGCGCTCATCGGCGTTGCTGGATGTTGCCCGTATCCAGGCCATGTGATTCAATAATGAGGCTTTGTCTACATATATCTGGGTATAGTCGGGATTCAACCGTAGCGCAGTGTCGAAGTCGGCGATTGCCCGATCGTACTGACTCAGTCTGGCGTAGGCAGAGCCCCGATTTCTGTAGGCCTCGGCAAAGTCGGGCTTCAGCTCAATTGCCATGTTGAAATCGGCGAATGCCCGGTCGCTGTCGCCCCTCATTAGAAAAACAGTGCCTCGGTTGAGGAATGCCTGTGGTTCGTCGGGCTTGAGCCGAATCGCCTCGTTAAAGTCTGACATCGCCATGTCAAAGTTACCATCGAACATGAATAACGCGCCCCGGGCGATGAGTCCCTCCACATTGTCAGGTTCAAGCCGGAGCCCTTGGCTAATATCGGAGAAGGCCAGATGTTTCTTTCCCTGCGAAAAATACACGCCGCCGCGATACAGCAGGGCTTCCACAAGGAAGGGTTTCAGTTTGATCGCTGAGTTAAAATCGGCGAGCGCTCGGTCGAGGTTACCTTTGATGTTATACGCGGAACCCCGCTTGGCGTAGCTGATTGCCAGATCCTCAGCCGACAGCTCACCAGAGCTGATCGCCTTGGTGCAGAATTGAATGACCGCATCGCCACTAATGGCCGCATCGCCATAAATCGCCGCTTCAACATTAAATGACCTGCACTGCTCGGCGTCATCATCGGCCCCGGCCAGCGCCGCGCCGCTGAACGTCACGAAAATCACCAGAGCAATGACAAGCTTGGCCATGGCCACCCCCTGTTGCTTAGGCTTGCGTCCTGACATTATGGTACCAGTGCACCACATCGCAACAGGCTTCGCTTGCGGATGCGGCGCGGGCGCGGCTATATAGAGACCCGATGACCGCTGAACCGTCCGCAACCGTTTTCCCTCACCGCCATCTGCTTGGCATCGAGGGGCTGTCGCCCGGCGACATCAGTCTTCTGCTCGACCTCGCCGACGGTTATGTGGCGCAGAACCGCCGCGCCGACAAGAAGACCGACCGCTTGCGCGGGCGCACCCTGATCAACCTGTTCTTCGAGAGCTCGACCCGCACCCGGACCTCGTTCGAGCTGGCCGGCAAGCGGCTCGGCGCCGACGTCATCAACATGTCGGTCGCCACCTCGGCGATCAAGAAGGGCGAAACCCTGATCGACACGGCGATGACGCTGAACGCCATGCATCCCGACGTTCTGGTGGTGCGCCATCCCGACAGCGGCGCGGTCAAGCTGCTCTCGGAGAAGGTCAATTGCGCGGTCATTAACGCCGGCGACGGCAGCCACGAACATCCCACCCAGGCCCTGCTCGACGCCCTCACGATCCGCCGCCGCAAAGCCCGTCTCACCGGCCTGACCGTGGCCATCTGCGGCGACATCATGCATAGCCGGGTGGCGCGCTCGAACATCCATCTGTTCAACATCATGGGCGCACAGGTGCGTCTGGTGGCGCCGCCGACCCTGCTGCCCTACGCTGTGGAACGCCTCGGGGTCGAGGTCTTCACCGACATGCGCGAGGGCCTCAAAGGCTGCGATATCATCATGATGCTCAGGCTGCAGACCGAGCGCATGAAGGGCAGTTTCGTGCCGTCCGTGCGGGAATATTTCCGCTTTTACGGCCTTGATTACGAAAAACTCGCCGTCGCCAAGGACGACGCCCTGATCATGCATCCGGGCCCGATGAACCGGGGCGTCGAAATCGACAGCGAACTGGCCGACGACATCACCCGCACCGCCATTCTCGATCAGGTCGAGATGGGCGTCGCCGTACGCCAGGCCTGCCTCGAGGTCATGGGCCGCG
>ERZ813253.270-NODE-270-length-20151-cov-4.019676_pt1 | contig 20151 bp, 27 predicted proteins | sample MGYA00520893_ERZ813253 | MGnify/ENA primary metagenome ERZ813253 (study PRJEB31669, sample SAMD00080414) | marine metagenome | biome: oceanic hadal pelagic zone biome; feature: marine hadalpelagic zone; material: sea water | place: Pacific Ocean:Izu-Bonin Trench...
TTTCCCTACACGACGCTCTTCCGATCTGTATTAATTCATAAAGTTCGTCAATTGATGCTATTCGTTTTTCAGAAAATAATGTTTCTAAACCGTTAGACATTGTGTAAAGTCCGGTAGGAAAAAATGAATCGGAGATCTGCATCAAGCTCAAGTCGCTAAAATCAGTGTTCATGTACATCCATACTAACATGTGGAATAAAGCGTTGTTCGTCTACTGTGAGGTCAATTTTATCAATTACTTCATGAAACAGTCTTTGAAACAATTCCATTTCAGAATCATCAAGAATAGGAAAGGAAATTGTTTCATTATTGATTGAAATTGGACGATGCCTATTTCCAATAATGTGACCCACAAGAAGAAATAACTCTGGATCGCTGTCCTTGAATTTAACAGTGAGTGTCTTTTCCGGTAATTGTTCAATTAGAATAGTTTCTGAGGATTCTAAAATTATATCGCCATGTTGTAGTCTTTTTCCAGGTTCAAGCGCTAGACCAATATCAAATCCATCTTCAGTTTTTTTTCTTAAACGTGATTTTTCCATCTCAATTCTAGACAATAATAGGCGCCTAAACGTTCCATGTTGTTTTACTTCTTGAAATTTTTTCGCTAGCTCGGCGTTTTCGTATATATTTCCCGAAACAGCATTAACAATTAACATAAAAATTAGTGGTATTACGGAATTATATTTTTTTATTTATAATTTAAGGATAAATACCACATAACAGAAATTTACTCATGTATCTTACTCCAAGGGAAATGGACAAATTACATGTCTTTATGACAGCTGAACTTGCTAGAAAACGAAAAGCAAGGGGTTTAAAATTAAACCATCCGGAATCTGTTGCACTTATTGCTGATCATATTTTAGAAGGTGCTCGTGATGGAAAATCAGTCGCTGATCTAATGAATTCTGGAAAAACAGTCTTAACAAAGGACGATGTTCTGCCTGGTGTGACAGATATTATTCATACAGTTCAAGTTGAAGCAACATTTGAGGATGGTACAAAATTAGTCACAGTTCATGACCCAATTGTGTGATAATATGATACCAGGAGAATATTTTCACGCAGATAAATCCATACTGGCAAATGAGGGGCAAAAAACTGTTCAAGTTAATGTTGCAAGCACTGGCGATAGACCTATACAAGTTGGATCCCACACTCATTTTTTTGAAGTAAATAAGGCGCTTGAGTTTGAAAGGGAAAAAGCATATGGTTTTCATCTGAACATACCTGCTGGTACATCCGTCAGATTCGAACCTGGGGAATCAAAAAATGTTGAACTAACTGAATACACTGGAAAAAGAATTGTTTATGGATTTAATGGTCTCGTAAGTGGTTCACTGGAAAAAAATAAAGAAGATGCATTGAAAAAGGCGGCAGAACAGGGTTTCAAGAATATTGTAATAAAACGTGATGGGTAAAATGGTTCTTGAAATTGCAAGAAAACGATACGTTGAACTGTTTGGTCCGACAGTTGGTGACAAAGTACGCCTTGCTGACACTGATTTGATCATTGAAGTTGAAAAGGATCTTCTCAAATATGGAGATGAGCTTGTATTTGGTGGCGGGAAAAGTGTACGTGATGGGCTTGGTCAAGCAGCCGGTGTCATGCGTGACGAATCTGCCGATTTAGTAATCACAAATGCAATAGTCTTAGATCCTGTCTTGGGTATCATCAAAGCAGATATTGGAATAAAGGACGGAAAGATTCTAAGAGTTGGAAACGCAGGAAATCCAAATGTGATGGATGATGTTGACATTATTGTTTCTTCAAATACTGAAATAATTTCCGGTGAGCATACAATTTGTACGCCTGGTACGATTGACAGCCATATTCATTTTATCTCTCCGCAGCAGGCGATTTATGCCATTTGTAGTGGGACTACTACCATGATTGGTGGCGGTACTGGTCCCGCTGATGGTACAAATGCCACAACTTGTACGCCTGGAGAGTGGAATATACACAAAATGATTGAGGCTGTAGAAGAATACCCACTAAACTTTGGATTCTTAGGCAAGGGCAATGACTCACGCGAGGAAGCTTTACTGGAACAAGTTAAAGCTGGAGCATGTGGCTTGAAACTTCATGAGGATTGGGGAACAACTCCGGCTACAATAAACTCGGCGCTAAATGTTGCGGACAAAACTGATACGCAGGTTGCAATTCATACGGATACGCTAAACGAGTGTGGCTATGTTGATGATACCATCAACGCAATTGCGGGAAGAGCTATCCACACCTACCATACAGAAGGTGCTGGTGGCGGACATGCGCCGGACATTATGAAGATAGCGGGAGAAGCAAACATCTTACCGTCTTCAACAAACCCCACTAGACCATTTACGGTAAACACACTTCAGGAACATCTTGACATGATGATGGTTTGCCATCACCTTAATCCTTCAGTTCCAGAGGATGTCTCTTTTGCTGAATCAAGAATACGGGCTGAAACAATTGCTGCTGAAGACGTCTTGCATGACATAGGTGCCATTAGCATGATGTCATCAGATAGCCAAGCAATGGGTAGAGTAGGAGAAGTTACTACCAGAAACTGGCAGACAGCAGACAAAATGAAGAAAATGAAAGGAAGGCTGTCTCAAGAAAATGGAGATAATGATAATTTTAGGGTAAAAAGATATCTTGCAAAAATTACTATAAACCCAGCAATAACTCATGGAATTTCTGACTATGTTGGCTCACTTGAGCCAGGTAAAATTGCTGATATAGTTATTTGGACGTCACAGTTTTTTGGAATTAAACCCAAGTTGATAATCAAGGGAGGATTCATAGCATATGCTTTGATGGGAGATCCAAATGCGTCAATTCCAACAACAGAACCGGTTTATTATCGCCCAATGTTTGGTGCGCTTGGAAAAGCAAAGCAATCTACGTCGGTTACTTTTACCTCACAACTTGCATTAGATAATAAATTAGAGGAAAAGCTAAAAATTCAGAAAAAACTTGTTCCTGTAAAAAACTGCCGCAACATTGGAAAAAAGGATATGCTGTATAATGATCAAACGCCTAAGATAGAAGTTGATCCAGAAACATATGAAGTGAAAGTTGACGGTAAAATTGCAACGGTTGATCCTGCCGAGAAGCTATCTCTTGCGAGACTTTACTGCTTGTACTAATTACTGACCTGCAATATCGGGAAAAATGATAAATTAGAACGCTGACAAGTTAAATTATGATGTTAAATTACGCCGAACCTGTCTACCGACCGCCATCTGAAGCAAAATCGCTAATTTTTCAAATAACAATAGGTTGCTCATTTAACGAATGCTCCTTTTGTGATATGTACAGAAATAAAGAATACAGCGAAAGATCATGGGATGAAGTCAAAGCGGAAATTGACTTAATGGCGAAGCAACTTCCAGACACAACTAGAATTTTTCTTGCGGACGGCGACGCGTTGAATTTATCAACGGATTATATGGTTAAGATTGTTGAATATCTTTACAATAATTTTCAAAAATTGGAAAGGGTATCGTGCTACGCAATGCCGATGAATTTACTCAAAAAGACACCAGAAGAATTGAAAAAAATGAATCAGGCAGGTCTGAATATGCTATACCTTGGAATAGAAAGCGGCTCCGATATTATTTTAAAGAAGATTACAAAAGGCGCCACATCTGAAACGATCATAAGAGCCTGTCGAAAAGCAATAGAAACAGGATTTACGTTGTCATGCATTATTATTTTAGGGCTGGGAGGAAAAACTTACACCAAGGAACACATCCGAGATACGGCACGTGTTGTTAACGCTTCATCACCGCATTATCTTGGCACGTTAACTTTGATTTTAGAAACAGGCGTTAAAGAAGAATTTCTTACAAAGTTTGGGGAGGAATTTCATCCAATCAATGATGATGAGGCTTTGGCTGAATTACATGACTTGGTTCAGCAAATTAACGTTAAAGAAAAAATGGTATTTCGTGCAAATCATGGCTCTAATGCATATAATATTGGTGGCATTTTCCCTGACGAAAAAGACGAAATGCTTAAAAAAATATCTTGGCTAAAAGAGCATCCCGAAAATGTTAGACCAGAAGGATTCAGAGCTTTCTAAAAATTTGGAGAATATTAAATGTCATTTGTGCTTTGGATGACAGGATTACCGTGTTCTGGCAAGACAACTATAGCAAGAAAGTTACAAGAACTTTATCCCAAACTAGTTGTACTTGACGGAGATGAACTTAGAGCACAGTCCTCATCAAATGATTTTTCAAGAGAAGGTATAAACGAAAACAACAGGAGAGTTGCTAATCTGGCAAAAGATTTTTCAATGTCTAAGCCTGTTTGCGTTTCTCTTATTAGCCCATTTAAGGAAAATAGAGAAGATGCACGTAAAGTGATAGGTGATGACAAGTTTATTGAAGCATACATCGAATGTTCACCTTCTGTTTGTGAGGAAAGAGATGTTAAGGGCATGTACAAAAAAGCCCGACGAAATGAAATCAAGGATTTCATAGGGGTACAGACAGATTATGAGATTTCAGATAAACCTGATCTAACTGTTAATACAGAAACCAACTTACGTGACGAGTGCGTAGGTCAAATTACTGAGTATCTAGTAGATTATGATCAAAACTTTGAAGATAAGTTTGGTTGAATCACTGAAATGGGTCCACAGGGACCAAGACACTTTGACGGGTTCTTTTTTGGTTCCGTTTTGTGCGTAATTTGATGTTTTTCTAATGATCTGTAGATTTAGGATATGATGTAAACTATGTCGTGTACAAATTATGTTTTTTTATGATCCAATTTTTTACAAGACAATCTTAAGCAAACAATGTCTTTTCTTGCTAACTCTGGCGGAAGAACGCAAAAACGCAGCGTAAAACAATGTCTATTTGTGATAAATTCCTGAAGGAATTTTACAAAAACACGAATAAGAAAAAATTTGTTAATGGAAGACACGAAAAGACGATTGTCATTTTCTGTTCTATATTTTTTTCCTAACTTTCATTATCAGAACGGTTGGTGCAACAAAGTACATTCCAATGTTTAGCAATATGATACCGATTCCATATCCAAGCATCTCAGATTCGGAATCAATGTCAGCATACTGCAACAATGTCAGCGAAGTTAGAAGTGGAGTCAGCGTTATCTTTACAGCTTCCTTGAAGGCTGGGTTCTCCCTTTCATAGTCAGCTACTGCTGGACTAAATGAGTAGTAGAACTGGTTGAAACCTGCCATGAAGCTAGTTCCTGATTCTGTTTGGAGTACAGTATTGTCACGAATCTCCCTTAGGAACTGGACTTGTGGTGCTAATTCAGAACCAAATGCAGCTGTTGCGATGAGACATCCTCCACCCTCTTTAACCTCTTTTATCTTAATATCATCCACAGAGTAAGCTCCAATTAAAAAAGCTAAATCATTTGTGCTAACTGAGGATTCTGACCCAAAAAGATATCTCCCATCAATTTTTTTACCTGACTTTGACGTAAAAAACCAGCCACTCTCTTGTACGTCACCAAGGTTTTGCAATGTTTCTATTACATTAGAATTAACACTCTTAACCTGTAAATCTTGTTCAGAAAATATCAGTACTTGTATCACTGAATTTAGAGGTAAAAATTGATCTGCAAATATTTTAGATCTGTTAATATTTTCAACTTGGATGAAATCTAGCGGATTGATATTACCACGTGCAATTTGTTTATCAATATTTCCTTCAGGATCACAGTTTGGCAATTCCCTTATTTCATTTGAACAAGTCAATAAAATGTGGAACGTACGTAATGTGTTGTTCTCGAGTGGCATAAACGTCACAGAAATTTCAGAAAAATAGTTCTCTGAAAGTTTTTCTGCATTATTATAAAATCCCCCAGCATCTCTAACCTCACTACTGAGAAGCATGGGAGCAAATGCAGCAAACATTAATTCCGTTGGTTGTTTGTTCATTGTATACACTACTTCAGCAACAAACATCTTTTCGCTTCCACCGAAAATAGTTTTTGGTTGTACAGTAACCGAATAAAATTTTGGGGCAAAAAACATAATACCATCAGCAACAATTTTGTCAGTAATTTCACGTGCATTCTTCCTGATTTCATTTGCATTATCTCCCAATCCCTCCCTCTTAACTTCTATAATGATACAGGCTCTATCAATTTGAGTAGGAGCACAGGCAAATTTATTGGTCATTGTAAAAGAATGTATCATTGGATTAGAACTAAGAGCCTCTATTTTATCAGTAAATCTAATATCATCTGAGTTTGTACTTAGCACGCCAATAGATATTCTGTTTCTGTGTTTTGATTCATCAATTATTATTTGGAACTGTTCTTGCAAAGGGTGTTGACTCAGGCGTTGCCATTCCAGTGTATCAGTGAGCCAATCGCCTTTCGTCTGGAACTCTATCTCCAGTGAAAATGCATCCGTTACAAAAAGAGAAGAGCCGACTAAAAGTACCAAAAATATTAAAAATTTTAACATGTTTAACCCGTTTAATATTTAATCTATTAATCTTACTTACTATTCAAATCTTATAATTCCCGTTTGATTGAAAACTAATTTAATTTAGATAATTCCTTAACCTGTTCCTGAATGTAATCAAAGCCATCCTGCCAGAATCTTGGTTTGGTGATATCCATGCCAGACTCGCGAAGTAATTTCTCAGGCTTTTTTGTTCCCCCTGCTGATAAAATTTCAATATATGTTGGGGCAAAGCCTTTCCCCTCTTTTTTATATCTCTGAAATAATGAGAGTGCTAACAAATTTCCAAAGGCATATGCATAGCAATAAAACGGTGCATGATGAAAGTGCGGTATGCAGCTCCATTCTAATCCAAAGTCTTCAGAAACTTTGACCGAATTCCCAAACTGCTCATTGAGATTCTGGAGATATGTTTTTGATATCTCATCGATGGTAGTGCTGTTAGCAATCTGCTTATGGGCTTCAATTTCAAACAATGTAAAAAAAGACTGTCTTCCTATAGTTGCATAAAAGTCGTCTATTTTCTCCGACAGCATGGTCTTTTTTTCCTGTTTACTCACCGTTTCGGATAATTTATCATATAACAGCATCTCAGAAAATGTAGAAGCAGTCTCAGCTAATGGTAATGAAGCATCAGACACCAATATTGATTTGTCTGACGCCGATATGCTATGTATGGCATGGCCAATCTCATGCGCAAGCGTAAATACATCACGCGACTTTCCTGTAAAATTTACCAATACATACGGAGTTATCTTTGGAGAAGGTGTGCTACAAAATGCACCAACAGTTTTTCCAGAACGAATAATCGAATCTACATGTTTTTTCTTAAACACATTATCAGCGTATTCTGATAAAACAGGACTGAATTTTGCAAGTGACTCTAAGACTAATTTTACAGATTTGCCATATGCGTAATTTTTTTCTTTTACTTTTGATTTTCTTGGGGCATAAAGATCATATCGTCGCAGTTTCCTCATACCAAGCAATTTTGCTTTTTGCAAAAAGTATTTCTGAAAAATTTTTGAATTTTTCTTGCAAACATTAAGCAGTGTTTTTGTTGTCTCATTATCAACGTTATTGGAAATATTTCTTATCGTTATTGGAGAAGAAAATCCGCGCATTCCAATTCCCTCATCCCTCCAATTTAGTACAATGTTTTGATAAATTTCTCCAGTCACTCCCTTGTTTTCATTATATTTTGAGAATAATGATTTGTATGCCGCTTCCCTTGTTTTTGCCTTTTTGCTTCGAACAAGTGTTGTCAGCTGTTCCCTATTCATAGTTCTTTTTTTGCCATCCACAGTAACAACGTAAACGTAAGCATTGGTGATCTTATCGTACAGCTTTACAAGTGCGGAAACACCTGTCACATCAAGAGTGTTGATTATCCTTTCTTCAGGCTCACTTAGCGAATACTTTGCCAACAGTCTTTTGAATCTAAGATACTCAGAAAACTGGCCTGCAGATTTTATCAGTCGTCTTGCATTCTTTTCATCAATCTGTTTTTTCCACCAGAGATCAAAAAACAGCAATCGGTTTTCAATGTCAGAGCCAAATTTGCTGATCCGTGTCAACAATGATGTGGCTTCATCTGATTGTGTATTTTCAGAGTAGCGTAATGACGCATATCCACCTATGATGCTTGATTTTTCTGTGATATTTTCTATATCGCGTAATAATCTCAGAAATTTTCCCGATGAAACTTTTGGATTTAGTGATTTTTTGATCTTCTCAAATCTTTTTGCATTAGATTCTATCTTTGCTAGCTTTTGATCAAAAACTGCCCTATTCGGGTTTTTAACCAGTTCATCAAGATTCCATTTTCCTAGTTTATGTCGCATCATAACGCATCAATAGTAGTCCTTATGAACATAACACCATTTCCATGACTTTGATGGAAGTGCAACCATAACAGGATGTCCAGTCTCTTTGAAGTGTCTTGTTGCATGTAATCCAACTGAAGAATCACAGCAACCAACGTGACCGCACGTTAGGCACATTCGCAATGCAACCCAAGGAGTCTTTTCCTTTTCACACTCCTCACATTCCTTTGTATTTGGAGAAATTTGGTCGTTTGCTTGTGCAAAGTGCTCACATTTGTTTCCCATACAATTTGTAAACCTGAATAGTTTCTATATATTTTCACAACATTTTCTAATGCCTAAATAATGTATTTGCGAACAAAATTTGGATCCGTCGTCTAGCTTGGTTTGGATGCCGCACTCACACTGCGGAGGTCAAGGGTTCAAATCCCTTCGGATCCATTTTTAGTACATACTTTCAATGGTTAGAATACACATGAAATGCAATGGTACTTAAGAAAAATGAAATCAAAAGCAACAAAGTACAAGCAAAGAATAATTAACATTTGGAACGAGGTTGCACCATTTTACCACAACCGATGGGCAAAAAATGAGATTGGTCCTTTTAGCGTAACAAACAGTCTGATAAAATCTGCAAGAATAAAGTCTGGATATACAGTACTGGATCTGGCATGTGGTACGGGTCTTGTTACAAAGAAAATTTTAGCCAGGGTTGGAAGGGGTCAGGTTTACGGTGTTGACAGCTCAAAGTCTGCACTAGACATTGCAAGAAAGTGGGTAGGAAAGAAACAAAACATACATTTCATTCTTGGCGATGCTGAAACAATCCAGTTTGACACAAAGTTTGACACAATCACGTGTCAGTATGCTCTTTTTTTCTTTCCCAATGCACAAAAGGTACTGAAAAACATGAAAAAATTTCTGAAAAAGAATGGCATCATTGCAATGAGTGTTCATGGCAAGTTTAACGTCCCTTACTTTGATAGTATACTAAAGCCAGCAAGGAAGATCATTCCAGATTATCTTCCAAAATATCCAGACATGGATCGCTTTGGAACCAAAGACACCTTCAAGGATGTGTTTGTAAAGGCGGGATATGACAGAGTTGTTGTAAAAAAACTGCTATTCCGATATAGTCCAGGAACGTTTTCAGACTATTGGAACAACTACAAAAAATATCTATCAAAACCATTAAAAGAAAAATTCAACGCGTTAAACAAATTTCAAAAGGCAAACCTTCAGGAGATGGTGAAAGACAACACGTTACAATATACAAAGAAAAACGGAAAGATTGACTTTCCCTGGGAAATTTTACTGCTGACTGCGAGAAGTTAGTCTAACAGAACCAAAAAGTGTATCTGACTAGATAGACGTCCATTCGGATCCATTTTTAGATGTGTTAGAACATAAAACAATATGAAAGTAACAAAAATTTCTGCAGTAACATTACCAATTTCTGATATGAAAAAGTCAGTCGATTTTTATTCCAAGATTCCAAACTTTAAGATGGTTTTTGGCGGTCCTGACAGCCAATTTACGTCGTTTCTGATAGATGACACGGCAAAGTCATATCTAAATCTGAAATTAAATGAAACGCATTCACCAGATTTCGGCAGAATTATTTTTTACACTGACGATGTTGATGAACTCTTTGCTTACATGCAGGACGATAAAACAATTTCAGGACTGGGCAAACTTGAATCCAAACCACAAGACGCAACATGGGGCGAACGATTTTTTCACATGTTGGATCCTGACGGTTATAAGATGTCATTTGCAACACCAATTGGTAATGAATGATATGGAAGTAGGAGATTCTGCACCGGATTTTGAGTTGGAAGCAAATGACGGAACTAAGGTAAACCTGAAATCATTTACTGGACAAAATAATGTAGTTCTTTGCTTTTATCCAAAAAATCATCTCTTTGCATGCCCATCAAAAAAGGTGTTCGATATGGCAAAGAGTGTAATTTCTGTATATTCTGAGATCTTATCAACCAATTCAAAGCTGTTCGCAATTTCTATCGACACAGTTGAATCGCAGAAAAAGTTTGTTGAGGAGTATAACATTCCATACTTGCACCTTAGCGATACTCAAAAGGACACTTGTAAAAAATATCCGGGCACTAACATTGCTGGACTTGCAAAGCGCTCAACTTTCATCATAGATAAAAATGGAATCATTAAAAATATTTTCCGAGACATAGATGTGAAAAATCACGGAAACCAAATTGTGGAATCTTTAAAAAAATTAGATTAGGTGTATTAATTCTATAACTAACCAAGTGATCTAGAATGTTTGCTTGTATGTGGTCTTTCCCCGGGATACTTTCTTCTCATATGACCAGATGGCCTTGCATACAAGAGCTCCAGGAACCATGATTCATGTTCAACTTCTTCAGCAAGTATGTCCTTTGCAATATCATATGTGACTGGATCTTTACCACTTGTCATTTGGCATACCCTGTCCCAATTAACAAGTGCACCCTGCTCAGCCTTGAGGCATTTTTCTAAAATTGCTTTTAGGTCTGTTGGATTTGGAGGGAGTTGAAGAAACTCACAGCCAGACATCTTGATGAATTCAGTGGCATCTTTTGGCAGAGAGCCGCCAAGCTGATATATTCTTTCAATGCATGATTCAAAGTGGCTGAGATCTTCAAGCCTTGCGTCCTCAATCACACCCTTGACTCCTTCACCCTCCATGCCGGTACAATTTGCCCGCAGCAATGTGAAGTAGTAATATGCTGTGAATTCAACAGACGCGTTGGTCACTAATTCCTTGATAAGGTCATCAACATTAATTCCGTTTTTTTTCAGAGTCTCAATGCCAACCACATGAGGGTTTTTTCCCATTGCCATAAAGATAATTTAAATTTCTAAATAAAAAAGGTATGGGATGGTAGAAAGTAATTATGATATTTTAAAAATACAGGTTGGGGCATCTAAAAAGGAAATACGTAGGGCTTATCGAAATTTGGTCCTAAAACTTCATTCAGATAGGGGTGGTGATGATGAACAGTTCAAAATAATCCAACGTGCGTATGAAGATTTACGGCTTGGGAAAAAGTATCCTGACACCTCTGATGAAAGAAAGGAGAAGGCAAAATTTTATTCTGGAGATTTAGATGCTGATCAGCGTAGAAAAAATCTTCTACTGTCTCAAGATATTTCACGTGAAATGAAAACTGCCCAAGAATGGGCGGCGGCTCTTAACCGTGCAAATGCTACTGGCCAGCGTTTGTTTGGTTCAAAGGAATTAGGCCAAATGGAGTTTGAAAGAAAAATAACCAATACACTTACAATCAAAGGAAAATTTTGGGCTGGTAATTTCAGATATGATAATCCTGTAATGATGTGGGGTAGTATTACAAGTCCATATATCAGTCCATATGAAAAGCATAAAACACACATACATCTTACAAAGGGAAATTTTAGAATGATTGATTCGCTACGCAATAAGTACGATATTGATGGCGGCGCAAAAATTACGGTGGACAATGGTGATATGGAAGTTGGTAATGTAAGAGGCAAAAGACAACGTGTCCAAGATCCACAAGGCAGGGTTGGGATGTCTACTGTCATAGAATATTTTTCTGAGCTTAATGCACCAAACGGCAAAATTGTCACAGGAGATGTAAGAGACACTGTTAAACTCGATGCAGATACTGTAATTACCATTAACCTAGTGGACAACGTAAAAGTCACCGGAAAAAACATTCTAGTCTATGGAAGTAAGGTGACCTATGATGTTGAATTCTTTTTAAAGAAAGACGGCAAGATTAGATTTTATGATCAGGGTTCTGGCTTTGACATAAGCGATGATGCGATCGTAAATCTTGAGAATGGCAAGAAAATCAAAATCCGTGACCTGAAGCGGGATAAGCTGATCAGTCTTGGCGGGAAAGACATCACATATGATTACATTAATGATAGAGAAAACATAAAAAAATCAGCTAAAAAGTATTCTGGAAATAAATTCGGACTTGGGAAAATATTTCACAAGTAATCTTATTTTGATGATTTGTACTTCCCAGATAAAATTATACAAACAAAAATTCCTTTTCCGGATATGAATTTCGCCTTATGCCTGATTCCTTTTGGTATGAAAACTGTTGAGGGGGCAGACACTTTGTATGTTTCATCATCCAGCTGAATTTCATATTTCAATTTTGAATTTTCAGAAACGATGAGGTTGATTTCATCCGCGTTATGTTTGTGTAACATGCTATACTCTGACATTTTTTTATGGTTGCCATTGACGAAATGAATTGCAATATGTGTATTCGAGCTTGGAAATCGCTTCTTGCTTAGCATGGAAAGGCGCTTTATTGGAGCATAGTTATGAAATGGGATTTTTGAAATCTGTTCACTTACGCCTTTTTTGATAAATTTCTTATAGCGATTCATTCGTACCAGTTTTCCAACAAATCTAAGTTAAAAACATACTTTGTCCTACAGTCTTCATGCTTCGGGATAGGACATCAGAGTGGTTCGTTCCAAAATTTGGCTCAAGGAATTTTCGAGTAACAATAGGCTTGCTGTTTTTACCATACACGAGCATCGTTACCTGCTTTGCGGCATGGGGTTCGCTCTCTGGCTCTTTTGAAACGGAACGCCTCATTGCAGTTTGTGTGATTTATTTTCTGGCGCTTGGGGTTTCAGCCCACCTGCTGGACGCGGTTGGCGGAAAGACAAAGCCGTGGGGAGATTTGCCAAAGAGGAAACTCTGGACGGTGTCGATGATTGTGCTGGGAATTGCATTTACAATTGGAATGTATTATGCCTTCCTGGATTCGCCTCTGCTGTTCGCGATAGGAATTGCGGAAGGGTTCTTCCTGTTTGCATACAATTTGGAATTGTTCGGGGGAAAGTTTCACAACAACTGGTCAACAATAATTGCATGGGCCATACTGCCGATTTTTGCTGGCTCGGTAATCCAGACAAACTCAATATCGCTGGAGGCAATAATGCTTTGCGGAATCTCTTCAGTCATAACTTACATTTTGATAACAACCTCAAGAAAGTATAAGCATCTAATACGTAACAACGGTAATCATTTAGAAATTAAAAGGTGTGAGACCATTCTAAAACTTCTTACGATTGGAGTTTTGGTTGGCACCGCAATATTTTTTGTTGTAAGATTCTAGTTTGGCTTGAGGATTATCTTTCCGACCAGCCCTTTTCCATTTAGCATCTTTTTGTGAGCCTCCACCGCATTCTCAAATGTAAAGACAGAGTCGATAATTACTTTGATCTTTCCCTGACCCATCCAGCGAAATCCCTCCTCTAACTCGGCGCGAGTTCCCTGTGTGGAGCCTAAAATATTGATGCCCTTGAAAAATATTTGGCGCAGGTCAGTTGGCACATCATATCCGGTCGTAGCCCCTGTGGTTACGATTGTTGAGCCATATTTCAGCAGGGTCAGTTCCTTGTTCCAGTGGGAGCCACCAATGTGCTCAAAGATTACATCAACTCCTGGTGAGACACCATCTCTCTTTGCAATTTCTTTGGTTATTCCTCTGACTTCTTTGTGCCAGTCTTCCTTTCTATGATCCACAGCATAATCTGCTCCAAGTTCTTTGAGCTTTTCCAGTTTGTCAGGACTTGCTGTGGCAATGATTATACATCCATACAGTTTTGCAATTTGAATTCCAAATATTCCAACGCCGGAACTGCCACCCATGACGAGAACAGTTTGACCTGGTTTAATCTTGGCTCGTCCAACCAACATGTGCCAGGATGTTAGAAGTGTCATTGACGCAGCCGCAGCTTCCTCATAGCTTACATTGTCCGGAATTTTTAGGACGTTAATTTCTGGAAGGTGTGCAATCTCACAGTAGCCACCCCAAAGCGGTCCAGTTTCAAATCCCCAAATTTTTCGTTGTCTGCAATCATATTCCCTGCCATCGGTACATGGTGCACAGACGCGGCATGATATGTTTCCATGGGAAACTATTCTGTCTCTCACTTTGATATTTTTTACATTGTCACCAATTGCGATTACTTCACCCGCGGCATCAGTTCCGGAAATGTGTGGCAATGGAACTGCGAGTGGCTTTCCTCTCATGCCCCATATGTCATCATAGTTTAATGCCGCAGCCTTTACGCGAAAAATTACATCGTTTGGTTTTGGTGTTGGCTCCGGAACGTCCTTTATCTGTAAAATAGATTCAAAATCATCATTCTCTGCATAATTTTCATAGACTAGTGCCTTCATCTCTGAGATTTTTAAAAATATACCATACTTATTTTGTGCCAGTTAGGATTGCCGATGCACCGTATGTGAGATATTGGTGGCTCACCTTCAATCCACTTTTCTTCATTGCATCGGAATAACTATCCAGCCACTTGGTTCTTCGAATTAATTTTGGCAGCCCGATTAGCGCGTCCTTCCAACTTGGAATGAAACATCCGACCAACCGCAGGAAAGTAAGAAAGAAGTTCCACAGCCCTCTGACAGCTGGATTTTTTGGATATGTGAAATCATGGAAGATGATCTTGCCGCCTGGCTTGATATGCGCCACACAATTTTTTACAAGTACTTCCGGGTCACAATACTTTGGCAGATAGGATGCAGTGATGCAGTCAAACTTTGAATCCAGTTTGAATTTTTCTGCATCGTCAAGGATGAACGAGATGTTGTCAAATGAATTTGAATTTTTCTTAGCCACATCAAGATAACTTTTGGTAATGTCAATGCCAACTATCTTCGCAGTAGGAAATTTTTCGGCGATTTCCCTGGTAAGGATGCCAGTACCACATGCAAGATCCAGGAAATAATCTCCATCAGAAATTTGTTCCAATATCTTTCTCTTCCAGTACTTGTCCTTCCCTAGCGTGCCATACGAAACAACGCCATCATATGTTGTCCCTGTCTCATCAAAAAATTTAGGTACAAGATTTTTTGCCGATTCTGCCAACATTATATATCACGCACCAAGTAATTTAAAGAATAATGATAAATGAAAAAATTCAGAATGTATTATCGAGATTAGAAAAGGACATTGACTATGAGAACAGTCACCGGGATGAAATTCCCAGCGAGAAGAGATTGAACTGCATATCAAAAAACATTGGTATGTTTTACAACATTCTGTTAAAATCTATAAATGCTAAAAAAATTCTTGAGATAGGCACGTCTGTAGGCTATTCTGGACTCTGGTTTGCTGATGTGGTAATGTCAAACACCCAATCAGAATCTAATGGTAAAATTATAACAATTGAGAGGGAGAAATTCAAGATAGATAACGCAACACAGAACTTTGAGGAGGCTGGAGTAGGCTCTCTAATCAAAATTAGGGAGGGTGAGGCTAGAAAAATTTTGCGTGAGATAAAAGAAGAGTTCAGCGAAAATTATTTTGATTTTATTTTCATTGATGCAGATAAGGAAAGTTATATAGAATATTTTGATCTGTGCTTGCCCCTAGTAAGAAAGGGCGGGATAATAGGCGCTGATAACATCTTGTTCCCGGAAAGGTTCAATGAAATGATGGCAGATTATTTATCTCATGTTAAGAGTAAGCCAAATGTTCAATCAGTTACTGTGCCAATTGATAACGGTGAGGAAGTAACCATCAAACTATCATAGCCGAACTCATCCATTAAGCTAAACTATGATACAATTAACCTACCTGTTTATATCAGCTATAACTCAGTTTACGATCGAGTCACTACATGAAGTATGAAAGCTGTAAGCAAGCCTAACATTCCTATCATGATTACGAATACAAGCGGTCCCATGTTTTAGAATGAATCATGTAATATGTAAGATGTATGTATGTTTGTAGCTTACATGTTAAGCAAGATATCGCATTCGTTATCATATACAGGAAGATAAATCATTATGAAATTTAGCTTGTTGTACATCTGCAAATTCTTCATCCTTAACCTCTAAGGCAAATCTCATCATTTCTTCACAAGACCAATCTTCCCAAATTCTTGGATTTAGTACATTCTCATCATACCAATCCATGTATGATACAGTTGTAACGATAAGGATTCCCATACCAATGAGAATTACTATTAATTTTTTTCCGCTTAAGAACTCTGTAACTCCCATAAAATAGAATAATTAGGCATGTAATTATACAATTAATTATGGGTAAAATGATTTATGCTAAAATTTTTAGATAAGGATTATCTTAGAATGTTATGGAGCCAACGCCTGACCCAGATTGGAAAGAAAGAAGAGAAAAAATCGAAGGCTACTATCGTGACATCGGTAAAATGGGTATGACTGATATGGGAAAAATCAAAGCGGTTGTTGTAAAATCAGGAGATAAATTAATTGTTGAATTTAATGATGGAGACGGAATACTCTATGAAATAATTGAGGATTTGATAAATCCTTTGAGAATGATTAAGACCTTATCTGAGGCTGAGATAAAAGGATACTCATGATTTGTGATAAACTTAGTAAAAAAAAACTCATTGGCTCTATTATTGCATTAACGATTATTGCTCACATAATCATTCATCTTTCTTATCAATAAATTAAACTTGGTTTTCTTTTCTAATCGACTTTACAGCAGAATTTAATTAAATCTAGGTATACTCTATACCATGACGGTGGAATGGATGTTGGATTCTAATGAATGATAAGGAAAAAATCGAAAAGGTTTCAAAATTGTTTGGTGAATTAGAAAGTATGATGCGTATTAGAAATAGAGAGATTCGTATAAAACCTACATATGATCCTACTGAGGAATACTCATTTACTGTATACTTGGCTTTGATAGATAAAATCAAAAAAATATTAGAAAAATGACACTAACTGAACAAGATAAAATTAACGAAGCTTTAGAGATTATTGACGAAATTTTAGAGGGTGCAGAAAAGGAAAGAAATAAGGGATCTGTTCACGCCATGAGAAAATTTCCTTATGGTGTAGGTCATGAACAACTCAATCTGCTATATCGACTCGTAAAAATATTAACTCAAGAAGGCGTACCTAGAGATTGAATTACACATGTGCAGTTTGTCATAAGAAGTTTGATTCAGAAGAATTATTACAAAAACATAAGGAATCTCACTACGAATTTGCGGATGACTGGTATTATTTGAAAAATGACAGATAAGAAAAAAATCAAGTAAACTATGTTATAGATGATATAAACAGGTAAGTCCACATAGCCAAACTATGTCTTTTTAATTCCTAGAGTTCTATTTTTCAGTCGCAGATAACTGTTATGACATTTTCTGCATCTTGTTGCGCTTATGGGATTTCGTGCCCCACATGTAAAACAAATTTTCATATAAAGTAATGCCTTTTGTGCAATCTGCTTTTTTTCAGGATCCGTAATTGGCATATTGATTTGACATCAAAACGACTCTGTATAAACTATTTTTTTTCTATTTTTCCAGCTAATAACACAGGCACTTCTATTGGCCTTTTGGCAACTGGAATATTGGCTTTCGAAAACATTGTTATTTTAGATTCAGCTGATCCATAATTTCCCATAACAATTGCACCAGCATGTCCCATTATCTTTTCTTTTGGAGCGCTTCTACCAGCTATGTATGCAACAACAGGTTTATTGAAGTTCTCATCAATTATTTTCTGTGCTAAAACTTCTTCTGCATCTCCACCAATTTCGCCTACAACAACAATACCCTCAAGATCAGGATAGTCTTTTACCATATCAAGTGCATCTGTAAGTCTAGTACCGTTAATTGGGTCTCCTCCTACACCAATTGTTATACATTGTCCAAATCCAGAGTTCGAAAGATTGTTACAAATCTCATAAAGCAGTGTGCCACTTTTTGATAAAACTACTATATTTCCAAACTTGAATGGTGATGCAGGCATGATTCCAATCTTGATTAATTCTGGTATCATAACTCCAGGTGTATTAGGACCTATGACAATTGCATCTTTTTGTTTTGCAAGCGCAACTATTTTCATTGTATCATGTACTGGCACGTGTTCTGGAATAGCTACAAGCAATTTTATTCCCGCTTCTAACGCATCTTTTGCTGCGCCTAAAAAAAATTTAGCCGGAACAAACATGATAGAAATTTTTGCACCTGTTTTGTCAACTGCCTCCTTGATTGTTTCATAAATTGGAACTGAATTTTCAAATTTTTGTCCTCCTTTACCGGGAGTAACACCTGCAACTATATTGGTTCCATATTCTATCATTAGTTTTGTGTGTCGTGTGCCGTATTTTCCCGTAATTCCTTGTACTATTACAGGTTGTTTTTGAAAATTACCTTTTGAATTTTGTTTTCCTTTTAAAAGTTCAAAGATATCTGTCATTTATTGACCTCCATAACAACTTTGTTGATTGCCTCTTCAATCGATGGTGATAACTGTGTTTCACTATCTTTCAGCATTTCTTTTGATTTTTCTGATTCTGCACCCATTAATCTAGCAAAAACCGGCAAAATTATTATCTTGTCATCATAGGCTTGGAGAAATGCGGATGCTACAATAGTTGTTTTTACTATTCCTCCATACAAATTTACTAGAACTGCCTTGACATTTTTCATTCTGCTGATGAGAGTTAAAGCTTCGTAGACAGATTCTGTAGTAGCAGTACCGCCAACATCTAGGAAGCAAGCAGCCTTTCCACCGTTATCAGTGAGCATGTCAAGCGTTGACATTACAAGACCTGCTCCGTTTCCGATAACAGCTATATTGCCATCTAATTCTACAAGTGAAAACCCACTTTCCTCCGCCTTTTTTTCAAGCTCAGTTTTTTCCTGATATTTTGTAAGTTCCTTATGTCTGAAGTTAGAATTATCATCAGTCATAATCTTACCATCAAGTGCCATCATCGAGCCATCTTTAAGGATTACAAGCGGATTAATCTCTGTCAATTCCGCTTCCTTCTCCATGGTTAATTTTGATAGTTTTTGTAAAATGTCTACAAAGTATGTAATTGAGTTTGCATCTAGTCCAATTTCCTTCGCAACTTCTTCAGCAACTTTTTTTGTAACGTCGCCTAAACCAATTTCTCGAATCACCTGATTCTTCACTGATTCAATTTCAACTCCACCTTCCGCAGAGGAGATTATAGTATAGCATCTTTTACTCCTGTTAAGAAACAATGACAGATAGATTTCTTTTTCATATTCTGACATCTTTTCCAGCAGAACAGCACGGGTTTTTTCACCTTTGATTGTCATGTTTAAAACCTGTGGATATTTCAATTCGAATTCATCCTCATTGTGGCACTTTTGGATTCCACCTGCTTTTCCACGACCGCCCACAGGAACTTGTGCCTTTATCACAAACGGGTATCCAATTTTTTCAGCATCTTTCCTTCCACTTTCTACATCTTTTGAGACAATACTTGTTGGAACCCTAATGCCATATTCCTTGAATAATTCCTTAGCCTGATATTCTAACAGCCTCATGAAAATTATCGTATTTGGAAGTTTATAATCGTAGCAGTAATTCTATTATTTTATTTTTTTTTCTAAAAGTTCAACAGTTTCTAAGAACAAATCTTTGCTTTTTCTCAAAAGTCTATCTGGAAACTCATCTAATCTGAATACCAATTGTTGCTTAATTGCTGGTACTATCATTCCTCCAGATATTATTAATTGTTCAACAATGTAATCATTTGTTAGCGTACAAACTATCTCCTCATACGAACCATCTTCTTCCTCCATGGTCTGGCGATAAAGAACTATAGGCGTATTTGTTTTTGCTACTATCTGTGACCCTTTTTTTAAAAGATCCGTTAAATGTTGAAGAGACCAGGCATCAAGGCTAATCTGCTTGACCATGATTAATCTACGCATTTTCTGTATTTATGATGATTGTTATGTTACTATTCAACAGAAATTCTAATTTTTTGACCATCTATGTCATCGTCATTATATTTTTTGCATGTCTGTGTGAAATTCACCTGTTTGACTCTCACTAA
>ERZ813253.271-NODE-271-length-20111-cov-12.952362_pt1 | contig 20111 bp, 22 predicted proteins | sample MGYA00520893_ERZ813253 | MGnify/ENA primary metagenome ERZ813253 (study PRJEB31669, sample SAMD00080414) | marine metagenome | biome: oceanic hadal pelagic zone biome; feature: marine hadalpelagic zone; material: sea water | place: Pacific Ocean:Izu-Bonin Trench...
TTCATGAAACTGACTTTTCAGAAAATAATAAGCTCCCAATAATGTAAATAAAATATATCCGTAGGCATGCATCAATATAGCAAATGAATTACCTTCGTTTGGTGTAAATGCAAATAAATCCACCATGGTATATTTTACAGCCGCATGAAAAGTACCAATCATGCCCGGTGCAGAAGGAATGGAAAGTACCAGGGAAGATATGACTAAAATAGCTAATGATTGTGTCCAACTAAGATTAAATTGAAATGCTCTCTGAATTAAATATACATCTAATAAGTAGATACTCCAGATTAAAATGCTGGAAATTACTACAGGGATGATACTTTTTTTTCTGATCGATAAGAGCCCATCCACAATTTGATTGAATATTCTTAAAATTTTATTTTCTGTACTTTTAAGTTTAAATCTGCTTATAATTATGATGGCAAAAATGACTATTAAAATAACTGAGCCGCCTTTAAGGATATAATCACCAACCCAACCTTCCTCAAATGGGTATAAAAAAAGTAAAATGATGCCAAAGAAAATTAATGCGAACATATCCATCAATCTTTCCAACACAACTGTACCAAATACAAAGCTTTTGGGAAGATTATTTTCTTTCCCAACAATATAAGCTCTTAATATCTCTCCTAAACGTAATGGCAGTACATTATTCCCGAAATAACCTATAAGTTCTGCCCTGTAAAGAGATGCAACAGAAGGTGATGCAGAATCATTAAAAAGCCATTTCCAACGTATCCCTCTCAGCCAAACAGAACCCCATAAAAATATAGTTGCTAATAAAAAATAGACAAAATCAATTTGCTGAATAGATTGCTTAAAATCGAAAAAATCGAAATCTTTAAACGCCCAATAAATACCAGCAAAACTGATAACAACTCCTATAATCACTTTAGGATCCTTTGCTAACCCAACCATTTTTGTTCTATGCTTTTTGCTCATCTCAAATCAAAACTGCTGGAATTTTTATTTCCAATTTCTAAATTAAGAATCTTTTCCGTTACTAAGGTAATATGAGAAAGTTCTGATCTCATATCGCCCTGAATTATAACAATCGATTTCAGGGTATTGGAGTTTGGAATAAAATAGACCCGAACATCATTTCCCTTGCCCAATAATTTAATTTGATATCCTCCATCTTTTTTTTGCTTAACTGGCAAGGCTTTTATTTTTTTGATTTTTGTCCATGAAAATAAAGACTTTTCCAATTGTTTATCTGGCTCTTGAATAAATATCTGATCCGTTCTTGAATCATAGCTTTTCCAAACCTTACCATCAGACACAACCGTACGGGGACCCATTTCAAATCGAAATTTATTTTTCCTGCCAACAGTAATTTTGCCAGAAATTATAGTATCATTTTGACCTGAATAATATTGAGTTTCAATTTTTAGTTGAAATGATACAGATTTAATATCCTCCTTGAGAATAGCTTTATGTTCATCTATCCAACCATCAATCGGATTTGAAGCAAAACACAATGTGAGAAAGAAAATATACTTACCCACTAAAAATTGTATCCAAGTAAGATTCATCAACTAAAACTTCACGGGCTTTACTACCACTGTAACCACTGATTATGCCTAAAGACTCTAATTCGTCCACGAGCCTTCCTGCTCTACTATAGCCAATTCGGAATTTGCGCTGAAGGAGTGAAACAGATGCTTGTTGATTTTGAATCACAAGTACGGCCGCATCCCGAAGAAGTTCATCCTGACCTTCTTCTAACACAAAATCTCCACCCATTTTCTCTTTTCGAGTTTCCGGGAGTGAAATTTCTTCCGGTTTAGGCTGATTTGTAACATGCGTCATTATGGCTTCAATTTCATCCAAAGTAACATAAGCATTATGTAATCGAATTGGTGATGCAGTTCCAGGTAGAAGAAATAAGAGATCTCCATTCCCAAGCAATTTTTCTGCACCCATTTGATCAATAATTGTCCGGGAATCAATTTTCGAAGAAACCTGAAAGGCGATTCTAGCAGGAAAATTGGATTTGATTACCCCTGTAATTACATCTACGGAAGGTCTTTGTGTAGCAACAATCAAATGAATACCAACAGCTCTGGCTTTCTGAGCTAATCGAGTGATAGGCTCTTCAATTGCACGACCGGAAGTCAGCATTAAATCTGCCAATTCATCAATCACAACAACTAAATAAGGTATTGTTTCCAATTCTGGGTTTTCTTTTTTTCGATCATGGTATTCACCTATATTGCGAACACGTGCATCAGCAAATACCTGAAATCTTCTTTCCATTTCGACAATGGCTGAGTCTAATATACCAACCGCATTTTCCGGAGTTGTCATCACATATTCATCCAAATTGGGGGCTGTAATGAGGTGATACCCCTCCAATGCTTTATAAGTTGCTAATTCCAATTTTTTTGGATCTATCAAAATAAATTTCACTTCATCAGGTTTTGCCTTATACAAAATTGAAACAATCATTGTATTTATACAGACCGACTTACCCGCACCCGTAGCACCAGCAACTAGAATATGAGGCATTTTCTCTAAATCAAAAACGTAGGCATCTCCCGTTGTGGTTTTGCCCAAACCAACACTTAATTTTGATTTAGCTTGAATGAATTGCTCAGAGTTAATAATATTTTTTAAGAAAACGGTTGAAGGATTATCATTAGGAAGTTCAATACCAACCGATTTCGAGCCCGGGATAGGTGCAATTATGCGAACCCTTTGAGCTTTCATCACCCGCGCGAGGTCATCGGAAAGATTTGTAAATTTATTAACTCGTACTCCTTCTGCAGGTTCTATTTCAAAAAGTGTAATTACTGGTCCTGGTGAAATACGCACTACTCTACCAGTTACACCAAAGCTATCTAGAGCATGAGACAGTGAATTTGCTTTCTCCTTTAGCTCTTCTTCTGAATGAGGATTCCTGATTTCAACCGGATCATGAAGGTATTCTAAAGTAGGCATTTTATATTGGAGATATTTTGCTTTACGCTCTTCCTCAGCATCCAAATCCCCCTCTTCAATTTCTGTCTCATCCTCAATTGCAATATTTTCTTGGGGTGAATTTTCCAAAGCATCATCACTGGTTGTTTTTTCTTCAGTTTTTAGTTCCAGGCCTAAATCATCGGCTATCTTCTCCTCCATTGGCTCCTCAACTTCTTCAGAGGAAACCTCAATTTTCTCAGATTCTGTAATAACTTCAGATTCAGGTGTATCTGCATTGGGAGTAAATTCCATTTCATTTTTCTGAATAATCACCTTTCCCAATGCTCTTCTTTCCTGCAGTTCAGTCCATTTATCGTTTAAATTTTGATAAATATTTTTTATTGCAGAATAAATAGAAAAATGAAACAATCCGCTGATTAGTAATATCAATACCACAATTTGAATTATTCCGGATGCGTACACACCAAAAATATCCACCAGGAAATTCCACAAATTATAGCCTATAAAACCTGGATATTCGGCTTCCCACATTCCCCCGCGAGATTGACCAATCCAGGCAATTAGCAAAGATATCCATATTCCAATTCCGGATAAAAATATAGAATAGTGTAAAGTTTGTTCCCAATCTCTTCTTGTGAAAAGGGTAAAGCCAGCAAGACCCATAATAATGGGGAGGAAAAAAGTCCCCCAGCCAAAGGAAAATTTCATTAAATAATATGAAGTGTAAATACCAAAAAGACCCATGATATTTGTCTGGGCGACTTCGGGTGTTAAACCAGATGGCGTTTCATAAGGATTATAGGTTGCAAAGCTTAAGAAAATACAAAGCGCCAAAACACATAGAAGAATTCCAATAACTTCTTGCCGACGATAATTCATTTAATAGAAAGGTTTAGTTTAATAATGAAGGGAGGTTTCCTTAATAAACGGAGGCTTAATTATTTTAGCTGGAATAAACTTATTACGAATCTGAATGGATATATTCTGACCTGTTTTATGAGAGGGTCGATAAACATAAGCCAAACCAATACCATTATTTAATTTTGGTGATTGGGTTCCACTGGTAACAATTCCCACCTTTTGTGAATTTAAAAATATTCCATAGCCCTGACGGGGAATCCCTCGTTCTTCCATTGCAAATGAAATTAATTGTCGGGCAGATCCATTCTTTTTTATTTCTAACAAAGCATCTTTTCCTATAAAATCACCCTTGGATAAAGCCGTTATCCAACTTAAACCAGCTTCAATTGGATTTGTAGTTTTATCAATATCATTGCCATACAGACAATATTTCATTTCCATTCGTAAAATATCTCGTGCCGCTAATCCTGCCGGCTTAACACCAGCATTTATTAATTCGTCCCAAATATAAACCAATGAATTTGCATCCCCATAAATTTCAAATCCCAACTCTCCAGTATAACCAGTTCGGCTTATCATTACAGGATACCCGCACACCAAAGCATCTTCGAAAGTATAAAAGGGCATTTTCAAATTTGCATGTGTATATGTAGATAAAATATCCCTGGACTTGGGACCTTGAAGGGCAATTAATGAATAATCGTCAGATACATTTTTTAGATTCACATCTTCTGTTTTGTGTTCACACAGCCAATTGAAATCTTTCTCGATATTTGAAGCATTCACAACCATAAAATATCCACCTGATTTTCGATATAAAATCAAATCATCAACAATTCCACCGTTAGGGTAACACAAAGCAGAATATTGAGCTTCACCAATTTGAAGTTTTTCTACATCATTGATAGTCATTTTCTGTAAAAACGATTCTGCACCACTACCATCTATGGTAAACTCACCCATGTGTGAAACATCAAAAATTCCAACTTCATCACGAACAGTGAAATATTCTGATTGTATTCCATTTGGATAAGAAACCGGCATATTATATCCAGCGAAAGGAACCAGTTTAGCCCCTAATTGAACATGGGAATGGTAAAGAGCGGTTTCTTTAATTGGTATATCTAATATTTCTTCTGTCATCGTAATTCTGCTAATGCCTCTTTTATCAATTCTTCCGTACTTAATTTTTCACCTTGGTTTTGAACGGTTGTAATTGAATTCCGAACATCCTTCATTTGAAAACCCAATGCCAAGAGTGCATCATAGGCATCACTAACTTCAGGAGAAACATCTGATTCCTCTTTCGGCAATTCATCCTTGGATAGTTTTACGAATTTATCTTTTAATTCCACTATAATCCGTCTCGCAGTTTTGGGACCAATGCCAGGTAAGGCAGTTAACATGGAAACTTCACTGGCAATTAATCGTCTTTTAAATTCATCCGGAGAAACTGCTGAAAGTAGAACAATGGCGGTTTTGGGTCCAATACCAGATACACCAATGAGCATCATAAATAGTTCTCTTTCCGTTATTTCACTAAAAGCAAACAGTTGTTGATTATTTTCGGTCACATGAAAATAGGTGAGAAGGGATACCTCTTCCCCTGGTTTAGGCAGATTATCATAGGTATTATTTGAGATAAAACAGATATATCCCAAGCCACCGGTTTCAATGACAATTTCATCTGGCATTTTTCGGGTAAGTTTCCCCCTAATACTTACAATCATAAATCTGCCATCCTGAATTGATGGTCATGACAAAGGGCAATTGCTAGAGCATCAGACGCATCTATGGGCTCAGGATTATGATCCATTTGTAATTTGGCTTTTACCATATATTGTACCTGGGTTTTATGTGCGTTTCCATTGCCGGTTATTGATTGTTTTACCTTTCGGGCAGAATATTCATATATTGGGATATTTTTTGATGCTGCAGCCACCATAGATGCTCCCCTTGCCTGTCCCAAACGCATTGCAGATTTTACATTTTTACCATAAAATACTTCTTCAATTGCAAAAATTTGGGGATTATAATTCGAAATTATTTCACATACATCATTAAAAATTGTGAGTAGTCTATTCGCAAGAGTATCTTTGGCTTGCGGTTTGATAATTCCATAATCTATCAATGTGGTTTGATTATTACTTACGTTGATGATTCCAAAGCCTGTTTGTACAAGTCCCGGATCTATTCCAATAATTTTCAATTACAGTAGTGAACCCAGCTCGGATTCATCCAAATCAAAATTTGAATATACCTTCTGAATATCTTCATTTTCCTCAAGTTTTTCAAGAAGCTGTAATAATTGCTGAGCATCTTTCCCACTTACATTCACAGAATTAATGGGAGTTAAGCCTACTTCGCCTTCGATTTCATAGCCTTCTTTTTCTAACCCATTACTCACATCCCCAAAAGCTTCCGGTGATGTTGTAATTTCGATAATATCATTATCAGATTCAAAATCATCTGCTCCAAGTTCAAGCGATTTCTCTAAGACAGCATCTTCATCTACACCTTTTTTATCAAGAGTAATAGTGCCTTTCTTTTCGAACATCCAATTCACACAGCCAGACTCTCCCAAATTCCCACCATTTTTAGACATGATATGCCGAATATCCGGGACTGTTCTATTTTTATTATCGGTCATTACTTCCATCATGATGGCAACACCTCCTGGACCGTATCCTTCATAGACATAATTCTCATATTTTACACCCGGTAAATTTCCTGTTCCTTTATTAATGGCACGTTCAATATTGGCTGAGGGCATGTTGGCTGCCTTCGCTTTTTTTATTGCAAGCCTTAATGCTGGATTCATTTCAGGATCACCTCCACTCTCTCTCGCTGATAAGGCAATATCTTTGGAAACTTGTGTAAATACAGCTCCCCGTTTGGCATCAGCTGCACCCTTTTTTCGTTTAATGGTTGACCATTTACTATGTCCTGACATATTTTTTATTCCATTTATTTAGTCTAGGTTTACACCTTAAATTTAGCAATTTAATTCAAGGATTTCTATATGAGATTTAATATTAGTGAATCAGCCTAATCTGCTCATTAGATATCCACCCTGTTTTACCATCCAATAATTCAATTTCAACCCAGTTATTTTCTAATTGGTTTATAGATACTTTTAATCCTTCGTGAACTTCGAATAGGCGAGTGGAAAATGTATTAGGCTCTGAACGAACTTCAGCTTTCTGAGAATAAATAACCCCCAGGTTTAGTGAATTGTCAGTCCAGATTGAATGGGTGGTTAATAACAGGGAAATAAAAAATATTGTTAAAATAACCCCTCTTAAATTTTGGACTATTGAAAAGAAAACAAATCGATTTACTGTTACTAATAGAGAAAATAATAAAAATATGAATAATGTAATATTAATCCATGCAGAGGGTGTAAACTGTTCCTTCATACCTAAATACCATTTCAGATACAAAGGTGGTTCTGGTAAATCCATTCTGTCTATTACCTTTAAATTTGCTAACTTCAAATTATATTGAGCATCCGAATGAGTTGGAGATAACTTCAGGCAGCTCTCAAAAGCCCAAACTGCACCAGCCGTATTTCCAGAACGAAAGAAAGCATTACCTAAATTATAATACAATTCGGGTGAATCCCAATTTTTGGATAAAATGAATTCAAATTCCTGAATGGCTAAATCATATTGACCATTTTTATATGCATCCATTCCATTATTGTAAAATTGTGAAATTCCCTCCTCTACAGCAAATAAAGGTAAGGCAATAAAAAATAAAAGTGAAATTTTTCTAGGACCAGACATGATCGACCTTTTTCAATAAATCTTTAATTTTTTGTAAATCATTTTGGGCATCTTGAGAAGAAATAGGGGAGAATCTTACAGCTTCCCCGCGAGTTAGGATTTGCTCCATTTCCTTATAAATCTCACCTCTATCATGAATTTTAATAATTTCTTTAATTTCTCCTGTTGAGTATCCCAGCTTTTTCGTCCCATTCTTATAATTGATGTAACTTATAACCGCCTTATATATTTGGGTATATATTTCTTCCGGAGAATTATTTGCTGAATCCAGGATGCCTAATGCAGAATTTAATGCTCGTCTGGCTTGCCAGCCTCCTGAGGACTTTTCCATTTGTTGCCTGGTAAAATTTTGAGCATGAGGAAATGCAAATACTATCCCGGATAAAAGCAGCAGCGTCAGGGCAGTGCCTGTAATCAGTGCCCTATTTCGATCCCGCCATTTAGGTTGAGATTCATCAATGAAGCGTATATCCTGACCCACTAATGCCACTTCTTCTTTTGATAATCCAATTGAGTATAATGCAGCTTTTTCGTTCGGCGCTACTTTTAATTTATGCCTGGGCGTAGATTTTGTCACCCACTTACCCTGTTTGGGATCAAAATAATTTAGTTCTATTTTGGGAATATAAATGTCACCTGCAAATCTGGGAATTAATACCCATTCGAATTTCTTCTCTCCTCCAATTTTATCTCTTAATGGATTTTCCTTAGTCTGGACCTCTGGATCAAATACCTCAATTTCATTTGGAAAATAAATTTCAGACATACCCACAGTTTGAAGGTTTCCTGTTCCATTTATGATAACCTTAAACGTAATCGCTTCATCCTGCTTCACATTTATTGTACTAACCTCTGATCGGATATTCCAATTCCCCACAATTGCCGATATCTTTCCATTCCTTCGGTTGGGAAGCGGTCTCACATCTATAGTTAACTTGTTGGTTGAAATAGTATATTTTTTTGAAGGAGGTCCAAACAAACTAAAATCATTCCAACGCTGCTGTTTCTCTCTGATACCAATTACAGCAGACATTGGCTCAATAATTATTTTCCCAGATTGGGTCGGGAATAAGGCTATTTTCTTTATGGTAGCAGCATAATATTGAACACCATTCTTCCTCTCCTCTCTCAATTTTAAATTTTTTGGTGCAAACAATTCTTCTGTCCAAAAACCTTTAAAACTTGGCACATCCTCATCAAAACTAGTAACATCTACTTTAGTATAGAGGGTATATGTAAGAGTAGTCTGTTCCCCTCTATATGGAGTATTATTATCAACTTCAGCCTCAATAAAAAATTGTGACACTTTACCAGTTTGGCTACTTCCTCTTTTTGAAACTGAGATCGTGATTGGGGTTGACAGATATGATTTCTTTCCTACCTGAATTTTCAACGCTGGAATTGTAAGTTGTCCTGTCCTTTTCGGTATTAAACTCCAACTAAGAGTAGTAGTTGAACTTTTGGTCATTTTTCCATTTAAAAATTGAACATTGGTGGAACTGGATTGATTGGGACCACTCACTACTTTAAAATCAGGCATATCGGGTAATTGCACCTCGGGGTCACTTTTCACATTACTAGCGGTAACGGTGAGAGTGATAGAATCACCTTCAATTATATCACTGCGATCAACGGTAACATTCACCGAATCATCTGCCCAAATTAACGTGGACATTATGCCTAATATGAATGCTCTTATCACCAGTCTTTCTCTAGTTTAATTAGCCCTTTAGCTTTATATTTTCTTGGCTTCAAATTATTTTCATCTGCTTTCATTGCATTAAGGATTGCTTCTGCTTCTTCTTTCCCCAGTTGTTTTTCTTTTTCTGCCTGGATTTGAGATTCCGTTTTCTGTTTTTGTGCTTCCTCGTTTTTTTCTTCTCCTTCCTGGGATTGTGACTGTTGTTGACCGTCCTCTAATTCTTCTTTCCCATCTTCTGACTGTTGCTGGTCTTTCCCCTCTTCATTTTCACCTTTTTCACTCCCTTTAGAATCCTGCTCCTGTTCATCACCTTCTTGAGATTGCTGACTTTCCTGATTTTGTTCTTCCTTTTGATCACCCTCTTCATCATCCTGATTTTTATCCTGCTTTTCCTGAGGTGGTTGCTGCTCCAGCATTCTTTTACTCAATTCATAATTATAGCGGATATCCTCATCAGCAGGATCTAATTTCAGCGCCTCCTGGAAATAATCTACACTATTTTGCAAATCTCCCATTTGGTAAAATGTATTGCCCATGTTATACAGAGCATCTGCTTTAAAATCGGGTTCAGAATCTAGGAGTGAATTTTTATAATTCTGTAAAGCAGATTCTGAATCACCATTTAGATAATTTAGATTTCCCAGATTATAAAACAGTTCTTTTTTATCAGGATATTTTTTTATAAGTGCTTCATATTCCTGTAATGCTTTTTCATATTCAGGATTTAATGCTGGTTTTTTCGGTAGTATCCCCAGTGCTGGATTTTGAGTGGACAAAGTGCGAATTGCCTTCTCCTGTTGTGAAAATAAGGAAACAGGTATTACACCTATCATCCAAAAAACAAGAAAATATCTCCAAATCTTAAATCTTAAATCCAGCTGGTGAACTTGAAATGTATTGAGCCTGTCAAAATATCGATCCTTAATCTTCAATCCCTTGTAAACCTTCCTTCCCAAACCATTTCTTTTTTTGTGCGGGTAGGTATTAAAAATTCAGCTAAAAATAACATTAATCCAATAACTAAAAACACCTGATACCGGTCTTCATATTGGGAAAATACATGTGATTTCAACTCTCTCTTTTCCATCTGATCAATTTCTTTCAAAAGGGGTGCAATAGCATTCACCTGGTTTTCAACGCGGATATAAATCCCTCCGGTTATGCGGGCAATTTCATCTAATATAGATTCATTCAATGTACTGGTAACCACTTGTCCACTGCGGTTTTTCTTAAACTCTACCCTGTTACCATCATCATCATAAATAGGTATTGGACCGCCAGCCAAGGTTCCCACTCCCAATGTGTGGATAATAATGCCCAGTTCACGAGCTTGTTCTACAAGTGTGATAGCTTCCCCCTGATGGTCCTCTCCATCAGAAACCAGTACAAACACCTTGAATTTTTCTTCGTCACTTTCAACATGATCCAAGGCTAACCGGATGGCAGCTGCCAAGTCTGTTCCCTGAGTGGAAATAAGATCTGTATCCATCATATTCAGAAATAACCGGGATGCAGAATAGTCTTCTGTGAGTGGACAGTGAAGGTGGGCGGAGCCGGCAAATGCAATTAAACCAACCCGGTCACCCTCAAGTTTGTTTAAAAGCCTGCCAAGCTCGTATTTAGCTTTTTCAATTCGGGATGGTTTTACGTCCACGGCATTCATGCTGGCAGAGGTATCCAATAGAATAAAAATATCTACTCCCTCACGAGTAAGCTCAGTTAGTTTCATGCCAATTTGCGGACCCACCGAAGCCAATAGGATAAAAATAATTCCCAAAATGATTAAGCGGGAGCGCAGACGAATACGGGAATATTTCACACGGTTAAGGAGAAACTTTTTAACTGAAGCAGTACCCAAGGTTTCTAAACCAAATCTTAATTTTTTCCCCTGATAAGCGTACCAAATCAATACCAAAGTTAGTGGAATAAAAAGATAGAACATTTCCGGATGGGTATAACGTACCATTAGAAAAGTTTGTGAAAAATTCCCCGCGAGAGAACAATAAAAAATATGGATGCAAATGCTGCAGGGATGGTAAACCAGCTGTAAAGTTCTGTGTAATATTGATACTCAGTCACTTCAATTTCGGTACGCTCCAATGCATCTATTTCTTCATACACTTTTTGTAAAGATTTATTATCCGTGGCCCTGAAAAATTGCCCTCCAGTTATTTCCGCAATTTCCTTCAAACTCTCCTCATCTACATCAACCTGAACATTTTGAATCACCTGCCTCCCCCATGCATCTGTAACCGGGTAAGGTGCCAATCCATGTGTACCAGCTGCCACTGTATAAATTTTTATATCAAATTTTGCTGCCAGTCCAGCCGCTGTAATAGGGTCTAATTCACCTTGGTTATTACTACCGTCAGAAAGGAGGATTATGGTTTTAGATTTCGCTTCACTTTCCCGGAGACGATTGATGGAATTTGCGATAGCCATGCCGATAGCTGTGCCATCATGCTCCCTGTCAATTATTTCTATTTCTTCCGTAAATTCCAATAACACATCAATATCCCGAGTGAGGGGACATTGTATATATGATTCTCCTGCAAAAACAATCAGTCCCAAGCGGTCACCTTCCCGATCTTTGATAAATTTTTTAGCCACAGCTTTCGCAGCTTCCAAACGGTTGGGCTTAAAATCCTGTGCCAGCATTGAAGATGATTGATCAATCACTAAGAGGATGTCAACAATTTCAGTTTTACTCTCCCGGATAGTATCGGACAAACGGGGGCGGGCCAATGCCAGGATAATGAGCAGCATAATTGCCAGCCGACCAAACAAGAAAAGCATATTTTTCAGCCTGCCATCACGAATTACACTTTCTGGAATTAAATCAAGATTAGAAAATCGAATGCTAGCTTCCTGGTTTTGTCCCTTTTTAAAATACCAGAAAACCAAAAGTGGTAAAATCAGAATTAAAAGGAGATAATATGGTTGTCCAAATTCCATTAATTCACCACAAATTTACACGAATTATCACAAATAAATATTGTTTTGAAATATTGTCTATTTAAAATGAATTTATTTATTATCAAGATGGGTGATAAACACTTAAAATACGAAAATGTTTCAGAGGATAAATTAGAAAATAAAAGAGGGTATTAATATCTGAGAAATGGCGGAATTTATTCCTTGTTTTCCTTTTCAATATCTTCCATTTCATCAGTAGCAGATTTTACTTCATCCTTTATTTCTCTGGTGGCTTTTTTAAACTCCCTCAATCCTAAGCCCAAACCACGGGCGAGTTCAGGTAGTTTTTTTCCTCCAAATAAAATAATAATAACCAGAATAATTAATCCAATTTCCCAAGGTCCTAATCCCATAATGTCTCCTATTTAAAATACCGTAAAAAATACCAGGAAATTCCCATTCCCAAAATACTCACCACACTAATATCCACAAAGAAACCAGTTTTGAAGCGAATTACCCATAAATCAATCCAATTATCGGGATGGCCGCCCCAACCTATGGAAGTACTGGTGAGAAAAAAATCTTTTACAACCCCCATTGGAAATAAAGCACCAATAAATTGACTCAAAATAGAACCAGCTACCACACCAAAAAACAGCACCAGAAAAATAAATGATATGGATCGTTTTTGGTTGGATTTCATCAAGCCACTCCTATCATTGATTTGAAAATATCAATCCCATCATCTGAGCCTAAAAGGGTCTCCACCGCTCGTTCTGGATGGGGCATCATTCCCAATACATTCCGCTTTTTATTGAGAATTCCTGCAATCCGGTTTATGCTCCCATTTGGGTTACCATTTTTACCTTTACTATAACGGAAGGCAATGCGGTCCTCAACTTCCAGCATTTTCAGGGTATCATCATTTGCAATAAAATTCCCCTGTTTATGGGCTATGGGCATAGTAAGCTTGCGCCCCTTTAACAAAGAACGCGTATAAATTGAATCTGTGCTGTCAACTTCTAAAGTGACATCCTGGCTGAGAAATCGAACATCCTGATTTATAATGAGCGCCCCTGGTAATAATCCGGATTCGATGAGAATTTGAAAACCATTACAAATACCAAACACCGGTTTCCCAGCATGGGCTTCTTTTATAATCGATTCCATAACGGGAGAAAAGCGCGCAATAGCACCCGTACGGAGATAGTCTCCATAACTGAATCCGCCGGGAATGATGATGGCATCATATTTTTTCAAGTCAGTTTCTCTATGCCAGACAAAATCTACAGGCACATCTAAAATATGGCGAAAGACATGGTAGGCATCATGGTCACAATTAGAACCAGGGAATACAATTACGGCAAAATGCATTATTCCTCTACAATTTCAAATGAATAGGTTTCGGTATTGGGGTTTGCCAATAATTTCCGGCAGGATTCATCGGTAATTTCCGACGCCTTATCTTTAGAAATTCCGTTAAACTCCATTTCGATATATTTACCCATTCGCACCGATTTGATTTTCTTAATGCCAATGGCATCCAGGGCATGACTCACCGTCTTTCCCTGAGGATCTAAAATGCCTTCTTTATAACTGATATATATTTTTGCCTTCATTTATGTTTCCTGATTTTTAGTTTCAAAATTACCTAAATTCTTGAGATGATTCCAAATTCCCGTTAAGAGATAAAAACTCACAAAGCCTGCCAATACCCGGTAGGGGTAACCAATAAAAATAGCGCCAATAAATGTGACCCCAAATAGTGCTACTGCCAACAGACGCAAAGTATTTTGCTTACCGGAATTAAAATTTAACAAGGGGAATTTGGCATAATGTACCCGGCTCACCATGAGATAGGATAGTGACAAAATAAGGGGTAATATTAAGCGTGGTTGTGAATACTCCGGGTTATCAATTTTAAAATGCTCAATAAAAAGTACCAGGGAGGCAATGGAAAGGGCGTTCATGGGGGTAGGTAAGCCAGTAAAATATGCTGGGTTTTCATCACCAACATATGAATTGAATCGTGCCAAGCGAATGGCTCCCATTATGAGGGGCGCTGAGGCGATGATCTCCCCTGAAATTCCCGGCATGTTCTGGGTATAAAGGGAATAGACCAATATAGATGGCGCCAAACAGAAGGATACCATATCTGCCAGAGAGTCAATTTCTTTGCCAAAATTTGTAGAAATACCGATTAATCGGGCAATTTTTCCATCAACAGAATCGAAGGCCCCGGCAGCAAGTATAATATAACAGGCTATTACATAATCTCCTGCCATGGTGTTAATGATCGCAAGAAAACCTAAAAATAAATTAATGAGAGTAAAAATGCTGGGAAGATGCTGCTTTATTTTCATTCGAACCTTCCGATAATTGTTTGATTTCCTCTTACCATATCCCCCAAACTTACATCAATTTGAAAATCTTCAGGTACGATAATATCCACCCGTGATCCAAAACGGATAAAGCCTAACCGTTGCCCTCTCTCCACCATATTTTCAGGTTCCATATAATTGAGAATACGCCGGGCGATGAGACCTGCTATTTGTTTGATTTTGTACCTTTTGCCACTTTCAGTTTCAAACATTACTACCGTTTGCTCATTATCCAAGGAAGCTTTATGATTGAAGGCTGCCAAAAACTTGCCGGGATTATAGACTTTGGAGATAACTTTCCCAGATAATGGCACCCGCTGGCTATGCACATTAAATACGGAAAGAAAAATGGAAATCTGTTTTGCTTGCCCAATATCAGCATCTTCAACATCAATAATTTGAACAACTTTCCCATCCCCAGGAGATAAAAACCCATCATTATTTGGTGGAATTCGCTGTGGATCCCTGAAAAAATACAATGAAAACAGGGTCAACACGGCCACCGTTAAGTTCATCCATTTTAAGCCGTCAGAGGGATAATAGGCCTGAATTCCTGTGCCAGCCAGGACCAGCAGGAGGAGTGGAATGAGTATTATTTTCCCTTCAGGAGCAATCATGCATAAATACCGGCTTTTTCCAGATTGTTGTTTATACGGGTTTTCACATCACCCAATAAGGGGTAAAACTCTTTTCCTGTGAGTTGGGTATAAAGTTCAATATAACGTTCGGCTAATGACACCCTAATCTCATCTGTGAGCGCTGGGGGTGTACCTTCTCCAGAAAATCCTCTCTCAATCAGCCATTGGCGGATATTTTCCTTATCCAGCATATTCTGTCCTTCTCCAGCATTAAAACGAGTTTCGTAATCATCAGCAATCCAATAGCGGCTGGAATCCGGTGTATGGATTTCATCAATCACAATCAACTCTCCATTAACCATGCCAAATTCGTATTTGGTATCCACCAGGATTAATCCCTGTTTAGCAGCCCATTCCTGGCCGGCTGCAAATAGATCAAGTGCATACACTTCAGCCTGGGCATATACGGATTCCTCCACCAATCCATTCACAATGGCTTCCCGTGCAATGGGCTCATCATGCTCACCATATTCCGCTTTGGTGGATGGTGTTAAAATTGGGGTATCAAAATTTTGGTCTTTCTTAAGCCCCTCCGGAAGCATGAAACCATATTGACCATTAATCCCTTGTTCATATTCCCGCCAGAGACTGCCGGTAATATATCCTCTCACAATCACTTCAACGGGCAGAGTTTCCGCTTTCTTTGCCACCAATACCTGAGGGTCAGGAGATGAAATAAGATGATTGGGTGCAATATCTTTGGTTTTATCAAACCAGAAATTGGCAATCTCAGTTAAGATTTGACCCTTAAACGGAATGGTGCCCAACACATGATCAAAGGCCGAGACCCTGTCCGTAGTGACCATGATGATTTCATCACCCACATGAAAAATTTCCCTAACCTTACCTTTATAGTGTTCTCCTAAATCTTCACCTTCAAAAGCATCTAATGTGTAGGGTAATTGTTCTCTGATATAGCTCATATTTCTAACTCCAATCGTTTATATATTTTGTTTATGTTTATCATTACTTTATTCAAATCAAATAGACTATCAATTTCATTTTCATTTAACAGGGCAATGATTTCCTCATCATTTTTCAGTAGTTGTTTAAAATCTTTTTGTTCTTCCCAAACCTGCATGGCATTGCGCTGTACCATGGCATAGGCATCTTCCCGAGTAGCTCCTTTTTTCACCAATGCCAGTAATACTTCCTGGCTGAAAATAAGCCCACCAGTTTTGTTTAAATTTTTCAGCATATTTTCAGGGTAAATGATCAGATTCTCCATAAGATATATCATTTTATTGAGCATATAATCCATAAGTGTGGTGGAGTCGGGAATAATTACCCTTTCTACAGATGAATGAGAAATATCTCTTTCATGCCATAGAGCAACATTTTCCATAGCCACCATGGCATTTCCTCTGAGAAGTCGAGCCATTCCGGTGATGCGTTCGGCCACAATGGGATTTCGTTTATGGGGCATGGCAGATGACCCTTTCTGTCCCTTATGGAAATACTCCTCTGCCTCCAATACTTCTGTGCGCTGCAGGTGACGGATTTCTACAGCAATTTTTTCCAGGGAGGCCGCTATATTGGCAAGAGTAGTGAGATATTCTGCATGATGATCCCGCTGTACCACCTGGTTGGATACCGTGGCAGCTTGCAGTCCCAAGCGCTTACAGACTTCCTCCTCCACTTCGGGGTCCAAATGCTGATAAGTCCCCACAGCGCCTGATATTTTTCCCGTGGCAATGGAGTCAATGGCTCGTTCCCAGCGGACAATATGCCGTCCCATTTCTTCACTCCATAAGGCAAGTTTCAATCCAAAAGTAATAGGCTCAGCATGCACTCCATGGGATCGCCCAATTTGGTAGGATTCTCTATGGGTAACTGCCTGTTTCCGAAGAACTTCTTTAAATGTATTCAGCTTGCCTAAAATAATTTCACCGGCTTCCTGACAAAGTAGCGCCAATGAGGTATCCAATAAATCAGACGAGGTCATACCCATGTGGATAAATCGAGACTCAGGACCGATATTTTCAGCCATGTTGGTGAGGAAGGCGATGACATCATGTCGGGTTACCTTTTCAATTTCCAAAATCCGTTCAACAGTAAATGCAGCCTTTTCATTAATCACCTTAACTGCTTCCTTTGGGACTTCGCCCCTGTCAGACAAAACCTCCGTAACGGTGATTTCCACCTTTTTCCAAGTCTCAAATTTATTTTGCTCTGACCATATTTGAGCCATTTCCGGCGTTGTGTATCTATCAATCATTTATTAAAAACCCCACCATTTTGATTTTGGTTCTTCCAATACAAGTTGAATATCAATTGAATTATTTTCACGTAAAATTGTTAAGGTCACAATATCTCCTACTTTGTGTAATCCTTCATCAATCACTCTGATAATATCCTTGGGTGAATTAATTTTTCGATTATCCACCGCTAAAATTACATCTCCAATTTGTAATCCTGCCCGTTCTCCCGAGGAACGTTTTTCCACATCCGTAATGAGAACCCCCTCAGATGTAGGCAGACGAAGGTAGCGCTGCATTACCGGATCAATTGCCTGTACATGTACACCGGTAGTATAACTTCTTTCTACCTTTCCAAACTTTTTCAAATCTTCTGCAACTTCCTTCACCCGGTTGATAGGGATTGCAAATCCGATACCAATTGATCCTGATGAATAATTAGATCCTGTCATGATGAAAGTATTGATTCCAATAACCTCTCCCAAAGCGTTTACCAACGGTCCACCACTATTTCCTGGATTAATGGCTGCATCTGTTTGAATCATATCCTGATAAACATGCCCAGCTTCTTTCAGTCCGAAATCCATTTTAACACCACTTATGATTCCGGCTGTGGCAGTTGGCTGATGGTTTACATCAAAAAGTCCAAAAGGATTGCCCAGTGCCACTGCCCATTCCCCAACAATGAGCTCATCGGAATTCCCGAGTTCTGCAAATGGAAGATCCGTATCATCCACTTTCACCAAGGCAATATCAGTGAGATTATCCACACCCACCAACTGGGCTTCATAGGATTTTCCACCTCTCAGCGTTACTATAATTTTAGTAGCATTATCCACCACATGGGTATTGGTAATAATATACCCATCGGGGCTCACCAGAACACCCGAACCCATATTACCTACCTTGAAGGTACGGGTATAGGGGAAAAATCTACCCCAAAACGGATCAAAAAATGGATTCACCTGCTGCTGCTTCAATTGGGTAACGTTTATGCTCACAACTGAATTTGAAATTTGTTCAATGGCATAGGTTATGGCCGTTTGCCGAGATTTATCAATGCCTTCCTGATGTGCAAATAGAGGTGTTTCCAGCTGACAGCTCAGTAAGTATATGACAACAAACAGGCTTGGGTAAAATCTATTCATAATACACTTTTTTTAAATACAAACCTTGGGCTGGTGCACGAACAACCACAGCCTTTGTTTTTTTATTTCTCAGCAAACTATTAAAATCGGACAGAGCGTACCGACCCCGTGCAACTTCCAACATGGTACCTGCCAAATATCGAACCATGTGCTGTAAAAATCTATTTGCTTTAATTTTGAAAATGAGCATTTCATCTGATTCTTCCCAATTTGAAAAAAAGACTGTGCAAATTTTATTATCCACTTCAGCTGTTGCTTTGCAGAATGATGTGAAGTCATGTTTACCTGGTAATAATTCTGCACATTCATTTAATAAATTTTTGTCAATCTCCCATTTTAAGGGCGTCGTATAATTTCTGGAAACCGGTGAAAACAGTTTTACAAAACGATACTCATACTCCCTGGCAGTTGCCGAGAAACGAGCATGAAAATCATCCTCCACTTCTTCTGTAGAATCGATGCGAACATCCTGATTCAAGTTGCCATTTAACGCCTGCAAAAGTTCATTTGATGAAAGTTTTGATGGCAATTTAACATTGGCTGTGATCCCTAGGGCATGCACGCCTGCGTCCGTACGTCCTGCTCCCAAAAGAGTTATTTTCTCCTCAGGATAAATAATTGAAAGTGCCTTTTCAATATCACCCTGCACCGTGCGTCCTTTTGCCTGCACCTGCCAGCCGTAAAAATCAGTACCATCATACTGAATGGTCAATTTGAAATTTTTCCTCTTCAATTAGTTAAAATTACCCTTAATGATAAACTCAAATTTAGACTGACATAATAGGTAAATTAAATGAATAAATTTGAGCAAAAATACAATGACCCCTGCTGTCCCTTCCGAAAACTCTATCCACGGTAAATTTTACGACCACCTTTCAGAATTGAATCTATGTATTACTCATCATAATGCTTCACCATAAAATATTTTATGCCAATACTTTTATGACAACACTTTTGATTTGTCATCAGGGGACAGTACTGCTGAAAATCCTTGTGTCGGTGGTTCAATTCCGCCCCGAGCCACCTTCAAAACCCTCCTTAATCGGGGGGTTTTTTGGTTGTCAGAAATATTCAGATAAAGTCAGATAATACCATTTTCGGGGAACCAATCTGAAAGGGGTTCGTGATTATGATTCCGGAAGCACCTAAGAGCGAGTTGCCGTATGACCCTATGTATGATTGACATCGGGATTGCACCCTTTATTTATAAAACCCTAATTCTATAATTTTTTTAGTGGAGGTTTGCACTACCTGAGGTATGGAAATATACTTCTACAGTATAGCAGTATCAGGCTAATTTATTAGTATGCCTAAGAAAGAATACAGCGTTGAATTACTCAAACTTCTTGAAATTCTCAAGACTAATAATCCAACCCAATTGCAGCACAGAAAGTTTAAAGAGCTGAATCAAGAAGAGAGGGAAATCTATATGGATGCCCTGAAGAAAAAAACAAAGGCAGATAGGAAGTTACTGTTCAGGCTTAATACAAAGAGCAGATTTCGTAAGAATTAATCCTCTTCCATAATTGTAGAAGAGTGGGAGAAAGTTAA
>ERZ813253.272-NODE-272-length-20087-cov-6.975251_pt1 | contig 20087 bp, 16 predicted proteins | sample MGYA00520893_ERZ813253 | MGnify/ENA primary metagenome ERZ813253 (study PRJEB31669, sample SAMD00080414) | marine metagenome | biome: oceanic hadal pelagic zone biome; feature: marine hadalpelagic zone; material: sea water | place: Pacific Ocean:Izu-Bonin Trench...
AGGGCATCAACACCACCACCATCAGCCAGGGCAAGATCGTCTACCAAGACGGCGAGGTGCGCACGGAGAAGGGCGTCGGGCGCTATATCGACCGGCCGTGCTTCGCGCCCTACTACGCGGCCATGGAACGCCAGCGCGAGGCCAACGCGCCGAGCGCCGTGGATCGCTCGGGCGCGGCGGCTGAATGACTCCCCCAATGCTTAAATGACTCCCAATGCCTAAATGACTCAGGGGGTCTATCTGTTAATGGCCATCGTGGCGGGCGCCTGCCTGCCGCTCCAGGTCGGCGTCAACAGCAGCCTGGCGCGCGGCCTGGAAAACCCGATCAGCGCTGCCCTGGTCTCCTTCGCGGTGGGCACCATGGCCTTGTTCGCCTATGTCTTGATGATGCGCCTGCCGATCCCCGGCTTTGCCCGGGCCGCCGCCATGCCCTGGTGGATCTGGATCGGCGGTGGCTTCCTGGGCGCCTATTTCGTCAGCTCCGCCATTTACCTGGCCCCTCGTCTGGGGGCGACGGTGCTGTTCATGACCATCATCACCGGCCAGTTGCTGTTCGCCCTGCTGCTTGAATCCAAGGGCCTGATGGGCTTCCCCGAGCGCTCGCTCAGCGCGGGCCGCTTCGCCGGCATCGCCCTGATGATCGCCGGCGTCTATCTAACGCGCAGGTTCTAGGGATTATTACGGCCGCATTAACCGTTCCGATCCGACTTTTTCAACAGCCTCGGCCAATAGCGGATATAGCGACCCGATGTGCCATGCGCCATTAGACACAAATTTATTGTCCCGCGAGCCAGCCTTGTCTGATCCGTATGGCGGCATAGGCGCAGCAGGCCGGTACCGCTGGCGTGACGTAGCTCGCAGCGTAGCCGACCCCAATCTGCCAACCGTTGGCTATAAGGGTCGCGACGAAGACCAAAAACAATGGCGTCACGAGGCTCAGGAAAAGCCCTGCCACCCATGAATCCGGCCCCAAATAGGCTGTCCTCAAGATGAACCCGCCCGCGACGAGGCACAGAAAAATGCCAAAGTAGATGATATTTCCGGTCATCAAACCTTCGCCCGTGCCGATAACATGAAAGGGTGTATAGAAATCAGACCCCCAGAGGAAAAACGCCGTATGAAGCCCGATAGCCACGGCCGTTGATGTCACCAGGAATTTGATCGCGTCACCCTTCGATCGGGGCCACAAAAGAACCCCGAACAGCAAAGGCATGTAGAGGAATACGATGCGCGAAGTGCTAATCGCGCCACACAATACGGCACAGAGGAACAACACGCGGCGACTGCCCGACTGTTGCAACAACAGTACAAACGCTAGATAACAGGATCCGACGAAGATCAGGTCCGAGCCGACCGCAAGCTCCTGCCAAAACAACAGCGAAGAAGCAACAAGGACGACGAACAGGCTGGCGACAACCCACGAACCATATAGGCGTTTCAACAGGTACGCGCAGGCCCCCAGCGCAGAACCCGCGCCCAGCGCATAAAGTTTGAGGCTTACGAATGGCGCGTAAAGCAGCAGCAGGCCGGGGCCGGGCGATAAGGGATTGCCAAAATATGTCGTTTTGCCGTAAGGATTTTCGCCACTGAACAAGGCATACACTCCGACAATAATCGCATCATCCCTGTCGGACCCGCGCATCTGCTCCTTAAGCGCGTCGGCGATCGGATAGAGCAGCAGACTCACCGCAATGACCGCCGTAAGGACCAGAACCACCACCCGCGGCCCGCGACCGATCGGCTCAAGGAAACGACGTCCGAGCGCGGGCTGCATCATGGCGAAATAAGCGGTCGACGCCGCGAGCAGCAAGACGAGCGAGGCAATGTCCGCGTAGTTTCCCAGGTATTTGTAGACCGCCTGGAGCGAGGTGAGCTGCAGCGTCAGCATCAGGCTCAAAACGACAACCAGCTTCATGAGCATTCTCAGTCTCCGAACCCCGACCCTAGACGCGGCGCACCGACATTATCGCTAGCCGTTGGAAATTCACAAACAGCGCAAACGGCCCCCGAAAGACTTCTTAACCTTACACCCAGGATATCCGCCCCGGGTCATGTGAGGATTTTTCCTGCATTGTTTCCGACGAGCGGTATTACCAGGGCGCGGACGGCTGCACGCAGACGTTGGTATCGGTCGGCGCCGTTTATAAGGGCCCATGACTGAAACTCATTTATTTCGTCCCGTAGATGCGGTCGCCGGCGTCGCCCAGGCCGGGCAGGATATAGCCGTGGTCGTTGAGTTCGCGGTCGATGGCGGCGGTGTAGATGGGCACGTCCGGATGGGCCGCGGCGAACACCACGACGCCCTCGGGGGCGGTCAGCAGACAGACGAATTTTATGTTGATAGCGCCGGCGTCCTTGACCTTTTGGACCGCCGCCACGGCTGAATGCCCGGTCGCCAGCATGGGATCGACGACGATGCAGAGGCGGTCCTCGATGGCGCGCGGCAGCTTCTTGTAATACTCCACCGGCCGCAGGGTTTCGGGGTCGCGATAGAGGCCGACATGGCCGACCCGCGCCGAGGGCACCAGATCGAGCATGCCTTCGAGCAGGCCGTTGCCGGCGCGCAGGATCGAGATGAAGCAGAGCTTCTTGCCGGCCAGCTTGGGCGATTGAATGGTCTCGAGCGGCGTGGTGATCTCCACCTGGTCCATGGGCAGGTCGCGCAGCACCTCATAGGTCATCAGATGGGCGATCTCGCGGAGCAGTTGGCGGAACACCGCCGCCGCCGTCTTCTCGTCGCGCATGAGGGTCAGCTTATGCTGGATCAGGGGATGGTCGATCAAGGTGAGGTCGGCCTTGGAGAGGTCTATGGTCATATGAATAATCCGTGTCTTTAGGGTGCCATCGCCCGGTTGATCGGGCTGCCGGCAAAGTACCCCGCCAGAGCGTCGATGGCGAGGTCGAGAATGGCGGCGATGGCCTGGGGCGTCGAATAGCCCATATGCGGCGACAGAACGACGTTATCCAACGCCAGTAGGGCATGATCCGGGGGCAGGGGTTCCTGGCTGTAAACATCGAGCCCGGCCGCCGCCAGGCGACCGTCGCCGAGGCGTTCGATCAGGGCCGCCTCGTCCACCAGATCGCCCCGCGCGGTATTGATGAGCACGGCCTCGCGTTTCATCAGATCGAGCTTCCGCCCGTCGAGCATATGGCGGGTCTCGGCCGTGGCGGCGGCATGGAGCGAAACCACGTCGCTGCGCGCCAGCAGATCGTCGAGATCGGTGAAATCGACGCCCGGATGGCCCGCCGGATTGCGCGTCCAGATCAGCAGGTTCATCCCCAGCGCCCGGCCGAGCGCCGCCATGCGCGCGCCGATGCCGCCGTAGCCGACAATGCCCAGGGTCTTGCCGCGCAGCTCGAAACCGCTGTGCGACTGATCCCACTGACCTTCGCGCAAGAGCCGGTCCAGACGCGGCACCTGGCGCGCCACCGCGAGCAGCAGGGCCAGGGCGTGCTCGGCGACGGCGTTGTCCGCATAGCCCGGCGTGTTGCAGACGGTGACGCCGAGGCGCTCGGCCGCGCCCAGATCGACGAAGCTGCCCACGCCGATGCCGGTGAAGGCGACGATCTCGAGGGGCGGCGTCACGGCGGCCATCACGTCGGTCGGCAAATCCCAGCCCAGCAACAGGCCGGCGGCGCCGTCGATGCGCGCCAAATAATCCGCCTCGTCCGTGGGCCGGCCGTGATGGACGGTGAACGCGCCCAGGGCTTCGAGCCGGGCCAGGCGCGGCCCCGATAGGAGCGTCGCCATATCGCCGTCGGCGTCGGGATAGACGATGAGCCGGCCCTCGATCATTACCGCCCGTGAAACACCGGCTTGCGCTTCTCCATGAAGGCGCGGCGGCCTTCCGCGTAATCCTCGCTCGCGAAGCAGCGAGCCACCAGGGCCTCGCAAGCCGCATAATCCGGCGCGCGGTCACGCACGCTCAGCTCCTCGATGGTCGTCTTGATACAGTGCAGGGAAAGCGGCGCGTTGGCGGCGATGGCCGCACAGTAGCCGCGCACGTCGGCCTCCAATTCATCGTCGGCGGTGACCTTGGTGATCAGCCCCATGGCCAGGGCCTCGGCGGCGGGGAACTGGCCGGCGGTGAAGAAGATCGCCTTGGCGTTGGACGGCCCGACCACATCGACCAGGCGGGCGACGCCGGGGTGGTCGTAGCCGATGCCGAGCCGGGCCGCCGGAATGCCGAAGCGCGCGCTGGTCCCGGCGATGCGCAGATCGCAATCGAGCGCCAGGCCCATGCCGCCGCCCATGCAGAAGCCTTCGATCATGGCGATGGTCGGCTTGTCGATGTCCCGGATGCCGGCCGAGGCGCGATCCCCGGCGGCGTCGTAATGGGCAAGCTGCTCGGGGGTCGAGCGCTGGGTCTCGAATTCGGAGATGTCGGCCCCGGCGCAAAAGGCGGCGCCTCCAGAGCCTCTGAGCACGACGACCCGGATGTCGGGATCGGTGGCGAAATCCGCCATGATCGGGGCGATGCCGTCCCACATGGCATAGCTCAGCGCATTGCGCCGGGCCGGGTTGTTGAAGATCAGCCAGCCGATCGGCCCGTCTTTCTCGGCAATCAGCTGCTCGGCAATGAGTTTATCGGTCATGGTTGGCTCCTATATCACGCCGTCTTCGCGGAACGCCGCGATAGCCTCGGCGTCATAGCCCAATTCGCCGAGGATGGCATCGGTATGCTCGCCCTGATCGGGCGGGCTTGAATGAATATGGAAGGGGGTGCGGTCGAGACTGACCCCCTGGCCGACCACGTCGAATTTGCCCAGGGCCGGGTGATCGACAGGCGCCGCCATTCCGAGATGGCGGACCTGGGGATCGGCGAAGGCCTGCGCGATATTGTTGATCGGCCCGCAGGGCACGCCCGCCTGGTTGAGCGTCTCGACCCAATCGGCGGTGCCGCGCTGGATCGTATAGGCTTCGATCTCCGCATTCAGGGCCGCGCGGTTATCGGACCGTGCCTGGTCGTCGGCGTAGTCCGGGTTGGTGAGCAGCTCCGGAGCCCCCAGGGCGTGGCACAGGCGCTCATAGAGGGCGCCGCCCGAGGCGCCGATCGTCATATGGCCGTCGGCTGTCTTGAACACCCCGGTGGGGATTCCGGTGGGATGGTCGTTGCCCGCCTGGCCGGCGACCTCGCCGTCCTTCAGCCAGCGGGCCGCCTGGAAATCGAGCATGGCGATCTGGGCCTGCAGAAGCGAGGTGGTGACCCATTGGCCCCGGCCGGAGGTTTCCCGCTCGAGCAGGGCGACCAGGATGCCGATGGCGCAATAGAGGCCGGCGGTGAGATCGGCGATGGGGATGCCGGCGCGCATGGGGCCTTGGCCGGGCTTGCCGGTGATCGACATCAAGCCGCCCATGCCCTGGGCGATCTGATCGACGCCGGGGCGGTCGCGGTAGGGGCCGTCCTCGCCGAACCCCGAAATCGAGGCATAGACCAGGCGCGGGTTGATGGCCGCCAGAATCTCGTAATCCACCCCCAGGCGATGCTTGACCGCCGGGCGGTAGTTCTCGACCACCACGTCGGCGCCCTCGACCATGCGCTTGAACAGGGCGACGCCCGAGGGATGCTTGAGATTCAGGGTCATGGCGCGCTTGTTGCGGTGGAGATTCTGAAAGTCGAAGCCGTGGCGCGGCCCGCCGAGTTCGAGATCGCCGTGGCTCGCCGGCGCTTCGATCTTGATCACCCCGGCCCCCCAATCGGCCAGTTGGCGCACCGCCGTCGGCCCGGCCCGAACCCGGGTCAGGTCGAGCACACTAAAGGCCGAGAGGGCCATCTAGAATTGGTTTTCTTTGAGGGCCATGACGCTACTGCCGCCGTCGGTGACGATGGCGGCCAGGGCCTCGGCCCGCGACAGCTCCTGATCGGCATAGAAGCGCGCGATGGTGATCCGGGCGCTCCCCTCGTCGCCGTCGGTGAGCGCCGCCAGGCCGGCGCAGGCCATGCGCCAGCCGCCGGCCACCGTGCCGAACAGGGCGAGATAGGGGGTTGCTCCGGCGGCGGCGAGGTCCGGGTTTGATCCGTGGGTTTCGACCAGCCAGTCGGTCGCCCGGCGCAAGGCGGCGACGCCCTTGGTGAGAGACTGGCGGACCGCCGCCATGTCGCCGTGGTTGGCGCGGGACAGGGGCTCGTCCAGGGCCTCCATGTCGGCGATCAGGGCGCGCGCCGCGGCGCCCTCGTCGCGCATCAGCTTGCGGCGCAGCAGGTCGCTCGCCTGGATGCCGTTGGTGCCCTCGTAGATCGGCGCGATCCGCGCGTCGCGATAATGCTGGGCGGCGCCGGTCTCCTCGATGAAACCCGCGCCGCCATGGACCTGGATGCCCAGGGAGGCGACCTCGACGCCCATATCGGTCGAGAAGGCCTTGACCACCGGGGTCAGCAGATCGACCGTCGCCTGGCAACGCGCCCGCCGTTGCGGGTCGCCGTGGCGTTCGGCGCCGTCGAGCGCCGCGGCGGTGTAATAGATCAGCCCGCGCGTGGCGGCGATGCGCGCCTTCATGGTCAGCAGCATGCGGCGCACGTCCGGGTGCTGGATGATCGCCGCCGGGGCGCCGTCGCGACGGCCCTGGATGCGCATCCGGGCATAGGCAAGAGCGCCCTGGTAGGCGCGCTCGGCGATGGCCAGGCCCTCGATGCCGACGGCAATCCGGGCGTCGTTCATCATGGTGAACATGCATTCGATGCCTTGGTTTTCCGCCCCCACCAGCCAGCCCATGGCGCCTTCGTCCTCGCCATACACCATCATCGCCGTCGGGCTGCCGTTGATGCCCAGCTTCCGCTCAAGCGAGACGCAGCGCAGGTCGTTGCGCGCCCCCAGGCTGCCGTCGGAATTGACCAGAAATTTAGGCACCAGGAACAGGGAAATGCCGCGCACCCCCGGCGGGCCGTCCGGCGTGCGCGCCAGGACCATATGGATGATGTTTTCGGCGAGGTCATGATCGCCGTGGGTGATGAATATTTTCTCGCCCTTGATGCGGTAGTGATCGCCCTCGGGCCGCGCCCGGGTCTTCAGGGCGCCGACGTCGGACCCGGCCTGGGCCTCGGTCAGGTTCATGGTGCCGGTCCAGTGGCCTGACACCAGCTTGGGCAGGTAGAGGCGCTGTTGCTCGTCCGAGCCGTGCTGGGTCAGGGCCAATATCGCCGATTGGCTCAACAGGGGGCAGAGAGCGAAGGCCATGTTGGCCGACGACCAGATTTCGTTCACCGCCGCCCCCACCAGACGGGGCAGGCCCTGGCCGCCGAATTGCGCGTCGGCGGTCAGCGCGGCCCAGCCGCCGGCGACAAACCCCGCATAGGCTTCCACGAACCCGTCGGGGCTGATCACCGCGCCGTCCACCAGACGGCATCCCTGACGATCGCCGGGCGCATTAAGGGGGGCAAGGACCTGGCGGGCGAACTTGCCGGCCTGTTCGAGAATGGCGTCTATCAGCTCGCCCGAAAGCTCTTCGCAGCCGGGCAGTCCCAGCACATCGTCAAGCCCGCCCTGAGTGTCGAGAGCAGAGCGAATATCGCTCAGGGGCGCTATGTAATCGGTCATGGTTATGGTTCCGCGATCTAGCCGGCTGCAATGCTAGTGTATAGAATCTAACATAGGGCACCCATACGATCCCCACTCGCGGTTTCTCGGAAGGCAAGCGCCCGTAAGCGATGCCTTCGCATCGTCAAGGGGGCTCAACGCCCCGAGAAGCCGCGAGTGGGGACCCGAAGGGCGGCGTCCCAAGCCCGCCGGACGCGTTGCCCGGTGCTTGTGATGCTCAGGCATCACCGCGCAACGGTCGCCTTTCCGGACGAGCTTGGGACGCCGTCGTAGGGGTGTCCTATGTTAGATTCTATACACTAGTGGAAGAACCACACCGGAGGGAACCACCTATTCGGCGGGCGCGTCCAGCACGGCGCGTACGCGTTCGGAGAGTTCGCCTCTGCGGAACGGCTTCTTGAGAACCTGGGAGATATCGTAGCGCCCGTCGGTATCGGCAATGGCTTTCGTGGGATTCCCCGAAATCAGCAAAAACCGGATTTTGGGGCGCATGGCGATCGCCTTGTCGACGAACATCAGCCCATCCATATCGCCGGGCAGGGATATGTCGCTCAACAGCATGGCGATATCCGGGGTTGTTTCCAAAAGCTCCAGAGCCGAGCGCCCGTAGCCGGCCTTTATGATTCTGTAGCCGAGTTTGGTCAGGGTTCTGTGGATCATAAGCTGGATGCCCACATTGTCTTCCAGGACGAGTATGGTCTCACCGCCGCCGGTGGTGGCCGTCGTGGCGGTGATGGTTTCGGGCCGGCACTGCGCCTTCTCGCTCGCTTCCGCCGACGCCTCCGGACAGGGAAGATAGAGGGTTATTCTGGTTCCCCGCCCGAGTTCGCTATGGATTTCCACATGCCCGCCCGATTGCTTGGCGAAGCCGAACACCGTACTGAGCCCCAGCCCGCTGCCTTCGCCGACCCGCTTGGTGGTGAAGAAAGGCTCGAAGACATGGCAAAGCACTTCGGGATCAATGCCGGTTCCGTTGTCTTCGACGGCGATCGCCACATAGCGCCCCGGCTCGAGGCCGAGTGAAATCGCCCCGCAATCCTTGCCGACAACCCGGTCTTCCGTCGAAATGGTCAGCTTGCCGCCACCCGGCATGGCGTCGCGCGCATTGATGGCGAGATTGAGCAGGGCATTTTCGAGTCCGGTTCGATCCACCAGAGCCTCCGCCAAATCATCGCCGAGCGTGCGATGGATATGGATGTTTGCGCCGACAGCGCTACGCATCAATTCGCAGATGTCGGGGATCAGGGTGTTGATGTCGGTGGCCGTTGGATTGAGCGACTGGTTTCGCGAAAACGAAAGCAGACGCTGGGTCAAATCGGCGCCGCTTGTCGCCGCCTGGAGGGCGTGCTCGATGAGTTCTCTCGTCTCGTCATCTTCTGCCTTGGGCAGAAGAATATCGAGATTTCCCATGATCACGGTCAGCAGATTGTTGAAGTCGTGGGCGACGCTGCCGGTGAGCAGGCCGAGCGCTTCCAGTTTCTGGGCATGTCTCAGGCGGTTTTGGTTTTCTTCCAATGCGGCTTCCGTCTCGCGCTTCTGCCTGCGCGTCTCGGCGTCGCGCAGTTCGCGCTCGATGGCCGGCGCGAGACGGCTCAAATTCTCCTTCATGACATAATCATTCGCGCCCACCCGCATGGTCTCGACGGCGGCCTCCTCGCCGATCACGCCCGAGACGACGATAAAGGGAATATCGCGATCTTTTTCTCGGGCGATCTTGAGCGCCGTGAAGGCGTCCAATCGGGGCAGCGAATGGTCGCAGATCACCATGTCCCAGGGACCCGCATCGAGCGCCGCCCGCAACGCATCGGCGTCTTCCACACAGGCATGGTCCGGGGCAAACCCGGCGCGGCTCAAGGCGAGGAGGATCAGTTCAGCATCATCCTCGGAATCCTCAACGATGAGTAACTTGAGCGGTGTCGCCATGATCAAACCTTGGGCGGAGGTTCGTTCAGCAACAGCCAATAGAGATGCAACTGCCGCACGGCCTCCCTGAACGCATCGAAGTCGACCGGCTTGCGGACGTAACTGTTGGCGCCGAGTTGATAGCTCTCGACCTTGTCTTTCTGCTCATCCGACGATGTGAGCACGACCACCGGCATCATTTTGGTCCGCTCGTCGGCCCGGACTTGGCGAAGAACCTCGAGCCCATCGATTTTCGGCAGCTTTAAATCGAGCAGCATCAGGGTTGGGTTATCGGCCGCATCGCGGTTGGAATAGTCGCCGCGCGCAAACAGATAATCGAGCGCCTCGGCGCCGTCACGCACCACGGTTATCTCGTTGGCGATGTTCTGCCGCCTGAGTTCCCGCATGGTGAGGAGCTCGTCATCGGGATCGTCTTCAACCAATAAAATTGTAAATTCACTCTTATTCGCTCCCTGGAAAATGTTTTAACTACCAAGCGTAAAGAAGAATGTAGCCCCCTCGCCTTCGACCCCTTCGGCCCACACCAGACCCCCGTGGCGGCTGATAAGCCGCGCGACGGTCTCCAAACCGATCCCCGTACCCTCGAATTCGCCCCGCCCATGAAGCCTTTGGAAGATACCGAACAGCTTGTTGGCATAGGCCATATCGAAACCGGCGCCGTTGTCACGCACGAAGAATGTAGGGTGGCCGTCCTGAGAGGCAACCCCGAATTCAATACGCGCGCGCGTTTCATTGCCGCTGAACTTCCAGGCATTGTGAAGCAGATTGCGCAGCACCGTGTCCAGTAAGCGCTTGTCGCCGTTTGCAACGATCCCCGGCTTGATGACGATTTCCACATCCCGTTCGGGCTCGGCCTCGGCCAGTTCCGCCAATTGGGCTTCGGCGATGGCGGACAGATCGACCGGGGCGAACGACATCTCGCCACGGGTCGCGCGCGACAGAGTCAGGATATCGTCGATCATCTGTCCCATGCGCCGGCTGGCGTTGCCGATCCGGTCGAGGAAATTGAAGGCCTCGCCGTCGAGCCTGTCGCCGTAATCGTCGACCAACGCCTGGGTAAAACCGCCCATGGCGCGCAGCGGGGCGCGCAGGTCGTGGGACACCGAATAGGCAAAGGAGTCGAGTTCGGCGTTGGCGGCCTCGAGCTGCACGGTACGCTCGTAGATCGTGCGCTCAGCGCGTTTGCGCTCTGTAATATCGCGGCAATTACCGACGAACAGGCGCTCGCCCTCGACTTCCAGTTCGGCGACGCCAAGGTCCATGGGGAACACCGAGCCATCCTTGCGCTGGCCTTCGACCACGCGGCCGATGCCGAGGATTTTAGCCTCGCCGGTGCTGTTAAAATTATGGAGATACCCGTCGTGCTCGCCGTGGTAGGGCTCGGGCATGAGCATCTTGACGTTTTGGCCGATGACCTCGTCCGCGCTATAGCCAAATATCCTTTCCGCCGCCAGGTTGAAGCGCTGCACCCGGCCCCGATTATCGATGGTGATGATGCCTTCGAGCACATTATCGACGATGGTGGCTATTCTTTTCTCGCTGTCTCTGAGGTTCGCCGAGGAGATTTCAAGATCCCTGGTGCGTATTATCACCAGGTTTTCCGCATATTCCCGCCGCCGCGACATGGAGTGAAGATAGGACCCAATGAGTACTGTTATTATTAAAACCGCGAGGGCGGAGAGCCACGGCAACCAGAGAAATCCGACAGCCAATTTCCCCGATCTCGGGGTGATAACCAATACCCACGGGCGACTTGCAAAATCATATGAATATTCAAAATACGGCCCGCGCTTGAGCACGTCTATTTCCGGCCAGTCTTCGTTATTTTCGATACCGACCAAGTGGAGGGGGCGGCCATTTTCCGTATCCTGGACATCGTAGAGAGAGATTAGAAGATCGTTGCCCTGGGTTGAATCCGTAATCGCCGACGTGAGAAGGTCGCCAATGCGAAATACGCCGAGCGCGAATCCGCTCAATTCCCGTCGTCTTTCTTCGACGGTTTCAGGCCGGTGTTTGCCGCTATAAATAGGCGCAAAAACAATCACGCCGTTTTGCGCTGTTTCTTCCTGAACGAGCTTGATCCGATCGCTGGCCACGACCGTGCCCGTGTCACGGGACTTTTCCAGCGCCGCCTTTCGAGCCGGGTTGGAGGCGAGATCAAAGCCCAACGCCTTTTCGTTTCCGGCCATCGGTTCGACGTAGAAGACCGGAAAATACTCCGCGCGTATAGACGCGGGCTCCATGCCGCCGTCGCCAATCTGCCGGAAGGTAAAACGCGTCAGCCCGTCCGCCCTTGCCGCGTTCTCAAATGCCACACGGTCCGCGTCCGAGACGCGTGGAATCCACTCAAGGGCTTGGATGCCTGAGCGTTTTGCCCCATGCATCGCCACGAAAGTTTGAAATTCCGTGCGCTCCACGCGGCTCGAACTGGAAAAGAACGCGACGATCCATTCCAGGGCGTTTTCGCTGCCAATCAATTTGCGTTCAAATGAAATTGCGACTTGGTGGCTGATACCCTCGAATCGGTATCTTGCGTTCCTCGCCTGCTCTTCCGCCATCCAATAGAAGACCAGAATTGCCATGGCCAGACCGAGGCCAAAAGCCCAAAAAATCAAAATGCGGGCTTTCGTGCCGGCGTTTTCTACGGTTGGCTCCATACATCGAAGCTCTAAGTCGCGACTGCAAGTCATTCATAATACGACCATATGGCGTTAACCAAGCAAAAATTCAATTTTTCGTAAATGTTAAAATTCGACAGTTCCCGGTGGCCGAACCCATGGGTTTTTGAGTAGCCTTGAGCCCTGCGCTAAACTGGGAGAAGGCACCGTGAGCAAAGACGACGAGAACATCTACCAGCGCGATCTCGATCGCGTTCCGGCCAATTTCCAACCGCTGACGCCGTTGTCCTTCCTCGAATGGTCGGCGGCGGTGTACCCGGACAAATGCGCCGTGATCCATGGCGACGCGCGCTACAGCTACGCCGAGTTCCATGGCCGATGCCACCGCCTGGCATCCGCCCTGGCGGGCCGCGGCCTCGGCGCCGGCGATACGGTGGTGGTGATGGCGCCGAACGTTCCGGCCATGCTGGAAGCCCATTACGGCGTGCCGATGACGGGGGCCGTGCTGAACGCGCTCAATTATCGCCTGGACGCCGCCACCATCGCCTTCATCCTCGATCACGCCGAGGCCAAGCTGCTGATCACCGACCGCGAGTTCTCGGCCGTCATCGCCAAGGCCCTGGAAATACTGGGGCGCGATATCATCGTCATCGACATCGACGATCCGCTTGCGCCGGGGGGCGATCTGCTGGGCGAAATGGATTACGAAGCCTTCCTCGGCGAAGGCGATGCGGCCTATGGCGGGCCGGCCCTCGAGGACGAGTGGCAGGCGATTTCCCTGTGCTACACGTCGGGCACCACGGGCGATCCTAAAGGCGTGGTCTATCACCACCGCGGCGCCTTCCAGAACGCCATGGGCAACGCCATGATGTTCGGCCTGGATCGCCATTCGGTCTATCTCTGGACCCTGCCGATGTTCCATTGCAACGGCTGGACATTTACCTGGGCGGTGACTGCCGTCGCCGGCACCCATGTCTGCCTGCGCAAGGTCGACCCGGCGCTGATCTTCCCGCTGATCGAGGCCCATGGGGTGAGCCATATGTGCGGCGCGCCGATTGTGCTCAACGGCCTGATCCACGCCCCCGATGAGCAGAAGCTGACCTTCGAGCGGGTCATCGAGGTGGCCACTGGCGGGGCCGCGCCGCCGAGCGCCGTGATCGCCGCCATGGAGGCCATGGGCTTTCGCGTCACCCATCTCTACGGCCTGACCGAGACCTACGGCCCGGCCGCCGTCTGCGCCTGGCAGGACGACTGGCAGGGCCTGGCGTTAGAGGAACGCGCCGCCATCCAGGCGCGCCAGGGGGTGCGCTACCCGACCCTCTCGGGCCTCATGGTCGCCGACCCCGAGACGATGGCACCGGTGCCCGCCGACGGCGAGACCATCGGCGAGATCATGCTGCGCGGCAACACGGTGATGAAGGGCTATCTCAAGAATTCGCGCACCACAGACGCCGCCTTCGCCGGTGGCTGGTTCCGCTCCGGCGATCTCGCGGTGATGCATGGCGACGGCTATATGGAAATCAAGGACCGCTCCAAGGACGTCATCAATTCGGGCGGCGAGACCATCTCGAGCCTGGAGATCGAGGAGACGCTTTATAAGCACCCCAAGGTGATGGAGGCCGCCGTGGTCGCCAAGCCCGACGAGAAATGGGGCGAGACCCCCTGCGCCTTCATCACCCCTAAGCCGGCCTTCGAGGGCGACATCACGTCCGGGGAGATCATCGCCTTCTGCCGCGATCACCTGGCCCATTACAAGACCCCCAAGCATGTCGTCTTCGGCCCCCTGCCCAAGACCTCGACCGGCAAGATCCAAAAATTCGTCCTGCGCGAGCGGGCCGAGGAGGTTTAGGCGCCCTTCGGTTTTACGCGCCCTTCGGCGGAATGTTCTGGTTGAGGCGGAACAGGTTGGTCGGATCGTATTTTGTCTTGATCTCGACCAACCGTTCGTAGTTGGCGTCCCCGTAGGAAGCGCGCATCACGGCCTCGCCCTCTTCGCCCTGTCCGGGGAAGTTGAGGTAGACGCCGCCCCGCGAATAGGGTTTCATCTCGGCCCAGGCGTCGCGTGTCCAGGATATGGCGCTCTCGCTATCCGCCGGGTTGGTCCAGGAAGTATCGAGGCTATACAAATAGGGCGCGCTGCGTTCGCCCAAGGCGGTTTCCGCCGGATCAACCCGGTTCATGGCGCCGCCCAGGTGCCAGATAACCATCAGGGACCAGGGGTCGGGGCGGTCGTGCGCGCGCGCAACTGCACGCTTGATCACGTCATCGTCGAGTGTGTCGATATAGAGCGACTTCCAATAATTCTGCCGTTCAGCTTTGCCGAAAAGAGGATCGAAGGCGGTCTGCACGCCGGAATAGGGAACGGGGCCACTAAGGTCGAGTATGGGCTCGCCAAGCTCACGCAGGGGCTGCATCAGCCGCTCACCGTCTTCGCGCGCACCTGTGTGGACGGCGGCGGTGATGACCACGGGTATGCCCCGCAATTCCTCGGGGAAGTTGGGGTGGTCCGGGACGCTCCAGAACAGGAAATTCGACGCAATATCCTCGGGCGCCTCGGCCATGAAGTCGCGCCAGCGGCGCAAGATGTCGCCAGCGCCATCGTCCAGCCGATAGAACGGGGCGCAAAGCGTGACCATGGATCCGACAGGAAAGAGTTCGAATACAAAAGACGTCACCACGCCGAAGTTACCGCCGCCGCCCTGAATCGCCCAGAACAGGTCCGGGTTCTCGGTTTTGCTGGCGGTGACCAAATTGCCATCGGCGGTGACTATATCGACCGATACCAGCGCGTCGCAGGCCATGCCGTGCTTGCGTCGCAGCCAGCCCAGCCCGCCGCATAGGGTGAGCCCGGCGACGCCGGTGAGCGACACGATGCCGAGCGGCGCGGCGAGGCCAAAGGCCTGGGTCTCGCGGTCTACATCGCCGAGGAGCGCGCCGCCGCTGACGCGTGCTCTTCGCGCCTTCGGGTCGACACGCACCGCGTTCATGGCGCCCAGGTCGATGACCAGCCCGCCGTCGCAGGTGGCGTTTCCGGCGACGTTGTGTCCGCCGCCGCGCACCGCCACAAGCAGATCGTGCTCGCGGGCGAAGTTGACCGCATCGATCACATCGGCGACGCCCGTGCACTGGGCGATGAGCGCCGGATGCTTGTCCACCGAGCCGTTCCAGATGATACGCGCCGCGTCGTAGCCGTCATCGCTCGCCATAACGCAGGGACCGCGAAGACCAGCCGTGAAGGCGGCTAGGGTTTCCTCGTCGAGATTGACGGTTCCATTGGGTTCGCGTGTGGACGCGGTAATGCCGGACATGATTAACTTCCTTTTTATCAGGCCTCGATTTCAGGGACATCAACCGACTATTGGTCAACGAAGAACTTGTTCGCGATGCGCCACTCGCCATCGAGTTTCACCAGTTGATACGTGTCGATATAGAGCCCGCCGCAGTCGAACGTCGCCGTGGCCGCAACGTCGCTGAAGATATGAATTGAGAGGATCTTGCCGTAGTCGAAATGAGGCACTGGCGAATCGTCGGCGACCCACTTTTCGATGGTCTCGCGCATCGGGCGACTCCACAGCACGCGTCCGCCGTCGGCGTTTCTATCGTGATAGCCGATAATGTTGGCGACATCCAAAGCGAAGGCCCGCTCCAGTCGCGCGCGGTCCTTGGTCTGAACGCCCTCGAAATAGTGAAAGATTGTTTCCTTGATCGCGTCGTAGTCACTCATGGGCACCTCCTGTTCATTAATCGCAGGTTATGAGGTTCCCGGTTGACCGCGAAGAGGTAAAGTCACCAGAATAGAGGCAAATTCACCATTCCGGCCGCAAGGGAGGACCAGACTGTGCCTGAGCAACAACCGATCACGGTAAGCATTCTTGCAATCCCCGAAACGTCACCCTCGACGCTGTTCGGGCTGTTCGACTTGCTCTCATCGGTGGGTGTCGGCTGGGAATCTTTCGTCACCGGCAAGCCGGAGGCGCCGCGGTTCGATGTCCGCATTGTCACGGCGACCGGCGATCCCGTTCAGTGCTCCGGCAATGTTACGGTGACGCCGCATTGCGCCATCGACGACGTAGACCAGACCGATATCGCATTGGTCACGGGACTGATCGTGCCGGCCTTCGCGCCTTTCAAGGAGCGCTACGACAGGGAATTCGAGTGGCTGGTGCGGCAAAGCCGACGCGGCGCGATCACGTCTTCGGCCTGTACCGGCGCGCTCATGCTGGCTGAATCGGGAATACTGGACGGTTGGGAAGCCACTACCCATTGGGCTTATCGTAATCTCTTCCGCATCCACTATCCGAATATTCGGCTTCGCTTGGAGAAAAACCTGTGTGGAACGGGGCACGAGAATCAAATTGTGACATCGGGCGGTGTCACGGCCTGGCAAGAGTTGGCGTTGCATTTCATCACGCGCTTCTGTGGCATCGAGTATACCACGCGTACGGCTAAATTTTGGCTGATCCCGGATCGTCAAGAAGGCCAGGCGCCCTTTGAATCTATGTCCAAGAACATCCAACATGACGATGCGGTTGTGCATGACTGCCAAGTTTGGGTCGCCGATCACTATGTCGTCCTGGACCCGGTGTCCGCGATGACAGCGCAATCAGGATTGCCGCCGACAACTTTCGCCCGTCGATTCAAACGCGCAACCGGATACCGGCCGATTGATTATGTACACACATTGAGGGTCGAGGAAGCCAAGGAAATGCTTGAGAGAAGCGACGCCTCCATCGATCAGATCGGCCGCGATGTGGGTTACGAGGACCCGGCGTCATTCCGGCGCCTGTTCAAGCGCAAGGCAGGTGTGACGCCCAGCATCTACCGCCGCCGCTTTGGCCATCGCCGTTTTGACCGTTATGACCTGCCGCATTAATACCCGGGAGCAGTGATAAAGCCCTCCGGAAGATCATTTCTTACGGATTAGAATTTCTCACTCACTTATTGAGGAATTGTCGTTTGTAACTGCTGCTGTCTTGACTAAATTAAATCATCACGCGCTAGTTCCACTCATGCAATTCAGGAGGCCGTGACGATGAATTTAGAAACCCCTTGGAATTTTGAGACCCCCGGCGTTGAGGCGCCGCTGTCCTATCTCGCCCATGGCAATCAGGCGCCGGTTACCTACGCCACCCCGCCGCACGGCGGATTGGCGCGGTACGAGGGCGATTATGCCGACCATGCCATGGCCATCCGGAACGGCCGCGCCATCGCCGCCAAGCTCTCCCTCGATCGCCAGGGCTTCCTGCTGGTGCGCCATGAATCAGGCGTCGCCGATTTCTACGACGACGCGGCGGTGCGCGCCGCCTATTACCCCGAGGTCGAACGGCTGGTGGCCGCCGCCACGGGGGCTGCGCGGGTGGTGGTTTTCGACCATACCCGGCGCGCCGATGACGGCGGCGGTTCCGCCGATAAGGCCGAGCGCGCGCCGGCGCGCAAGATCCACAATGACTATACGGAGAAATCCGCGCCCCAGCGGGTGCGCGACCTGTTTGCCGCCCCCGAGGCCGAGGCGATGCTCGCCAGCCGCTTCGCCCAGATCAACGTCTGGCGGCCGATCGTGGGTCCGGTGCGGCGCTCGCCCCTGGCGCTGCTGGATGCGCAAAGCGTCGCCGTGGAGGATCTGGTGAAGATCGATCTGGTTTTCGCAGATAGGGTCGGTGAGAACTACTATGTCACCCACAATCCGGAGCATCAGTGGTTCTATTTTCCAAACATGGGCGTCGACGAGGCGCTGCTCATCAAGGGCTATGATTCGGCCACCGACGGCCGCGCCCGCTTCACCCCCCACACCGCCTTCGACGACCCGACGACGCCCAAGGACGCGCCGCCCCGCGAGAGCATCGAGGTTAGAACCTTCGCCTTCTTCGAGGATTAAGCGGGCACGGAGTGGTAATTGCCGTCCAGGCCCAGGTATTCTGCCCCGTCGGCCCGATAGAAGCTGTCCGCGCCCGCGGCTTTCAGCACGCCTAGCATCTTCGGCAGGTCAGCGCCGTCGGCTTCCAGCCGGGCGATGACGCGCCCCGGGCCGAGGGCGTCGAGCAGCTGGAACGGCCCCTTTTTCCAGGCGAAACCCCAGCGCATGGCGCGGTCGATGTTGACGATGTCGTCGGCGATTTGGCCGACCAGATCGGCTGCATAGAGCAGGGCGCCGCCCATGGCATCCCAGGCGAAGCGGCCCTCGGCGTCGTCGGCGAAGAGCAGGGCGGCGGCGTCCGAATGGGCTTCCGCCAGGGCGGCCTCGCGAACTTCGCGCCACTCCCCGGCGGCGAGATCGAAGATTTCCTTGGTCCTGCTGCCGTCGTCATGCTTGATCATCTTGTAGAAGCCGCCGCCGGATTTGCGCCCCACCTGGCCGCGGTCATGCATCGCCTGCTCGGCCTCGGGAAAGCGGGTATAGCCATGGCCCGTATCGCCGGGCGGCAGATTGGCGGCGAGATTGTCGCCGACCAGCTTCATGACATCGAGCCCGATCAGATCGAACAGCCCGTAGAGGCCGGTGGACGGCAGGCCCACGGGGGCGCCCATGAGGGCGTCGATCTTCTCCATGGAAAGCCCGGCGGCGAGCGCCCCCTTGGCCTTGTGCAGCCCGGACAGCAGGAGGAAGCAGCCGATCCGGTTGCCGATGAAATTCACCGTGTCCTTGGCATGAACAACGCCCTTGCCCAGGGTCTTCCCGCAGAATTCGGCGAGGGCGTCGAGGGCGTCATCCGTGGTGTCTTCGCCGGGGATCAGCTCCATGAGCTTCATGATCTTGACCGGGTTGAAGAAATGGGTGACCGCGATGTCGCGGCGCAGGCGCTCGGGCAGGCCCTCGGTGATCGAGGCCAAGGGAATGCCCGAGGTGTTGGTGCTGACCACCGAGCCGTCGCGCCGGAGCGGCTCGAGCCGCGCGAACAGCGCCCGCTTGACCGCCACGTCCTCGATCACCGCCTCGCAGATCCAATCGTAATCGGCGATCAGCGCGAGGTCGCCGTCGATGGTGCCCAGGGTGACGTTGGCGGCCCGCTCGGGGTCGTCGATGGCGGGCGGGCGGCCGTTGAGCATGCGCTCGAGCGCGGCCTCGGCGGCGGCGCGGTCGACATCGAGCAGCAGCACCCGCAGGCCGGCCTGGGCGCAGGCCCCGGCGATCCCCGCGCCCATGGTGCCGCCGCCGATCACGGCGACGGAGGAGATGGATCGTGTCATGGTCAATTCCCTCAAATTCGGAGCAAACCATAGCCGCGCCATGGGGCGATTGCCAGCCTCGCGGGTGGCCTGTAGGCTGCCTTCTCCCACCAGGAGAGCGCGCTATGAGCGGACCCCGTTACATCAAACCCGACACCCTGAGCCTGCACGCCGGCCAGCGTCCCGACCCGGTCCATGGGGCGCGGGCGGTGCCGATCTATCAGACCACCTCCTATGTGTTCGACGATACCGATCAAGCCGCCGCCCTGTTCAACCTGGAGCGCGCCGGCCATCTCTATTCGCGCATCTCGAACCCCACGGTGGCGGTGCTCGAGGAGCGTATCGCGGCGCTCGAAGGCGGCGTCGGCGCGGTCTGCACGGCGAGCGGCCAGGCCGCCCTTTGCCTGGCGGTGATGACCCTGATGGACGCGGGCTCCCACATCGTCTCGTCGCAATCGATCTATGGCGGCTCGCATAATCTGTTCGCCCATACCCTGCCGCGCTTCGGCATCGAGACCAGCTTCGTCAATCCGCGCGAGCCGGGCGCCTTCGCCGCGGCGATCAAGCCCAACACCCGGCTGCTGTTCGCCGAGACCCTGGGCAATCCGGGGCTCGAGGTGCCCGACATGGAGGCCATCGCCGAGATCGCCCATGCGGCGGGCCTGCCGCTGATGATCGACAACACCTTCGCCACCCCCTGTCTCTTCCGGCCCCTGGAATGGGGCGCCGATCTGGTGCATCACTCGATCACCAAATTCATCGGCGGCCACGGCATCGCCATCGGCGGGGTGATCGTCGACGGCGGGTGCTTCGACTGGGAGGCCTCGGGCAAGTTCCCGACCCTCA
>ERZ813253.273-NODE-273-length-20049-cov-6.712278_pt1 | contig 20049 bp, 17 predicted proteins | sample MGYA00520893_ERZ813253 | MGnify/ENA primary metagenome ERZ813253 (study PRJEB31669, sample SAMD00080414) | marine metagenome | biome: oceanic hadal pelagic zone biome; feature: marine hadalpelagic zone; material: sea water | place: Pacific Ocean:Izu-Bonin Trench...
AAATCGCCAGGGTTGTGCGGGCCCGGGTGGTGAATCCCAAATGGATCGCCGGGGTCATGCGCCACGGCTACAAGGGGGCCTTCGAGATGGCCGCCACGGTGGATTATATGTTCGCCTTCGCGGCCACCGCCAAGGCGGTGAAGGACCATCATTTCGACGCCGTCTATGACGCCTATATCGGCGACCCCAAGGTCCATGATTTTCTTGCGGCGGTTAATCCGGCGGCCCTGCGCGACATGGCCCGGCGCCTGCTCGAAGCCCAGGAGCGCGGTCTCTGGCGCCCCCGCCTGAACACCGCCCATGGCCGGCTTGCCGAGCTGGCCGCATGACCGATTCTTTTTCTATGCCCCTGACCAATTGGCGCCTGCTCTTGCGGCTCAGCGCCGTCGCCCTGCTCAGCGCCGTACCGCTGATCCCGGTGGTGGTGGCCCAGGGCGAGGCCGGGCTCACCGCCCAGCCCCTGGGCTGGCCCCTGACCGCCGCGACCGTGATGATCGGCGCCCTGCTGGTCTATCCGGCGGCGATCTTCGTCGGCCTGCGGATCGGCGGCAGGCTCGGCCTGGCGGCGCCCCTGGCCGAGGCTTGGGTCGCCGGGCGGGCGCCCGAGGACGCGGCCCGGCGGCTCACCACGGGCCTCGCCCTGGGTGCCGGTTTCGGTCTCGCCGGCGTGCTGATCGCCGTCATCCTGGGTGAGTCAGAGGGCGCTATGGATACGGCGAGCGCGGCGGGCGCCGATCTGATCCCCCTATGGACCGGTGTCGCCCAGGCGGTGAGCGCCGGGGTCGGCGAGGAATTCCTGTTTCGCTTCGGCCTGATGAGCCTGCTCGCCTGGTTCGCCTGGAAGGTTATGCCGGCGCGCGACGGCGGGGTGCATGCGTTCGGCATGTGGTTCGCCATCGCCGCCGCGGGCCTGGCCTTCGCCTCGGTCCACAGCGCCCCCGACAGCCAGACAACCGCCTTCGCGGCCCTCCAGGCGGTGCGCCTGCTCGCCGGGGTGGGATTCGGCTGGCTGTTCTGGAAGCGCGGTTTGGAGGCGGCGATCTGCGCCCATTTCACCTACAATATGGTGCTGTTTTACGGCATCGTGATGGCCCTATAGGAGGCACGCAACCATGGCCGACCCTAGCGAGAAAGAACTCGACGAGCGCCACGCCGAGAAGATGAAGAAACGCCGCGCCGCGCGCGACAAGATCCTCGCCACCAAGACCGAGGAGCGCGGCCTGATCATGGTCCATACCGGCAAGGGCAAGGGCAAATCGACCGCCGCCATGGGCCTCGCCATACGCTGCATCGGCCATGGGCTGAAGGTCGGCATCGTCCAGTTCGTCAAGGGGGTGTGGGAGACCGGCGAGCGCGCCGTGCTCGACGATTACCCCAAGCTGGTGACCATCCGCGCCATGGGCGAAGGCTTCACCTGGGACACCCAGGACCGCCAGCGCGACCTGGCCGCGGCGCGCAAGGCTTGGGAGATGGTCAAGGAGATGATGGCGGATGAGAGCTATCACATGGTGATCGCCGACGAGCTGAATATCGTGCTGCGCTACAATTATCTGCCTATCGCCGAAATCATCGAGACCTTGAGCGCCAAGCGCGCCGACCTCCATATGGTGGTCACCGGGCGCAACGCCAAGCCAGAGCTCATCGAGCTCGCCGATCTGGTGACCGAGATGACCCAGATAAAGCACCCCTTCCGCTCCGGCGTGAAGGCTCAGATCGGCATTGAATTTTAAACCGGGAGAGTGTCATGAGACGCCTCATATTCGCCCTGATTATCGCCGTGACGGTCGGCTGGCAGCAGCTCCCGGCCCACGCCGCATCCAACGCCGAGCAGCAGCTCATCGATCAGGCGCGCATCGCCGTCGAGCAGCTTCGCGGCGACTCTAATTTGTCGGATTTCGCGCCCCTTTTGATCCGCGCCAAGGCCGTCATCGTGTTCCCCGAATTGGTCAAGGCGGGCTTCTTCATCGGCGGCGAGGGCGGCTCGGGCCTGCTTCTGGTGCGCCAATCCGAGACCCGTGAATGGAGCTATCCGGCGTTCTACACCCTGGCCTCGGCGAGCATCGGCCTGCAGATCGGCGCCCAGGTCTCCAAGGTCATGTTCCTGATCATGACCGACGGCGGCCTCGAGGCCATGATGTCCGACAAGCTGACCCTGGGCGCCGATATCAGCGTCGCCGCCGGGCCGGTCGGCGCCGGTGTCGAAGCCGGCACCACCTTTAACGCCGACGCCGATTTCTATTCCTTCTCCCGAGCCAAGGGGCTGTTCGGCGGGGTGTCGTTCGAGGGCGCGGTGCTGGTGCCCGACGACGACGCCAACGAGGCCTATTACGGCGCGGCAATCTCGGCGCGCGGCATCGTCATCCACCGCGAGGTTTCGAACGCCGACGCCGACGGCTTGAGGGCGGCGCTTGTCACCGAATAAGCCGCACCTAGGCGGTTCTCGGCGCCCGGCGCTGATGCTGCAAGGCAGCGGCTCCAACGTCGGCAAATCCTTGCTGGTGGCGGGGTTGGCGCGCGCCTATACCAACCGGGGCCTGGCGGTGCGCCCGTTCAAGCCGCAAAACATGTCGAACAACGCCGCCGTCGCGCACGCCGATGGCGAAATCAGCGGCGAGATCGGCCGCGCCCAGGCCTTGCAGGCGCGCGCGGCGCGGGTCGCGCCGAGCATCCATATGAACCCGGTGCTGCTCAAGCCCCAGTCGGACATCGGCGCCCAGCTCATCGTCCAGGGCAAGGTCACGGGCAATGCGGATGCGCGCGCCTATCACGCGTTGAAACCCAGCCTGATGCCCGCCGTGCTCGACAGCTTCGAGCGCCTCGGCGCCCAGGCCGATTTGATCCTGGTGGAGGGCGCCGGCAGCCCCGCCGAGGTCAATCTGCGCGCCGGCGACATCGCCAACATGGGCTTCGCCGAGGCCACGAACACGCCGGTCATCCTGATCGCCGATGTGGAGCGCGGCGGCGCCCTGGCCGCCATCGTCGGCACCTGCGCCCTGCTCGATAAGACCGAGCGCGCCCTGCTCAAGGGCTATGTCATCAACAAATTTCGCGGCGATGTAAGCCTGTTCGACGACGCCCACGGCATCATCACGGAGCACTGCGGGCTGACCAGCCTCGGCGTGGTGCCCTATCTCGCCGAGGCCCGGCGCCTGCCCGCCGAGGACAGCGCCGACCTCGACAGCCATCCCCTGGCGCCGACAACAGGGGCCATCAAAATCGCCGTGCCGCGCCTGCCGCGCATCGCCAATTTCGACGACCTCGACCCGCTCATCGCCGAGGCCGACGTGGCGCTCCATATGGTCGAGCCCGGCCGCGCCCTGCCCGGCGACGCCGATCTCGTGCTGATCCCCGGCAGCAAGGCGACCCGCGCCGATCTGGCCTTCCTTAAAGGCCAGGGCTGGGACATCGACATCGCCGCCCATGTGCGGCGCGGCGGCTGGGTGCTCGGCCTGTGTGGCGGCTATCAGATGCTCGGCGAATGTATCGCCGACGAGCACGGCATCGAAGGCCCGGCGGGCCGCTCACCAGGGCTCGGCCTGCTCGCGGTGAGCACCAGCCTGGCGCCTGCCAAGCATCTCGCCGCCGTCCGTGCGACCGATGTGCAAAGCGGCGAGACGGTGCGCGGCTATGAGATGCATATGGGCGAGACCGACGGCCCCGACCGGGCGCGGCCGATGTTTGAGCTTGCCGGGCGCAGTGACGGCGCAAGCTCGGAAGACGGCCGGGTGCAGGGCTGTTACCTGCATGGCCTGTTCGCCGACGACGGCTATCGGGCGGCGTATCTCGGGCGCCTCAAGAGCCGCGCCTCGAGCGGCGTCGCCTATGACCGCCAGGTCGATGAAGCGCTCGACAGCATCGCGGCATCCCTCGAGGATTGCCTCGATCTCGACCGGCTCCTGGAGATCGCAAATGGCAATTAATTCAGACCAGCGCCGCCCCGAGGGCGATCAGGATGAAATTAGCGGCGCAGGCCAGGGCCGTCACATAGAGCGCGCGGTGAATGTCGCGGGCCGTGGCGCGGGCGCGCCCGTCGCCCATCCAGGCGTCCTTGACCAGGCGCTCGCCATAGCGCCGCGGCCCGGCGAGGGCGAGGCCGAGGGCGCCGGCCATGGCCGCCTCGGGCCATCCGGCGTTGGAGGATCGGTGCTTTGCGGCGTCGGCCACGGCGGTCTTGAGCGCCGCCCAGGGGCTCGCGCCGCGCGCCGCCACGGCGGCGAAAGCGATGAGCAGGGCGGTCAGCCGCGCCGGGATATAATTCGCCAGGGCGTCGAGCCGCGCCGTCGCCGCGCCGAACGCCTTATAGCGCGGCGAGAGATGGCCGATCATGCTGTCCGCCGTATTGAGCATCTTATAGGCGAGCAGCCCCGGCAGGCCGAGGGCGAGATACCAGCATACCGGCGCGATGACCCCGTCGGACAGGTTCTCGGCGCAGCTCTCGATGGCGGCGCGGGCGATGCCGTGTTCATCCAGGTTCGCCGGATCCCGCCCGACGATATGGGCGACCGCCTCGCGCCCCCCGGCGAGACCGTCTTCCTCGAGGGCGCGGGCCACGGCGACCACATGGAGGTACAGGCTGCGCTGGGCGAGCAGGGTCATGATCATGACCAGCTCGGCGAGCCAGCCGAAACCCACGGCGCCGGCCAGGCGGCTTATGGTCCAGCCCACCAGGGCGGCGAACCCGACCAGCAGGACGATCACCAGGAAGCCGCGAAAGCGCCGGTTTCTCTCGCTTCGCTCCCGGCGGTTGAGGCGGCGGTCGAGCGAGCCGACGAGACGGCCCATCAAGGCCGTCGGATGGGGGATGACGCGATAGAGCAGCGGCGGATCGCCGATATAGGCGTCGAAGGCGAGGGCGAAAAGCAGCAGAACCAAGGGACCGGGCCCGGCGGCAAGGGCAATATGATCGACCATGGCGCGAGCATGGGATGGCCCGCGCCCCCCGTCAATAATCACCTCTCATTTGGAGTTACAGGGCATGAATAAAACCGCGATCATGATTTGCGGCCACGGCAGCCGCGACGGCGATGCGGTCGCCGAATTCGAGCGCGTCGTCGACGGGCTCAAAAAGCGATTATCCGATTATCCGCTGACCCACGGTTTCCTCGAATTCGCCCAACCGATCATCCGCGAAGGCCTCGACCGGCTGGTGGCCGACGGGGCGACCCGCATTCTCGCCCTGCCCGGCATGCTGTTCGCCGCCGCCCATGCCAAGAACGACATCCCCTCGGTGCTCAACCGCTACGCCGCCGAGCATCCCGGCCTGACCATCGATTACGGCCGCGAGCTGGCCGTCAATCTCAAGCTGCTGCGCGTCGCCCGCGACCGCATCGAGGCCGCCGAGGAAGCCGCCGGAGACCATATCGGCCGCGACGAGACCTGCCTGGTGGTGGTCGGGCGCGGCGCCTCGGACCCGGACGCCAACGCCAACGTCTCCAAGGTGGCGCGCATGCTGTGGGAAGGCATGGGCTTCGCCTGGACCGAGGTGTGCTATTCGGGCGTCACCTTCCCGCTCACCGAGACCGCCTTCGACCGCATCGTCAGGCTCGGCTTCAAGCGCATCATCGTGTTTCCCTATTTCCTGTTCACCGGGGTGCTGGTCAAGCGCATCTATGGCCATGCGGATGAGGCCGCCCAGCGTCATCCCGAGGTCGAATTCGTCAATGCCGGCTATCTCAACGATCATCCCCTGCTGATCGAGACCTTCGCCGAGCGGGTGACGGAGATTCTCGAAGGCGAGAACCTGATGAACTGCGCCCTGTGTAAATACCGCGAGCAGGTGATCGGCTTCGAGGACGCGGTCGGCGAGGCCCAGATGAGCCACCATCATCATGTGGAGGGCATCAACGGCGCGCACGATCACGGGCACGGGCACGATCATGGGCACCACCACCACGGCGACGAAAAATGACCCTGCGCGATTACCTGCGCGACCCGCAGGAAATCTATCGCGCCTCGCGGGCCCTGGTCCTGGCCGAGACGGATTTGTCGGCGCTGCCTAACGATCTCGCCGAGGTCGCCCTGCGCCTCGTCCATGCCTCGGGCGATCCCTCCCTGGTGGCGGACCTTTGCGCATCGGACGGCGCGGCGGCGGCGGGCCGCGCGGCGCTCCATGGGGGTGCTTCGGTGCTGTGCGACAGCGAGATGGTCGCTCGCGGCGTGATCGCGGCCAAGCTGCCGGCGAACAATGCGGTGATCTGCACCCTCAACGACGGTTCCGTGCCGGGGCGCGCCGAAGCCCTCGCCACGACGCGCTCGGCGGCGGCGGTCGATCTCTGGGAAGACACCCTGGACGGCGCCCTGGTAGCCATCGGAAATGCGCCGACGGCGCTGTTCCGCCTGCTGGAATTGCTCGACGGCGGGGCGCCGCGCCCGGCCCTGATCATCGCCATGCCGGTCGGCTTCGTCGGCGCCGCCGACTCGAAACAGGCACTCATCGAGGGCGATTACGGCGTGCCCTACATGGCGCTTGCCGGGCGGCGCGGCGGCAGCGCCCTGGCGGCGGCGGCGGTCAATGCGCTGGTCGCGGAATTCGGCCTATGACCCCCTGGCTGTCGATTGTCGGGATCGGCGAGGACGGCCTCGACGGCGTCGCGCCGCCGGGGCGGCTGTTGATCGATCAGGCCGAGACCCTGGTCGGCGGGGCCCGCCATCTCGCCATGGCGCCCGAGACGCACCCCGCCGAACGGTTGCAATGGTCGAGCCCGCTCGATAAGATCATCGCCGAAATTCTCGCGCGCCGGGGCCGCCGGGTCTGTGTCCTGGCGACCGGCAACCCCCTGTGGTACGGCATCGCCACGACCCTGGCGGGCGTCGTCGACGCCGCCGAGATGACCATCGTCCCGGCCCCGTCGGCCTTCAGCCTGGCCTGCGCGCGGCTCGCCTGGCCGCTCGATGAGACCGCCTGCTTCACCCTGCACGGGCGGCCCCTCGATCTTCTCCGCCTCCATCTCTCGCCGGGGGCGCGGCTGGTCATGCTGACCACCGACGGCGACAGCCCGGGGCAAATCGCTCGGCTGCTGAGCGATGCGGGCTACGGCAAAAGCACGATCACCCTGCTCGACCATATGGGCGGCGCGGACGAGCGCCGGACGACCGGCACCGCCGAGGATTGGGACGCGCCCGCCACGTCCGAACTTAATATTGCCGCGCTCAATACCATCGCTGTCGTTTGCCGGGCCGGCGCCGACGCCGTCATACGGTCGCGCGCACCGGGCCTGCCGGACGACGCCTATGAGAACGACGGCCAGCTCACCAAGCGCGAGACCCGCAGCGTGACCCTGGCGGCCCTCATGCCCCTGCCCGGCCAGCGCCTGTGGGATGTGGGCGCGGGCTGCGGCTCGATCGCCATCGAGTGGCTGCGCGCCGCCCGGGGCGGCAAGGCCATCGCCATCGAGCGGAACCCTGCGCGCTGCGCCATGATCGCCCGCAACGCCGCCGCCCTGGGCACGCCGGGGCTCGACATCGTCAACCAGGCGGCCCCCGACGCCCTCGCCGGCCTGGCCGCCCCCGACGCGGTGTTCATCGGCGGCGGTGCGAGCCAAGGGCTGATCAAGACTTGCTGGGACAGTTTACCGACAGGCGGGAGAATCGTCGCCAACGCCGTAACCATTGAGGGCGAGGCTGCATTGTCAGAAGCTCGTACAGCCTATGGCGGCGATCTCTCCCGCATTGCCATCACCCGCGCCGAACCGCTCGGCAGCCTATCGGGCTGGCGTTCGCTCGCGCCAGTTACCCAATGGGCGGCGGTGAAGTGAGCTATCAGCTATCAGCTATCAGCTATCAGCTAGGTTTATTCGATGAGAGATTTTAGGAATATACAAGTCTGGTCCAAGTCGCACCGACTTGCGCTCGAAGTCTACGAGGCTTCGCGTAAATTCCCCAATGATGAACGCTATGGCCTGACCGCCCAAATGCGTCGCTCGGCTGCATCGATTCCGACAAATATCGCGGAAGGTTGCGGGCGTGGATCCGAAGCCGATTTTGCCCGGTTCCTGCAAATCGCCGCTGGTTCCGCCAGTGAACTGGAATACCAACTCCTCCTGGCGTGTGATCTAAAGCTGTTGAACAAACAGACATACGAACAACTCAATCGGGACGTCACGGAAGTGAAACGAATGCTCTACTCCTTCATCGCTACGCTGAAAGCTGAAGGCTGACCGCTGATGGCTCAAGGCACTCTCTACGGCCTCGGCGTCGGACCCGGCGACCCCGAACTCATCACCTTGAAGGCGCTGCGTATTTTGAAAAGCTGCCCTGTCCTGGCCTACCCCGCACCCGAAGCGGGCGACAGCCTGGCGCGCGCCATCGCCGCAACCCATCTGCCCGGCAACCAGGAGGAAATCGTCATCCGCATGCCGCTCGACGGCGGGCGGGGGCCCATGGAGGCGGCCTATGACCGCGCCGCGACGACCGTCGCCGCCCATCTCGACGAGGGCCGCGATGTGGCGGCCCTCTGCGAAGGCGACCCCTTCTTCTACGGCTCCTTCATGTATCTGTTCGGCCGTCTCGCCGCGTCCTACCCCGTCGAGGTGGTGCCGGGGGTAAGCTCCCTGCTCGCCGGACCGGCGGCCCTGGGCACGCCCCTCGCCGCCCATGACGACACCCTGCTGGTGATCCCCGCGACCCTGCCCGAGGAGACCCTGCGCGCCCGGCTCGAGGGGGTCGACGCGGCGGTGATCATCAAGGTCGGCCGCCATCTGGATAAGCTGCGCCGCACCCTGGACGGCCTCGGTCTCACGGCGAACGCCCATTATATCGAGCATGCCACCATGGCCGATGAGCGCATCTCGTCCCTCGCCGACGCGCCGTCGCGCGCCCCCTATTTCTCCCTGGTGGTGGTTCATCGGCGGGGCGAGGCCTGGAAATGAGGGGGGCGGCGATCATCTGTCTCAACCCGGCCGGGTTGGAGACCGCCCAGACACTCCGGCGCGCCCTGCCCAAGGCGCAAATTCACGGCCTCGAGGGGCGGGTCGAGGACGCCGACGTGAGCTTCGCCGACACCGCCGCCCATCTGCGGGCGCTGTTCGAGGCGGGCCGGCCTCTTCTCGGGGTCTGCGCCGCCGGTATCCTGATCCGCGCCCTGGCAAGCCAGCTCAAGGATAAACACGCCGAGTCCCCGGTGGTGGCGGTGGCCGCCGACGGCAGTGTCGCCGTGCCCCTGCTCGGCGGCCATCACGGCGCCAACCAGCTGGCCCAGGCGGCGGCCCGGGCCCTGGGCGGCACGGCGGCGATCACCACGGCGGGGGATCTGCGCCTCGGCCTGGCCCTCGACGAGCCGCCGCCCGGCTGGCGCCTGGCCAACCCCGAGGCGGCCAAGGCCATCATGGCGGCGCTGCTGAGCCGCGAGCCGGTCGCCCTCAAGGCGGAGGCCGGCAACGCCGCCTGGCTCACCGAGAGCAAGGCCCTGTTCACCGATGACGCCGCGCTGAGCATCAGGCTCACCGCCGAGGCCGCGCCGGGCAACGACAGCGAACTGGTCATTCACCCGGCGGTCCTCGCCCTCGGCGTGGGCTGCGAGCGCCATACGCCACCCGCCGAGCTCATCGCCCTGGCCGATGAAACCCTGGCCGCCCAGGGCCTCGCCAGACAGGCCGTCGCCTGTGTCGTCTCCCTCGATGTGAAGGCCGACGAGGCGGCGGTCCTGGCCCTCGCCGAAAGCCTGGGCGTGCCGGCGCGCTTCTTCGACGCGGCGACCCTCGAGGCCGAGACCCCGCGCCTTGAAAATCCTTCCCGTACGGTCTTCGCGGCGGTCGGCTGCCACGGCGTCGCCGAGGGCGCGGCCCTGGCGGCGGGCGGCCCGGAGGCGCGGCTGATCGTGGCAAAACATAAAACCAGGCGGGCGACCTGCGCCATCGCCCAATGCCCGGTTGTCATCGACGCCGCCGCCGTCGGGCGCGGGCGCGGGCGGCTCGCGATCATCGGCATCGGCCCTGGTGCCGCGGACTGGCGCAGCCCCGAGGCGAGCCGCCTGATCGCCGAGGCCGGCGATCTGGTGGGCTATGGGCTTTACCTCGATCTGCTCGGCCCCCTGGCCGATGGCAAGACCCGCCACGCCTACGATCTCGGCGACGAGGAGACGCGGGTGCGCGCCGCCCTCGATCTCGCCGCCGGGGGCAAGAATGTCGCCCTGGTCTGCTCGGGGGACGCGGGTATCTACGCCATGGCGAGCCCGCTGTTCGAGCTGCTCGACAGCGAAAACGAGGCGGCCTGGAAGCGGGTCGATATCACCGTGGCGCCGGGCATATCGGCCCTGCAGGCCGCCGCCGCCCGGGCCGGGGCGCCGCTCGGCCATGATTTCTGCGCCATTTCCCTGTCCGACCTGCTGACCCCCTGGGCGGTGATCGAGCGCCGGCTGCAAGCCGCCGCCGAGGGGGATTTCGTCGTCGCCCTCTATAACCCGGTCTCCCAACGGCGCCGCCAAGCCCTGCCCAAGGCGCGCGATATACTCCTCGGCCACCGCCCGGCCGAGACCCCGGTGATCATCGCCCGCAACCTGGGCCGCCCCGGCGAGGCGGTGCGCCGGGTCGCGCTTGCCGCCCTCGATGTCGACGATGTGGATATGCTGACCCTGCTTATCGTCGGCTCAAGCCAAACGAGAGCCACGGACGATTGGGTCTATACGCCGCGCGGCTATAGGGACAAGGACAAGACAACGCCATGACCGTGCATTTCATCGGCGCCGGGCCGGGGGCGGCGGACCTGATCACGGTGCGCGGGCTCAAGCTCATCCGGGCCTGTCCCCTGGTGCTCTATGCGGGCTCCCTGGTGCCCACCGAGATCGTCGCCGAGGCCGGGCCCGATGCCCGGGTGATCGACACGGCGCCCCTCACCCTGGACGAGATCATCGCCGAGATGGCGGCGGCCGACGGACAAGGGTGGGATGTGGCGCGGGTCCATTCCGGCGATCCCGCGCTCTACGGCGCCATCGCCGAGCAGATGCGCAGGCTCGATGCGCTCGCCATCGCCCATGACATCACCCCCGGGGTTCCGTCCTATGCCGCCGCCGCCGCCGCCCTGGGCCGCGAGCTGACCCTGCCGGGGGTCAGCCAAAGCCTGGTGCTGACCCGCACCGCCGTGCGCGCATCGGAGATGCCCGGCGGCGAGACCCTGGCCGCCTTCGGCGCGAGCGGGGCGACCCTGGCGATCCATCTCTCGATCAACAATCTGGCCCGGGTGGTGCGCGATCTTGTGCCCCACTACGGCGCCGATTGTCCCGCCGCCGTGGTCTACCGGGCGAGCTGGCCCGATGAGATCGTCATCCGCGGCCGCCTCGACGACATCCGCCCCAAGGTCAAGGCCGCCGGCATCACCCGCACCGCCCTGATCCTGGTCGGCCGGGTGCTCGACGACGGCGACTTCCCCGACAGCAAGCTCTACGACCCGGCCCACCACCATGTGCTCAGGCCGCGTAAGAAATAGCGGGAAGCGGTTGAACCACAGAGACACAGAGGCACAGAGGAGGAAGAAAAAGAGAGAAGAAAACTTCTTGGCGCTTCGCGCCTAAAAAACTTCCTTGCTTCCTCCTCTGTGCCTCTGTGTCTCTGTGGTAAATCTCTCTTTATTTAGAAATAGTTACCCCTATCCATTCGAGGGCGGCGGCGATGGTGCGCGCCTTGGGGCCGGGCTCGAGGGGTGGGCGGCGGATCATGATGACCGGCAGGCCGAGCCTGCGCGCGGCGGTGATTTTCGCCCGCGTGGCGGCCCCGCCGCTGGCCTTGGTGATCAGCAGCTCGATGTTGCGCTCCGCCAGCAGCCGCATCTCGGCGGCAACCGTGAAGGGGCCGCGCCCGGTCACCAGATCGAACGGCAGGGACCGGCCAGGGGTCTCGATCAGGCGGACCAGGCAGCGCGCCCCCGGGAGGTTTTCGAAGGGCCCGAGGTCTTGGACCCCGATGGTGATGAAGGCGCGCCCGCCCTGGGCGGCCAGGGCCCGCGCCGCACCCGCCGCGTCCTCGACCAGGATCCAATCGTCCCCCGCGCGGCGGCGCCAGGCCGGGCGCGTCAGGGTGAGGCGCGGCACATGCGCTTCGTCGCAGGCCTCCCGGCCATGGCGCGACATGGTCGCGGCGAAGGGGTGGGTGGCGTCGATCACCATCGCGACGCCCGTGTCCGCCAGGTAGCGCGCCAGCCCCGCCGCGCCGCCGAAGCCGCCGACGCGCAGATCGCCGGCAAGGGGTGACGGCTGCTTGGTGCGGCCGGCCAGGGAGCTGGTCACCCGGAGGCGATCGCCGAACCGCGCCACCGCCTCGCGCGCCAGGGCGGCGGCCTCGCCGGTGCCGCCGAGGATCAACAGCCGGGGCGGGCTAGGCGGGCTAGGCGGACTAAGCACCGGCATGGCCGATGATCCCGCCGTCGCGGCCGATCACCATGACATCGAGCCGGGTCGCGCCGGCGAGGGTCGCGAGGGCCGTCTCGCGGGCCCGGCGCGCGATCAGATCGGCGAGCGGCAGGCCGGCTTCCTCGGCCATAGCCAGCACCTGATTGGCGGTATTGGCGGCGCGCGCCTGATCGACCAGTTCCGGCGCCGCGCCGAGGCCGCCGAGCATCGCCGCCAGATCGTCGAAATCGACCTGGGCGCGGCTCGAATGGAGATCGAGATGACCCTGGGCGAGCTTGGTGAGCTTGGCGAAGCCGCCGGCGACGGTGACCCAGGGCAGGGGGTGGCGGCGCAGGTATTTCAGCATGCCGCCGGCGAAATCGCCCATATCGAGCAGGGCCGCGTCAACCAGGCCGTAATGCGCCTTGACGGCGGCCTCGGAGGTCTTGCCGGTCGAGCCCGCCACATGGTCGAAGCCGCTGGCCCGGGCGACATCGATGCCGCTGTGGATCGAATGGATCCACGCCGAACAGGAATAGGGAATGACGATCCCGGTGGTGCCGAGGATGGAGAGCCCGCCCCGGATGCCGAGCCGGGGGTTCCAGGTCTTCTCCGCCAGGGCTTCGCCGCCGGGGATGGAAATGGTGATCGCCACATCGCCGGGCGCGCCGTGCTCGGCGGCCAGGGCGGCGATGACCTCGCTCATCATGGCCCGGGGCGCCGGGTTGATGGCCGGCTCGCCGACCGCGATGGGCAGCCCCGGCAGGGTCGCCGTGCCGACCCCGGCGCCGGCGCGAAAGATGACGCCGCCGCCGGCCTCGGCCAATTCGACGCGCACCTGGATGGTGGCGCCGTGGGTGACGTCCGGATCGTCGCCCGCGTCCTTGACCACCGCCGCCTCGGCGTAGCCGTCCGCGAGCAGGCGGTGGGCCAGGGCGAAGCTCGGTTGCTCGCCGCGCGGCAGGGTAATCGTCACCGGATCGGCGAATTCACCGGTCAGCAGGGCGCCATAGGCCGCCCGCACCGCCGCCGTGGCGCAGGCGCCGGTGGTCCATCCTTTACGTAGCGGCCGATCTGGCTTGCGTGACATGAATTTCTTATAGCATGCTGTTTAGCGATCAGCCGTCAGCCGTCAGCCGTCAGCCGTCAGCTTTCAGCTTTCAGCTTTCAGCTTTCAGCTTTCAGCTTTCAGAAAGCGAGAATTAAAAATATCGCAGGCGCAACAATTTTAGGTGTATATACACGTTTTCATTTGCCTGACCGTACTTTCATACTCCCGTGTCGCTGATCGCTGACCGCTGAAAGCTGACCGCTGACCGCTGATCGCTGATAGCTGATCGCCGCCTGCTGCTATATCCTGCGGCGATGAAGAAGCCGCCGCCTGGTCTGATCATCGCCGCGCCCGCCTCGGGCAGCGGCAAGACCGTCCTCACTCTCGGCCTGTTGCGCCATTTCCAGCGCGGCGGCCTGGCGGTGGCGCCCTTCAAGACCGGACCCGACTATATCGACGCCGCCTATCTCGGCGCCGCCGCGGGGCGCGATTGCGTCAATCTCGACGGCTGGGCCATGCGGCCCGCCACCCTGGCCGGCCTGATCGCCGGGCTGGAAGCGGATAGCGATCTGATCATCGGCGAAGGGGTGATGGGCCTGTTCGACGGGGCCTCGGTTGGGGGGGGCTCGGATGGCGCCTCGGATGGGGGGACGTCTGATGGCGCGGGCTCGACCGCCGACCTCGCCGCCCTGACCGGCTGGCCGGTCATCCTGGTGATCGACGCGCGCGGCATGGCGGCGTCGGCGGCGGTGGTGGCGCGCGGCTTCGCCGATCATCGCGACGATATCACCCTGGCCGGGATCATCTTCAACCGGGTCGGCGGCGGCCGCCACGCAGAGACCCTGCGCGACGCCTGCGAGGCTGCGGGCTGCCCGCCGGTGCTCGGCTGCGTGCCGCGCCACGCCTCGTTGAGCTTGGCCGAGCGCCATCTCGGGCTGGTCCAGGCCACGGAGCAGGAAGGGCTGGCGCGCTACATCGAGAATGCCGCCGATCTCGTCGCCGAGCATATCGACACGGCAGCGCTCAAGGGGCTCGTGGTAAGCGGCGCCGCAGCGGGCGGCGACCCCGCCCCGCCCTTACCGCCCCTGGGTCAGCATATGGCCGTGGCCCGGGACGAGGCCTTCGCCTTCGCCTATCCCTGGCTGCTGGAAGCCTGGCGCCGGGCGGGCAGCGAGCTCAGCTTCTTCTCGCCCCTGGCCGATGAGGCGCCGGATGAACGGGCCGATGCGGTCTATCTGCCGGGCGGCTACCCGGAGCTTCACGCCGGCCGCCTCGCCGCCAACGGCGCCTTCCTGGCGGGCCTCATGCGCGCCGCCGGACGCCAGGCCGTGGTCTATGGCGAATGCGGCGGCTATATGGTGCTCGGCCAGGCCCTGATCGATGGCGAGGGGGCGGGCCATGCCATGGCCGGGCTGTTGCCGCACACCACCGCCTTCGCCGAGCCCCGCCTCCATCTCGGATACCGCCGCCTGACGCTGACAGCCGAGGGGCCTCTGGGCGCCGCCGGCGCGGGCTTCCGCGGCCATGAATTTCACTACGCAACCCAGACCGCAGGAGACGGCGCGCAGCCCTTGTTCCAGGCCGCCGACGCCGCCGGGCGGCACTTGTCGCCCATGGGCGCGGTGGTGGGCCCGGTGATGGGGTCTTTCGCCCATCTGGTGGATCGCTGCGATGACTGAAGATCTGGCCGATGGCTGAGGATAAACCCGTGGAGAAGCCTTTCTGGCAAACCAAGAGCCTGGCGCAGATGAACCGCGAGGAGTGGGAATCCCTGTGCGACGGCTGCGGGCGATGCTGCCTGCACAAGCTCGAATACGCGGGCGAGGGCCGCGTCGAATACACCAACATCGCCTGCCGCCTGCTCGATATCGGGAGCTGCCGCTGCATGGATTACGACAACCGCCGGGCCTTCGTCCCCGATTGCCGCAGCCTGACCCCCGAGACCGTGCGCACCACCGCCTGGTTGCCGCCGAGCTGCGCCTACCGCCTGCTCGACGAGGGCCGCGACCTGGCCTGGTGGCACCCCCTGGTGTCGGGCGATCCCGACACAGTCCATGAGGCGGGCATTTCCGTGCGCGGCCGGGTGGTCACGGAAGAGGCGGCTGGGGACGAGCAGGATCATGTCGTTAAGTGGCCGCTGGAAGAATTTTAGTGGTGGAATAAGGTGCGGTCGCTTTTTATACGGTCGCCCAAGGGGCGACCTGCGTTCAAGCGCCACGCAGGCTCACGCCGGGTAAGCCGGCGGCTCGCGGTCGCTCGCTTGCTTCTCCGACCGTGGCGGTCGGAGAATGCTGCCTAGCCAACAAGCAGACTCAAAGCGCGGCGAATGCCGCAAAGCCGCATTGAGCGGCTAAAGCCTTAGTGGCGCTTGAACGTCACTTCTTAAAAACAGCGAGCTACTGAGCGAGCGGCGCGAGGGCGAGGGGGCGAGGGGCTACGCCGCTCAGGGCCGCGGTCATGAAGCGCGCCCAGAGCCGCGCCGGCAGGCCGCCGCCGGTGAGTTTGTTCATGGGGGCACCGTTGTCGTTGCCGATCCATACGCCGGCCACCAGATCACGGTTGAAGGCGATGAACCAGGCGTCGCGCCATTCCTGGCTGGTGCCGGTCTTGCCCGCCGCCGGCCAGGGGGTGGCGGCGGCCCGGCCGGTGCCCTCGGCAATCACCGCCTCCAGCATCTCGACCATCAGCCGCTGGTCGCGCGGGGCGATGACCCGGCCCGGCCCCGAGCCTTCGCGGCGATAGAGAAGGGAGCCGTCGGCGTCGGTGATTTCGTCGATGCCGTGGGCCCACACGCCAAAGCCCCGGTTGGCCAGGGTGGCGTAGGCCTGGGTCAGCTCGATCAGGCTGATCTCCGAGGCGCCGAGCGCCAGGCTGGCGTCGCCGCGCAATCTCGCCGTGACGCCCAGGCGCCGGGCGGCGCCGACCACCCGGTCGCGGCCGACGGCTTCGGATAATCGCACCGCCACGGTGTTGAGCGAGCGCGCGAAGGCGTCTTTCAGGCTGACTTGTCCGGCATAGCTCTCGTCGTAATTGCGCGGGCTCCAGCCGTCGACGGTCAGGGGGGCGTCCTCGATCATATCGCTCGGTTTCATGCCCGCCTCCAGGGCCGCGAGATAGACGAACAGCTTGAAGGCCGAGCCCGGCTGGCGGCGCGCCTGGGTCGCGCGATTGAACTGGCTGGCGCGATAGTCCCGCCCGCCGACCATGGCGCGCACGGCGCCGCTGGCATCGAGGACGACCAGCGCCCCCTGGCTCGCGCCGCGCTTTGCCCCCTCGCCGGCCAGGGCCCACTTCAGGGCCTCTTCCGCGGCCTCTTGCAGGCGCGAATCGAGCGTCGTCCTGACGATGATGTCGGCGGCGCCCAAGCCCGCGTATCCGGCCACCCGCTCGCGCACCCAGTCGGCGAAATAGCGCCCGCCCCGGCCGCTCTTGAGCAGCCGCCTGACCGTCAGGGGCAGGCTCTTGGCGGCCTTCGCCTCGGCCCCGCTGAGAAAGCCCGCGTCGACCATCAGGCCCAGCACCTGATGGGCGCGGGCCAGGGAGCGCTTGGGGTTGTGGGTCGGCGCATAGCGCGTCGGCGCCTTCAGCAAGCCGGCGATCATCGCCGATTCCAGCAGATTGAGATCGCGCGATTTCTTGCCGAAATAACTTCGCGACGCGGCCTCGACGCCGTAGAGACCGGCCCCGAGATAGACCCGGTTGAGATAGATCGACAGGATCTCGTCCTTGGTGAAGGTGCGCTCGAGCCACAGGGCGAGCATAAGTTCCTGGACCTTGCGCTTGAGGGTGCGCTCGGGCGTCAGGAAGACGTTCTTGGCGAGCTGCTGGGTCAGGGTGCTGGCCCCCTGAACGATGCGCCCGGCGCGCAGGTTGGCGATCACCGCGCGGCCCAGGCCGATGACGTCGAGACCGAAATGGCTGTAGAAGCGGCGATCCTCGGTGGCGATCACCGCCTGCTTGAGATGCGCAGGCAGGTCTTCGGCGCGCACCGGGGTGGCGTATTGATCGCCGAACCGGGCGAGCTCGACGCCGTCGGCGGCAATCAGGCGGACCGAGGGGCGGCGGGTCTGCTCGCCGAGATCGGCGACATCGGGGAGATCGTAGCCATACCAGGCGAGCAGGCCGAGCAGACCGACGAAAGCCCAGATCGCGGCGATCGCCGCACCGCTCAGAAGAGCGCCGAGGAAGCGCCCCGATTTCTTCTTGGACTTCTTTTTCTTGGCCAAGGCGCTCTCTTGTTTAGACGTCGAGGTTGATCACCTTGAGGGCGTTGTCCTGGATGAACTCGCGGCGCGGCTCGACGATATCGCCCATCAGCTTCTCGAAGATGCTGTTGGCCTCCTCGGCGTCCTTGATGCGCACCTGGAGCAGGCTGCGGCTGTCCGGGTCCAGGGTGGTCTGCCAGAGCTGCTCGGGATTCATCTCGCCGAGGCCCTTGTAGCGCGAGATGGTGGCGCCCTTGCGGCCCGCCGCGATGACCGCCTCGAACAGGCCGGTCGGCCCCCAGATATCGACCTCGCGATCCTTCAGCCGGAGCTTGCCGGGATGGGCGTAATCGTCCTGCAGGGCGCTCGCCAGGGAATTGAGCTTGACCGCCTCGGCGCTGACGATCAGGGAATGATCGATCACATGGCGCTCGCGCACCCCGCGCAGTTCGCGCTCAAACACGATGCCGCCCTTGCCGTCGGCGGCGCCCTGCCAGCCGCGCTCGTCCTCGGGCGACATGGCGTCGAGGCGGGTGGCGACATAGGCCGCGGTCTGGCCGGCGCGCTCGTCATCGGCCAGCACCTCGTCGTTGAAGGCGCCGGCCACCGCCACCTGCTCGGCGATGGTCTGCGGCACGCGGCGCGAGATCCCCTTGATCAGACCGGCGGCGAGACGGGCATCGCTGACCAGTTCGCGCAAATCGGGCCCGGCGCGCTGATCGCCGTCATGCAGGGTGAGAACCGCCTCATCGAGGCCGCCGTCCATGAGATAGTCGTCGAGCTTGCGGGCATCCTTGAGATAGACCTCGCTGGCCCCGCGCTTGACCCTGAACAGCGGCGGCTGGGCGATATAGAGATGCCCGGCGCGGATCAGGCCGCGCATCTGGCGGAAGAAGAAGGTCAGCAGCAGGGTGCGGATGTGGGATCCGTCCACATCGGCGTCGGTCATGATGATGACCTTGTGATAGCGCAGCTTGGAGAGGTCGAAATCCTCGGAGTCCTCGGGCCCGACGCCGGTGCCGAGGGCGGTGATCAGGGCGACGATTTCCGTCGAGCTCAGCATCTTATCGAGGCGCGCCCGCTCGACATTGAGGATCTTGCCGCGCAGGGGGAGGATCGCCTGGGTGGCGCGCAGCCGTCCCTGCTTGGCGGAGCCGCCGGCGGAATCGCCCTCGACGATGAAAATTTCGGACTTCGCCGGGTCGCGCTCGGAACAATCGGCGAGTTTGCCCGGCAGGCTCGAGACATCGAGCGCGCTCTTGCGCCGGGTCAGCTCGCGGGCCTTGCGCGCCGCCTCGCGGGCGACCGAGGCCTCGATGACCTTCATGACGATGATCTTGGCCTCGGCGGGATGTTCCTCCAGCCATTGGCTCAGGCGCTCGTTGAGCAGGGATTCGACCACCGGGCGGACCTCGGACGAGACCAGCTTGTCCTTGGTCTGGCTGGAGAATTTCGGATCGGGGAGTTTCATCGAGAGCACGCAGGTCAGGCCCTCGCGGATGTCCTCGCCGCTCAGGGTCACCTTCTCGCGCTTGGTCGCCCCCGAAGACATGGCGTAGGTGTTGACCGAACGGGTCAGGGCGGCGCGGAAACCGGCGAGATGGCTGCCGCCGTCGCGCTGGGGAATGTTGTTGGTGAAGCACAGGACATTTTCGTGATAGCTGTCGTTCCAGCGCATGGAAAGCTCGAGAGCCACATTCTCCCGCTCGCCGACGATGGTGATCGGCGGGCTGTGCAGGGCGGTCTTGGCGCGGTCGAGATATTCGACGAAAGCGGTGATGCCGCCGTCGTAATGAAGCTCTATCTCGACCGGCTCCACGGGGCGCAGGTCGCTGAGCTTGAGGCGGATGCCCGAATTCAGGAAGGCCAGCTCCCTAAGGCGGTGTTCCAACGTATCGAGATCGTATTCGGTCTGGGCGAAGATCTCCTTCGACGGCAGGAACACCACCTGGGTGCCCGTGCGATCGCCGCACTCGCCGACTTTCTCAAGCGGGGCGTCCGCATCGCCGTTGGTAAAGCTCATGCGATGCTCGGCACCGCCGCGCCAGATGGTCAGCTCCAGGCGCTCCGACAGGGCGTTGACCACCGAGACGCCGACGCCGTGCAGGCCGCCCGACACCTTGTAGGAATTCTGATCGAACTTACCGCCGGCATGAAGCTGGGTCATGATGACCTCGGCGGCGGAGATGCCTTCCTCCTCATGGATGGCGGTCGGGATGCCGCGCCCGTTGTCGGACACCAGCACGGTGCCGTCGCCGTTGAGCACCACCTCGATGGCGTCGCAATGGCCGGCCAGGGCCTCGTCGATGGAATTGTCGACCACCTCATAGACCATGTGATGGAGGCCCGAGCCGTCATCGGTGTCGCCGATATACATGCCGGGTCGTTTGCGCACCGCATCGAGGCCGCGCAGAATCTTGATCGAATCGGCGCCGTATTCCTCGTCGGGGGTCGGCGTATCATCACTCATAGGCATT
>ERZ813253.274-NODE-274-length-19975-cov-3.375151_pt1 | contig 19975 bp, 19 predicted proteins | sample MGYA00520893_ERZ813253 | MGnify/ENA primary metagenome ERZ813253 (study PRJEB31669, sample SAMD00080414) | marine metagenome | biome: oceanic hadal pelagic zone biome; feature: marine hadalpelagic zone; material: sea water | place: Pacific Ocean:Izu-Bonin Trench...
TTGCGCGCTTTGACCCTGGGCAACGAGACCCGCGATAATGTCGCTTACGACATCACTCGTGCCTTCGGTCACCTTTCTCGCATTACTCTCGGTACTCAGAAACACCTGGTCGTGCGCCCCCTTTTCGCTTTCTACTCAGTCCAGGCTGCCGCTCCCTTTCAACAGGCAACTACCACCCCAGCGTTGAAGCAAGGACCTTACGGCGGTGAACCTATCATCCTGAATCTCCGCCACGGAACAATCCAACAGCGTTGCCGCCTCTCCCGGGTGCGGAGTAAGTATCCAGTTGTCTCTTTTTAAGGGGGCGCCGGTCGCGCTGCGCTGGGCTAATAAGTTCAAGCCATCGGCATCTATCACCAGTGGTATGTCATGAGCAACCTGGGCGCTCAAGGCCTGTCGGAATAAATCCTGACCCCAGGGTCCGCGTCCTAACCCTGGCCCCAGTACGATGACGCTGGCCTTCGATATTTGTTCTGCTACCTCGGCGCCCTCATCCTCGGTGCCCAGCACCATCAGTTCCGGTCGCCGCGCCAGCACAGCCGGACGATGGCTGCTACGGGTAATCAGAGTAACGAGGCCAGCGCCGGTTCTCAGTGCAGCTTCCGCCGCCATCAATGGGGCGCCACCATAGCCATAATCACCACCCAGTACCACCACGTGACCGTGACTGCTCTTGTGAGAGGAGCGGGTTCTTGGTACCAGGATTTTCGAGGTGATATTGATATCGATGCGCAGTGCCGATGGCGCCGGCGCCGTAGCCGTCGAGTAGACGCCTTCCGGAATATCCAGGTCGGAAAAGTGAACGCCGCCGGCGAAGTCCCGGCCACGATAGGTCAGCAAGCCCTGTTTCATGCCTACGAACGTCACCGTCTGATCCGCACACACAGCGATACCGAGTTGCGCCCCGGTATCGGCACTAAGCCCGGAGGGGATATCCAACGCCAGCACTGGACAGGCCGCGACGTTAATATGTTCGATTGCCTGCCTGTACTCACCTGCAACTTCTCGATCGAGGCCGGTCCCCAGCAGGGCATCGACGATGACCGTATGCAGATGAGTGGGGTGCGCCTCGGCAAGGAAATCGGCATAGGCGATCACCTGCACAGCCCGTTCCCCGGCCCATTGCCAGGCGGCCCGGGCATCGCCCTTTAGTTGCTGTGGGTCGGCCACGGCGATGAGCTCCACACCGAGGCCATGCTCGCGGCCCAGAGCGGCAACTATGTAGCCATCGCCGCCGTTATTGCCGCTGCCCACAAAAACCCGCAGGTGTTGAACCTGAGGCCAGGCCTCCAAAAGCTGGTTGAAGGCGACCGCCCCGGCTACCTGCATCAGTTTGAAGCCGGCGATATCGAATTCCTCGATGGCGATACGGTCGAGTTCACGGACTTGCGCGGCCCGATATAGATTGCGGGGAAGCTTGGTGGTGAAATCAGTCATTTATCGAACTTCTGAATCAGCCGTCGCACCAGGCGCAGAGCGCTCTCCAACTCCTCGATGGGGATGTCTTCGGTGGTGCCAAGCGCCCAGGGATCCTGGACCTCACGCAGCAGGTTGTAAATTTCCGTGCCCGCGTCCGTCAGGGTGACGATTACCGAACGCTTGTGCCTGGGATTGACCTGGTAAAACAAGAGGTTGTCGCTAACCATCACATCGGTAATACGTTGCACGGCCTGGCGGGACTGACCGAGTACACGAGCGATGCCAGGGACGGTCAGGCCCTTACTGGAGAGGGCGATGGCGCCGATCACCTTCCAGCGCGCGCTGGTCAAGCCCAGCTTTTCGGTCATGGCGTCGCCTTCGGAGATCAACAGGCCATTTAGCCGGAACACCGAAAGCACAAAATCGAGAAATAGCATACGTTTTGGAGAGTGCATGAGTCACGGAATCCCTGGTCCGATAATGTCAGCATGTTGTCATTGTTGCCTGCGGCAGTCAATTGATCTGGCGCGGTAATTGTTCGGTGCTGGCTGCGGCGGCCGACACCGATGTTACCGCGTTTCGACCATGCGGATGCAGGCCTGGCCGTGGGCTCCAGTTCGATTGCAGCGGAACCAGTCCCGGTTGTTGTCCCGAGTTTTGGTGCAGTACAATAGCGGACATCATTAACCGTGGTATTCAAAGCATCAGTGAAGATTCCCAAAACAATCAGTTTCTCTCTCCGACACCTGGCAGCCCCATGCCTGGCAGCAGTGCTGTGTTCCGGTATCACTGCCGCCTATGCCGACTCCATATACGACGCCAACCGCCTGTTGCGCGTCACGGAGACCGGTGATCGCTTCGAGTCGATGGCCCTGCAGCAGACCCGTGACATCATCAGAACCTACTCGAGTATCGTCAGCATGTCGGCCGAGGTGGCACTGCCGCTGAATCTGAAACGGACCATCGCCGCCTGCTACGCAGAAGCCTATGCCTGGCACAAATTCAGGCCGGGTATTGCGCAAATACTTGTGCAGGTGCTGGATCAGAAAGAGCTGCTTTTGCTCATCGATTTTTACAGCAGCCGCAGCCTGCCACCGAGGGAAATCCCGGCCTTCAAGAGCGTCATCCGCAAAGCCGACCAGATTCAGCGATTGTCGGCTGATTACATTTACGCCCATGCCGATAGCTGTGTGGACAGGGATGCGGAATTGATTTTCTCGTATTTGGGGAGCCTCTGATTAGCGCAGCAGGGAATAACAGCGAAACCGGAACGGTCGCTCTCGCCACGGAAGAAACCGGGGAATGGCTGGAAGCACTGGCGGATGTTTATGACCTCTATGGCGATGAGGGCGTTAATGAACTATTGGCCGGTCTCTCGAATTGGCGTAACACACAGCGGATCACTTACCCTGCAGCCTCGGTCAATACGCCCTACCTCAATACTATTCATGTTTCCGAACAGCCTGCCTATCCCGGCGATCGCGAGATTGAACAGCGCCTGGAGAATATCCTGCGCTGGAACGCCATGGCGATGGTGCTGCGAGGCCAGGATGCCGGCACCGGTGTCGGCGGCCACATCGCCACCTACGCCTCTGCCGCGACCTTGATCGAGGTGGGTTTTAATCATTTCTTTCGTAAAAAATCTGCCGATTACGGCGGCGACCTGGTGATACTGCAACCCCATACGTCCCCCGGTATCTATGCCCGCTCCTGGCTGGAAGGTGTGCTGGATACCAAGCGCTTCCAGAACTATCGACGAGAACTCCAGAGCGGAGGCGGTCTCACTTCCTATCCTCACCCGCGCTCTATGCCGGAGTACTGGCAGGTGGCGAATGCATCGATGGGGCTGTCGACGCCGACGGCAATTTACCAGGCACGCTTCGCCAAGTATCTCGAGAATCGCGGGCTGAAGCCTAAGCTCGGTGGCAAGGTATGGTGTTTCATAGGCGATGGGGAGACCGATGAGCCGGAAGTACTGGGCAGCATTAACATCGCAGCGAGAGAACAACTGGATAATCTGATATTGGTAGTAAACTGCAATTTGCAACGTCTCGACGGCCCGGTGCGGGGTAATGGCAAGATCATTCAGGAACTGGAGGCCTCCTTCACCGGCTCCGGCTGGGATGTGATCAAGGTAATCTGGGGCGGCGGCTGGGACAAGCTGCTGGCCGAAGATGTGAACGGTACGCTGCAACGACGCATGGAAGAATGTGTGGATGGGGATTACCAGCGTTATTCCATATTGCCAGGGGAGCGGCAACGGGAGCACTGGGTAGATGGAAACCCCGAGCTCGAGAAAATGATGGACTCGCTCTCAGATGCCGAGGTGAAACAAATCAAGCGGGGAGGACAGGACACCGTCAAGATTTATGCCGCCTATCATCGCGCCATCAACAATACCGGCAAGCCGACAGTAATCCTCATCAAGACCGTCAAGGGCGACGGCATGATTGGCGCCGAAGGCAGCAACACCGTACATCAAAAGAAAAACCTGGACGGCGATCAACGCCTGTTAATCGCCAGAAACTTCGGCATACCACTGAATGACGAGGCGATAAAAAACGCCGAGTCTTATAGACCCCCCGAAAACAGTCCGGAGCTGCAATACCTCAGGGATAGACGCGCAGAACTGGGCGGCGCAATCCCTGTCCGCGAGAGCAATTGCAAAAAACTGAAGGCGCCGGGCCTGGAAACATTCGAGTCCCTGCTCGCCGGTTCAGGCAAGCGACCACAGTCGACTACCATGTCCCTGGTAAGGATTCTGTCGGCGCTACTGCGGGATAAAACGCTGAACCAATACATCGTGCCAATCGTTCCGGATGAAGCACGCACCTTCGGCCTCGAGGCCCTGTTCAAGATAGCCGGCATCTTCTCTTTACAGGGACAACGCTACACACCGGTGGATGCCGAGACCCTGTCGGCCTATCGAGAGGCTGAAGACGGTCAGATTCTACAGGAGGGAATCTGTGAAACCGGTGCCCTCGCCTCTTTTCTTGCGGCCGGGACCGCTTACTCTATTCATGGCCTGCCCATGATTCCATTCTATTTTTTCTATTCAATCTTCGGTTTCCAGAGAGTCGGCGACATGATCTGGACCTGCGGTGATATGTTGTGCCGGGGTTTCTTGATCGGAGGCACCGCCGGCAGAACCACACTCAATGGAGAAGGCATCCAGCATCAGGATGGTCATTCCCAGATAGTTGCGAACACCTATCCTAATCTAAAGAGCTATGACCCGGCCTTCGCCTTTGAGTTGGTGGTGATCGTGCGGGAAGGCATCCGCCGAATGTATGAATTGCAGGAAAATATCTTCTATTACATTACCGCCTATAACGAAAATTATGTCATGCCGCCGATGCCAGCAGAGAAAAACCTGGATACGGCGATTATCGCCGGGGCTTATTTGTATAAGAGTTCGAAACCGGCAAAGCGCGCCGGGAAGAAAACTGCACAGCACCGGCAAATTCATCTGTTGGCCAGTGGCTCGATCATGCAACAGGCCATTGCCGCCAGCGACTTGCTGGTAGCGAGAGGCCACACCGGCTCGATCTGGAGCGTCACCAGTTATAACGAGTTGTACCGGGAAGCGGAAGCCTGTGAGCGCCACAATCGACTGCATCCCTTTGCCAAATCGAAGACGCCTTACCTTGAGCAATTGTTTACCGATAAGAGTGGAGTTTATGTCGCCGTCACAGATTATATGAAGGCGCTTCCCAACAGTATCGCACCGTGGATGCCGGACAATTTCACGACTCTGGGTACCGACGGCTATGGCCTCAGCGAATCCAGGCCAGCGCTTCGAAAGTTCTTCGAGATAAGCCCCGACTACATTTGTCATGCCGCCCTAGTGGGACTCTACCGGGACGGCAAGCTCAGCGCTGCCGAGTTAAAAAAGCAGCTAAAAGGACTGGATGTGGACGCAGATAAGTTAAACCCGATGGACAGGTAGCTAGCCCGAATTTTCAAGCGTACTGGTGAAATATCCGGGCTGCGCATCGGCTTCGGGGATCTACATCTGCTGTTGTCTAAATCAGACTCTACTTCTGAACCACCTCGATTCTTACGCCGTCAGGTCCTTCGGCGAAGGAAATGCGAATGCCGCGATAGTCCCGTGGGTCCATGGAAAAAACCACGCCATTGGCTTTCAATGTCTCCGCCCCCGCATCCAGATCTTCAAAATTCCAACCCAGGTGATCGAAGCTGCGGCCCTCGGTGGGCGCGATATCGCCTCTGGCCTGTGCTACCAGCAGCCAGATATCACCGTAATTCAAGCCCGGCAAGGCGCCTGCAAACATCTCGCTCTCGCCACCGAAATTTTCGGCGTACCATTGCAGGGTCGATTCCGGGTCCGCAGATGACAGGTGCAGGTGATGCATGCCGCGTAAGTCAGCGTCATCTATGAGTTCGATCTTGGTGCCCCAGGGGTCTTCGACAAAACCAATCTGCATGCCACCGAACTCGATCAGGTCACCGAGTTGAGTGCCACCATCGGCAACCACACTGGCTACGACTTCTTCCACATTGGGCATGGAGAAGCCAAAATGGTCGACGCCGGTACCTACGGACCCACCAGTGGGTTCACGCTCGAAGAAGATCACCGCGATATTGCCATACATAACCCGATCGATAGGAAGATTGGGATCGCTACGGCGCATAAACCGGGCCGGCTCCCCACCAAAATGTTTCACATACCAATTAACTGCGTCCTCGGCGCTGGGGGCGGCGAGGTGGATGTGGTCATAGGGTGCGGCCTGAGCGAGACCTGAGAACATCAAGCACAGGGTCGCCAGCAATGAGAATTTTTTCATGGGATTCCTCCTTTTATAATTATTTCAATTAGACGATAGCTATCGGCGAGCTAATGGGTCATCGAGTACATCAGATAATTAATTCCCAGTCGATAAGCCGAATTTGCATAACGCGTTGGGTAAGCCGGATGATAGGTGTGCTCCCAGCCATCACCCATGTCGGAATTCCAGTTGATCAACACCATAATCCGACCATTATCATCGAGAATGGCGTGGTTGGTGGCGAAATTGATGCCCTGCTCGCCGTACTCATCGGAGCGGTACAGGCCGGTATCATCTGGGGGCCGTCGATATCATAATAGACATGAAAAATCTCATGGTCCGGCGCCAGTTCGATGATTTCCCGATCCGGGAAAACCTGGCTGAAGGCGGCGTAAAAATTATTCCACTGCTGCTGGCCCCAGAAATCATCGACCAATAGAAAACCACCGCGCAACAGATACTCCCGCAGGTTTTCTATTTCCCGGGGGCTGAGAGTCAGGCCACCGCCCTGCCCGACCTCCAGCATATAGAGAAATGGGTAATCGAATATCTGATCGTCATCCAGGCGCAGAACGATGGGCTCACTCATGACCCGGACATTGGTCAAACGGGAGACGCCGCGCAGAAAATTCACATCGGCATCGGGAAAATCTATGGCCCAGGGGCCATAACCGCGACCTCGACCCCAATAGGTATCAAATTGCACACGCACGAAATTAAACTCGCCCGCGTTATCATAGGCGATATCGGTAGTTGCGACCTGGCCGTCTACCGCCGGGGTGGCAACAATAAATGCGAATAAAAGGTTTCGAAAACTCAATATGGGATCTCGGCTTGAAGCTAAGGCACCACTGAACGGGGCCCTAGCAAGTGTGTCTGGATTTCAGGTTTTATTCAAGTCTAAGGCCGTCCTGTTTAAGCGGCACTGTTTAAGCGACATCATCAGCGCTGGCTCTCGATCACCGCAGTGATGCGCAATAGTCCTCGTTACTTATTGCCGGGGTGAACCAGATAAAATCATAGGCTGGAATGGCGCCGAATTGTTGCAGGTATTCAGGCGCATCGGCGATCTCAGGATCCACCTCCATGAATGATAGCGACACAATGTTGCTATTTATTGCAACATCGACGGGCTGCAGATCCTGGGCACGCAAATAGTTCGGCACACCAAGATCCTGACGGATATGGTAATTACCGGCGACCAGCACACTGAGTTTATCGTGCTCCGTTGAATTCATACTGGCTGCCATAATAAAGTCCCGATACTGTTGCACCCTCACCATCGCCGGGAACTGGGACTCGGGCAGCAAGCCGCAGTGGCTTTCGTCGATGTCGATGTTAAGCTGCTCCATCGTCGACGCATCCAATACCCCCTCGATCGAAGCGGGCAGTTCTTCGCTGTACACCTGCATCATGCGCGCCGAATTGATGTTCGCCGCCGCCATTGAAATGCCCCCGCGATAGACTGCGTCGACGAGAGGCCCGTAAAATGACCAGTCCCAACCCTCTTCGTCCCACTGTAGGTAATTCTTGAGCTCGTCAAGACTGGAAAGTTGTTGCTGCTGAATGTCCGCCAGCAAATTACTAGCGTCAGTATCCAGCATCTCGAAGGCGACCTGGGAAACGGCCCGCCGAGCTATCAGGTGGTTGAGGATCGCTGCCTGCAAATGATGATGATCGGGATTGTCGTGCTTCTCCCCTAACAGAAGATAACTGGCACCTTCAACCGTCACGAGAAGATCATCTACCGGAACAAATTCCGAAGTCCTGCTATTGAATATCTTTCCAACAAGAGGATGGTCGGAATACAGTCGCGACTGCCAGGTCGCAGGCACATCGACCTGGGCCTGTACCGCCGCCGTGAATACCAATACCGCGGCGACAGCTAGTGCTCTAATTGGACCCACCCATCTTTTGCCACTGCGCATATATTTCATCGTTCCAGTAACTTTGGAAGTAGGCGATTGCAGCCAACTTGTCCGCTTCATTTAGAACATTTTCGAAAGCAGGCATGTTCCCACCGAAGGCAGCACCACCGGTATTGATGACCTGCAGTAAGACAGAATTTGGATGATGCCAGGCATGGGCCGACCCATTCAGCGGCGGCGGTGGAAAAGAGCCATCGTCCAGGCGCGCGCGCCAATCACTCACCAGGCCCTCGGCATTGTCACCATGGCACTGGGCGCAATTGTCAGCGAATACCATGGTTCCGGTGTCTACCTGGGTTTGACTATACCACCTGCCGGCCTCGGCCTCCGGTTCAGGTTCAGGTTCAGGTCCTGGTTCGGTTTCTGACTCGCTGCAACTGCCCAGCGCGAAACTGAGAAGTAAAACCAAAGGCCCAAATATTGTCTTGATGTGCATCTTCCGCCACCACATCTAATCGAATTTCTTGGGATAATCGAAATTCACCAATGTCGCCTCCCCCAGTTGGACATCGGTCCAGCTCTCGATGGGCAGACTCAATTCAACGAGCCCACTGGTTGGAATATTGTCGATGTCGGATTCTGCCATCGAATTAACAAAATCTGTGATCGCCGGGTTGTGCCCTACCAGCAGCGCTGACTCACAGGTTTCATCTACCAGGCTGGCCGCCTTCAGAAACATGTTGGTACCGGCAAAATAGAGCTCCGGATTGCTGATAATATCATCCCTGGGAAAGCCAATCTGTTTTGCGAAGAGCCTGGCCGTGGATTTTGCACGTATAGCCGGACTGCAGACTATGCAATCCAGATCCGAATGAGTATTCTTGAAGCGACCCGCCATTATCGGTACATCGCCGATGCCACGGTCGCTGAGTGGCCGCTCAAAATCCTTCAGCTCCGGATTATCCCAGCTTGATTTGGCGTGGCGAAGCAGATAAAGGGTTTTCATTGATGGGCTTCAGAGCTTGACTCTACTATTCGATACGAAATCAGGACCCGGGCAGATAGTTCGGAGTTATACCGCAATTACGCGGCCAACTCCAGAGCTGACGCGGGATAGCGGGCGAAGCATTTCCTCTGCTTTCCTAAGCCGGGTTCCACTTCTGCCGAAATAATGTAGAATGCCGCGCTTTTAAAGAAAGGAAGCCGAAACATGCGATCGATAGCCATTCCATTCATGCTTACGTTCATGGCATTTGCTGCTAATGCCGCCCTTGCCCAGGAAGAAAATGGGGTAACAAGGGAAATACAGCTCGGGGCGCTCTTTACTTCGGGTAACACGGAAGATCAGACCCTTAACTTTGCGGGCAGCATTAGTCTGCTGCAAGATCAGTGGGAATACGTGTTTTCATTGGATGGCTTGTTCACGTCCAATGAGAATGATGTAACCGGGCAAAGATTTTATGCGGTTGCCAGCGCCAATTACGAGTTTTCCCAGAATAGCTTTTCCCTGACCCGGTTCGCCCATGAGGATGATCGCTTCAGCGGATTCGATAGTCAGTCCGACATCACCTTTAACTATGGTCGCAAACTGCTGGGTAACATTGCGGATATGGAGCTGACCCTAAACGCGGGTGTCGGTGTCCGCTGGTCGCGACTCAATGATTCTGATTTCGATGAGCCCATCGTAAGGCTCGCCGGCGACTACGATTGGAACATCTCGGATACTGCCTCCTTCGGTCAGCAGCTGAGTGTAGAAGCCGGCAGTCAGACAAACATTTATCGCTCCGAAACCAGTATTGAAACCCAAATACTCAATAATTTGTCATTGCGATTTTCGATTAACATCAAGCATCAAACCGATGTACCGCCAGGACGTGAGAAGACGGATACAGAAACATCAGTAACGGTTGTTATGAATTTTTAGTCGACGATGCCTGCATTCATAACATGCGCGAATGTAAATGAACATATATCCGGTCTAGCTTGTTCGGCGTAATCCAACTAAGAGAGGTTTGTTCATGACTCCCGTGGTAAGACTATACTGGGCTATCGCTCTCATCTTCATGCCTCTTAGCCTAGTCTGGTTACGGGGCAGCATAGACGGCGCAGTCTCGATTCTGGCAATCCTTGGCGCGCCTTTACAGCTCACGGTCTTTCTTGTGCTTCTCGCCTGGGTTCTGGTGGGAGCTTACGAGCTGTTCTTTAGCGCGAGTAATTTGCGGAGGAATTATCCGGTTCTCGCCAATATTCGCTATCTGCTTGAGTATATTCGTCCCGAAATACAGCAATATTTCATTGCCAACAATATTGAGGAGCGTCCTTTTAGCCGAGAACGTAGAAGCCTCATCTATCGGCGTGCGAAAGGCGCGAGCGATACCTTACCTTTTGGTACAGAACAAGATATTCTCGCCGAGGGTTACAGGTCTTTGGCGCATTCAATCAATACCCGCGAAGTTGCCGAGGAGCATGTCAGGGTCAAATTCGGCGGGCCTGCCTGCAGGCGAAGCTATAGTGCATCCCGACTCAATATATCCGCATTGAGTTTTGGAGCGCTGAGCTCAACGGCGATAGCGGCCCTGAATAAAGGCGCCAAACTCGGTGGCTTCGCCCACAACACCGGTGAAGGTGGCATCAGCAGGCATCATCTGGAACATGGGGGCGATATCATCTGGCAGATTGGAACCGGGTACTTCGGCTGCCGCAATCCTCACGGCAGATTCGATGACAGTGCATTTGCGGAGCGTGCCGGTCTCGATGTGGTGAAAATGATCGAGATTAAACTTTCCCAGGGGGCCAAACCCTCTCACGGCGGCGTGTTACCCGGCGCCAAGGTAAGCGAGGAAATCGCGGCAATTCGTATGGTCCCTGCCGGAGAGACGGTGTTGTCGCCGCCGAGTCATCCGGAATTCAATTCCCCGAAGGGCTTGCTGGAATTCGTGCAGAGACTGAGAGAGCTCAGCGAAGGCAAACCGGTAGGATTCAAACTGTGTCTCGGCAAAAAATCCGAATTCATGGCTATCGTCAAGGCCATGCTCGATACCGAAATCCTGCCGGACTTTATTACTATCGATGGCGCCGAAGGCGGTACCGGCGCAGCCCCGGTGGAATTTTCGAATCGCCTGGGCACTCCGTGTCTGGAGGCGACCTACTACATCCACCAGGTGCTAACAGGCGCAGGCCTGCGCCAGCAGATCAAGATCATCAGTGCCGGACATACTTCAACCGGATTCGATATGTTGGAAAAAATTATCGTCGGTGCGGACACGGTTAATGCCGCAAGATCGATGATGATGGCCCTGGGTTGTGTGCAGGCAAAAAGTTGTAATACCAATCGCTGCCCCACCGGCGTCGCCACCCAGAACCCGGCCCGTGCCAGGGCGATAGATGTTCCCCAAAAAGCCATCCGTGTCCATAAGTTTCACCAAGCTACCGTGCATGCATTCCTGGAGCTGTGCGGCGCCATGGGCTTTTCTAACCCGGATGCTCTCAGCCCGACGGATCTTCTGAGTCGCCACGAGGGCAGCGTGAAAAATTTCGATCAGATCTATCAATCGCTGATCGAAAACCAGCTACTCACGGACTCGATTCCCGATCGATACGCCGAGGACTGGCAGAAGGCATCCGCCGCAGGTTACTGAACCGAGACAAGACCAGTCGCCGTGGTACTCCTGTCGCCTGGGAGGTCGGCAGCGGCGGACGCCATACCACTGCATCTTCCGCTGAACACAGATCCCGAAAAATTCCTGCTGCAGAGTATTTGAAATTGAGCTATCTTTGAACGCCATGGTGTCGACGGTCACTCCGACACCAGGAATGTCCGACACCCGGTAACTGAATTTGAGCATCTCGTCATGCGCCTGCTTCAAATCCTGCTTTCATGTTTTCTTCTGACTCCCTCGGTGGGATGGACCGACCAGACCGATTCCCGTCTGGATGAACTCTTTGTCACCCTGAAACAGACGGACGATGGCCAGGTAATTCGAATCACAGAAAATCGAATCTGGAGTATCTGGCTGCAACACACTAACTCCACCGTTGTAGAGTTGATGCAAATGGGCTCCGCACGGATGAATGGCCAGATGTATTCGGAGGCCCTGCTAATATACGACCGCATCATAGAGAACTTCCCCGATTACGCCGAGGCCTGGAATCAGCGCGCAACCCTTTACTACATGGTTGGCAACCACGACGCCTCTATCGCCGATATTGAGAAGGTCCTGTCGTTGGAACCGAGGCACTTCGGCGCCCTGTCTGGATTGGGTCTGGTCTATATCCAGCGCGAGGAACTGGGCAAGGCCAAACAAGCCTTCGAGGATCTGATTGCGGTCCACCCCAATAGCCCAAATGCGCAGCAGAACCTGCAATCCGTAATTGACAACCTTCGCCGAAATGTCATCTAAGTAGTATAATCGGTGCTTCCGGTAGTTAAAGTACCGGCACAAGCAATCCCTACTAATACAGAAGAGGTGAGAACACTGGCATGAAAAAGTTAAAAATTCTCGGCTCCCTCGTTGCTGGTCTCTTGATTAGCGGTATCGTCGGCGCCCAGGGCGCGACGGTGCTCTATAACGAGAGAGTCATCGGGGTGGCGAATACTCTCCCGGATGCAACCGATTTATGGGTAGCTCCGGAAGATCTAACGCGAATCAATGATTTCGTCCTCAAGCCCGAGGGCGCCTGTCTCGATGCGCTCTGCATTCCAGTGCTACAGGATCGGGATAGCGAGATGTTTGTGCGGCGCTCGGGTCAGGACTGGTTCAATGTGACGGTCCTCGCAGACAAATTGCAGCAGGCCCACGTCACCGATTACGAAGATGGCATCTGGAGCTTTGGTGTCATGCCCCTGGAGCGAACACCTTTTCTTAAAGGTGGTGTAGCGCCCGATTTCGAACTTGCCGATCGCGACGGCAAACTTGTCAAGCTATCTGATTTCCGTGGTAAGAAGGTACTCCTGCTTACCTGGGCGTCGTGGTGAGGATGTAGATTAGACGTGCCCGTGTGGCAGGCAATCTACGAAGAACTCAAGACTAACAATTTCGAAATAATCTCCGTCGCCCAGGATTCGGGTGGCGAAGCGGCAGCCGGCCCAATCTTCGACGCGGCCAATGTCAGCTATACGGCGATTATCGATGTGAATCATCACATCAGCGCGCTGTACAACCTGGTGAATGTTCCTTCGGGAGTCTGGATCGACGAAGAAGGCAGAGTAGTCCGGATTAACGAAGGCACTTATGCTAAGAATCACGGCAGCTTCGGCACCGATGAATATGCGCCCATCGTTCGGGATTGGGCAATAAATGGCGCCAATAGCCCCTACGTATGGGATAAGGACCAGGTGCTGGGACATATTTTCCAGCGCACAGAGGACGCAGAAAGAGCGCAGCCAGCCTTCTTGTTGGGCACGCACTACTTCACCCACGAAAACGAGGAAAAGGCAGAGTATTACTGGACCATGGCGCAGGAACTGGACCCGGATAGCTGGAACTATCTGCGCCAGGACCTGCTCTACGAGGAAGGCGGATCGGCCGGACCCGAATGGCGCGCAAGACGGACCGCTGAAGAGGGTCGAGGCGAGACCTACTATGCCCCACTGGAGATTGAGGAGCAGGCCAATAGGTAGGCTCCTTCCACGAGCATAAGCGGGTTAAATAAAAAGGGTCGCAACAATGCGACCCTTTTTTATTTCCGGCCGGGAATAAACGGCCAGTTCACCCTGCTTTCACAGGGGTTTGGGTCAATCTTACTGGCGAGTACCGGTTACGTCGAAGGCACCAAAATCACTGTCGAATTCACCTTCAATTGAATCGCCTTCGACCGTGCCACTGAATTCCAGCACCATGGTCTGGCCTTGCGCATCGACTTCTGCCGTGAATGTGACCATGTTGCCATCGTAGACAATGCCATCGATCGGCGCTTCACCGAGGGCATCGGCTGCCATGGTGCCAGTGCCATCTTCATTAAGTGTCAAGACAGCTGGGAGTGCGCCCAGGGGGGTATTCATCTCAACGCCCCATACACCTACGGCGGGAGGAGGCCCACCCGCAGCACAACCAACCAAAGTAGCCAAGGAAAGCACTAACAGACCGCTCATTAATTTTTTCATGTTCAACTCCACCCTTAATGTAAACTCTTATTGTCCAAACCGCCAAATAACGAAAGTCTAAGCTTGCCTTCTTGCCCTGACAGCTTTCGCCCCAAATCCCGCTTATTGGGAGTTGCCTCAATCGTGAAACAGATGGCCTATTGTCCGGTTAATAGCGGTGCAGTCAACCGAAATAATCCTGTATCTGGCCCGGTTGGTCCCAAAAGCTCGCCATGTCATGAAGCTTAGGGGATTTTCCAGGCGGTGAGCCAGCGTTGATTCTTTCTTTCGAAGCCCAGGGATTTCACGACTTCCCTCTCGATCCCGGCCATATGAGCGACCCCATAGAATATGCTGATGGTGCGTTGACGGGGTACCTTCAGCGTGTCGGTCAACACTTCGATTGCGACCCGATTCCGCTCACCCAGCAAGGTGATTTGCTGCTCCAGTTCTGGGCCTAGCACAATACCACCACTGTAACTCAGCTCCTCGGCAAACAAATACTTGAAGGCACTGGTCTGGTCGTCTGCGGCAAGCGCGCTAAACAGCGAGAACATATTCAATGCAGACACCGAGGCATTAGCGGTTCCCTGTCTCTGATCGCTGGCTATCTGCGCGAGTGCCAAACTCAGAAACATGGAGAAAAAATTCTCGCCCCTAGCTTGCATGATCTTCCGTAACTGAGTTGGGCTGAGATCGGCGTGGCGAAAGTTATTGGCACTGTAGTCAATCTGTTCGAGTTGAAAGCTCACATTCAGAAAACTGGCCAGGGCAGATTGGATGAAGCCCAGCGCCGAGTCGCCGTCGCTAAGCACATCGGGAGATGGTCTCTCATTTGCCTCTGCAACCAGTTCGTAGAGAACAGAATCCTGGCTAGCGAAATACTCATTAAGGCCGGCGTAGTATTCCGCATCTGCGATGTGAACGGCAGCCACCAACTCGATAACGACACCATCGGGATTCTGATAGCGAGTTATTGCGGTTTGTAGTTCTCCCTGCCAGGGCTCGGCTCCGGCGACGAAGCGAATCCAGCCGACGGCTTCATCATCGGATTGCCCATTTACCCCCGTCGTGGGGATTGCGGCGATCAGACAGAAAGCAACAACCCTGGCAGCAAAACAATTAAACACAGAAGTAAATACGCTTAGGTTCATAAAATTAGTCAGCTATCCATCGAAAACAACTGGGGCACGCCGTTCATCCAGCGCTGTCCTGATCACCCGATGAGTTATCAGCCCCAGGCGATTTGCAGAATCTCCATGACCTGTTGCGCCGATTCCAGGCGCCGGGGATTATTCCTAACCACAGGATGTTTGATCGCCCGTTCCGCAATAGCCGGCAACTGATCAGATTGCACCTTGAGCTGCTGCAATGTGGTGGGCAAATCGAGGCCCGCGATCAAGTTTCTAACTGCATCTGCCGCGCTCTGACCGGGATGACCCAAAGCATCGGCAATAGCTCTCTGGTGCCGGCTATTATTTTTAGAATTCCATTCCAGAACAGCGGGCAGCATGACACAGGAAGTGTGCCCATGGGGCACGCCGCACAGACTACCAAGAATGTAACCAATACCGTGGCTGCCCCCATGGGCGACGGTGCCGAGTCCACAGCAAGCTAACCACACCGCCTGCTGATTGAGGCTGCGGGCGCCCAGATCATCGGGGTTGTTTTTAGTTTGTGGCAGGGATTCGGCGAACAGGCGCATGGCGTGCAGGAAGTGCCCATCCAGAAATGCATGGGAATCGACAGAGCAGTAACCTTCGACGGCATGATCGAGGGAACGAATCGCGGTGGACAACCACAGCCACTCCGGTGTATGCACCGAAAGTGCCGGATCGTAGATGATATGTTGGGGGCACAGATCGATGCCCCGATAGCCTTCCTTTGCAGATTTTTCCGTATCCAGCACGCCGGCATTATTACTGAACTCGGCTCCGGACAAGGTAGTTGGTACGGCGATCTGTCGAATTTTCGAGGGCTTGGAGAACAGGCTGTAGTCGCCGGCTTTGGGACCCCGGCTGCCATCAGCGAGTTGTGCGTATTGCAATAGCTGTGTTTCGGTGTGAATGTCCTGGTCGATTGCCAGCTGCACCACTTTGCAGGCGTCAATGATTGACCCCCCTCCCAGGGCTATCAGCACATCGGCATCCGCGTCAGCTGCGGCCTTTAATGCCGTTAGCACATCGGACCTCGGAGTATGGGCGCCAATTTCTGTAAAAATCCCGGCGTAACGATCACCGAGAGCATCCTGTAAGGCCTGGAATTCCCCGGTCGCCTGACTCAAGGTCTTGGATGCCACCAGAAACACACGCCCCGCGCCCATCAATTTCACCAGACCAGGCAGTACCGATGTCACTGCCGCACCACTGCTAACTGACTCGAGGGCACTGTAATTAAACTGGATTGATTCCAGCTCCAGGGACTTGTTCATAAACTCCGACTCGCTCTCTGTGCTGTGGTTTTTTCTGAGCCTGCAACTATACCTATTGCTGTCCGACAAATCTTGCAAACAAGGATTCAGTAACGGAGCCAGGGCTTTACCACTTTCCCAGGAGAACAGATTGCGCTGAGAGCTCGCCTCACTAATGGCAAAATTTCGTGTTGATGCGGGTATTGGCCTGCTATATTCTTCATCCAGACATCCGAGTCTGGATAGCCGGTGCCTATCCAGTATCTTCGGTTCGAATCGAGACATGCATCGAGAGGATTGGCAATGGCAACTTTTAAGGTAAATGGGATTGAGCAGAATCTGGATGTAGAGCCAGAAATGCCTCTACTGTGGGCTCTCAGAGACGAGCTGGGCATGACCGGCACCAAGTTCGGTTGTGGCATAGCCTCCTGCGGCGCCTGCACGGTGCATGTAAACGGCCGTGCCGTGCGCAGCTGTACCACCCCGGTGAGCGCGGTGGAAGGACAGGACATAACCACCATCGAAGGCCTTGCCGGTATGGCGGCAGGCGCGAATACTTCGGCGCCGAGCCTGACTGCGGTGCAGCAGGCCTGGATAGATCACCAGGTGCCACAGTGCGGCTACTGCCAATCCGGCATGATCATGGCCGCCTCCGCGCTGCTGGCTTCGAATCCGAATCCCAGCGATGCGGAAATCGACAGCAACATCACCAATGTTTGCCGTTGCGGCTCCTACCCCCGGGTACGCAAAGCCATTCGTTCACTGGCGACGGCCTAAGGGCAGAGGAGACTATCCATGAAAAAAATAAGCAGAAGACGTTTCCTGATCACCTCGGCCTTGGTTGGCGGTGGTGTATTGATTGGCTACTCGGCGACCCGACCCAGCAGACACCGACTGGCGAACACCGAATTGGCGCAAAGCGGCGAGCACTATGTCACCTCTCTCCTGAAGATAGAAGCCGACAATACGGTCACCGTCTACGTGCCCCATTCCGAAATGGGACAGGGCGTGCACACCTCGCTGTCCATGATGGCTGCCGATGAGCTCGATGCCGATTGGGAGTTGGTCAATATCGAACAGGCGCCGGCGATCGATCTGTTCGCCAATGGCGATATAATTAAGGGCTTCGCCAGTGAATTCGGCGTGCCAAGCTTTCTCGAAGGCCTGATTAGTGTCAGCGCCATAAAGGTTGCGGAACTGATGAATATGCAGATCACCGGCGGCAGTTCTTCGGTGCGTTTCACCGGTGAATTTGGCATGCGCACCGCGGGCGCCGCGGCACGACAAATGCTTATCGAGTGTGCCGCAACCCGCTGGGGTGTGGCTGCGGACGAATGTACGACGCAGTTGAGCCACGTGCACCACAATGCCAGTGGTCGCTCTCTGGCTTATGGCGAGTTGGCGGCCGAAGCTGCGCTGCTGGAACCGCCTGAAGACCCAGTATTGAAAGATCCTTCCCAGTTCAACATCATGGGCAAGGCAATCTCCCGTGTTGATATCCCCGCCAAGGTCGATGGCTCTGCCATCTATGGTCTCGATGCGAAACCCGCTGGCATGTTATACGCCGCAATCAGGTTCGCACCAGTATTTGGCACCAAGCTGGTTTCTGTCGATGCCGGTGATGCCCTCAACCGCCGTGGCATCAAACGCATCGTCGAGTTAGAAGATTCGGTCGCCGTGGTTGCTGACAGCTACTGGCGCGCCAAGGAAGCGCTGAAACTGGTTTCCTCGGTATTCGAGACATCTGCTAACGACAACACGTCCAGCGCCGATATTTATGCTGGCTTCGAGCGCAGTCTTGCCGACGAAAATGGCAGCAAGGTTATTGAAGAAGGTGATACTGAGGCGGCGATGGAATTGGCCGCAGATGTGATCGAGGGAAATTACCGGGTCCCCTATCTTGCCCACGCCGCCATGGAACCCATGAATTGCACGGTGCATATTCATGACGACAAGGTGGACGTGTGGACCAGTACCCAGGATGCCCTGGGCATCAAGGCCAGGGTGGCAAAAATTGCCGGCATCGCCGAAGACGATGCGACTTTTCATCACAGTTACCTGGGTGGTGGTTTCGGTCGACGCCTGCCGTTCAACTGGAATGTTATCGATCACGCCACCCTCATCGCCAAAGAATTCGATGTGCCTGTGAAAACCGTGTTGAGTCGTGAAGATGATATGCAGCAGGACTACTATCGACCCGCAGTCGCCAGTAATTTCAAGGCGGCGTTCGACGCAGAAGGCAATGTACTGGCGTGGCACAACCGCTTTACCGGCCCGGTGCAAACTCCCGGCGCATCACACATTCCCTATGCCATCGCTAATCAGTCCATTCGCGTGGTCGATGGCGATACCCACGTGCCCATCGCTGCCTGGCGTAGCGTGGATCACTCGCAGCAGACATTCTTTACCGAATCGTTTGTTGATGAGATTGCCCATCGTGCCGGCAAGAACCCCTACCAGTTTCGCATGGAACTGTTACAGCAGCACCCTCGTCATCGCAAGGTGCTGGAGGTGGCGGCTGAGGCTGCGGGCTATGGCCAGAACCTGCTGCACGCCATGCCCGCCTATGTCTGGGGTTTCTGGTATCTGGACGAGGTCGGGGTGTACTGGAATTCGTCGCTCAGGTTTGCCCGGTTCTGCGCCGATCAGATCGACGCCGACAAGGCCACATATTTCTTCAATGGGGTCAGCGGCCACATGCTGCGCGAGAATGTCTCAAAATCACCGCAAGAGGCGCGGCTTTCCAGCCCGATGCGCCCCGCCGCAGCGGTGATTTACTGCCAGGAACTGGAGAATGGCGACGACCGCTGTCACTATCTGAGCACCGAAGAGATGATCCGCACCACCGCCAAGGCCCAGCGCGAGGCACTGGTCTATGTAAAGCTGCACCCTGACCAGTCCAAGGCGGCGCGCCGCCACATCATGGCGGTCTGCAACGACTATCCGCACGTCAAGATCAGTGACGCCAGCGTGCATGACCTGAGCCAGGCGTCGCGGGTAGTGGTCACCCTGAATTCGGCCGCCGCCTTTGAGGCATTGATGCAGAAAAAGCCGGTGATCACCTGCGCGCGTTCGGATTTCTGGCATGCCACGCTGAGTGCGCGCAGCACTGGTGATCTGCGCGAGGCGCTGAAATATGGCCCCGAGGTGATGGCCAGCTTTGCCTACGAGAAATTCTTTTACTGGTTTTTGGGGCGCAATTGTCTGGAGCCGCAGCAAGAAGACTTTGCGGCGCGCGCCTGGGCGCGGATCCGCGAAAAGGCGTATTTGTGAGGTATGGTATTTGCCAATTTGGCCTGCAGCATGGGTGCTGAGGGCCGCGCCTGACGGGCGGGCGGCGGGCGGCGCAATTTGGGATGTCAGTTCAGTCCTGGCGCTGTGCGGGCGGAGGTTCCCGCTTGCGCGG
>ERZ813253.276-NODE-276-length-19722-cov-5.327175_pt1 | contig 19722 bp, 22 predicted proteins | sample MGYA00520893_ERZ813253 | MGnify/ENA primary metagenome ERZ813253 (study PRJEB31669, sample SAMD00080414) | marine metagenome | biome: oceanic hadal pelagic zone biome; feature: marine hadalpelagic zone; material: sea water | place: Pacific Ocean:Izu-Bonin Trench...
GATCTTAAGGGAGATTCAGCTATTATTAAAGAGACTACCGAGAAAATGAAATGGGTTTCTGAGGATGGTAAAATAATTAAAATTTACTCCATAAAAAAATAGTTGATAGTAATAGATTTAGCTAAATTTCTTGGCTGGTCCACATTGCAGTTTTACTCCTGATTTTTATGAGAAATCACAAGATAAAAATCAGAACATAATAGTTTGATTCCAAGCAATCTTATAAATTCTTCATATAATACTACTATCAAAAAAAGTGGAGGAAAGAAACTAAAATAATGAGATGCATTATAATTAATTTTTTCTTCAATAATCTCTAAATGATTTTTCTTACAAAGATTTTTAAATCCTATATAATTACACTTATGGTAATAGGATTTCCACCCCCTAGCTCCTTTTTTCGACCAAGGTAAAAATGTCTTTAATGCTATTTCTTTCAGGTCGTGTGATAAGATTTGATTTAAGATAGAAAATGGATGCAAATTAGATGGCTGTCGGCAAACAATAATACCCTTTTCACTAAGTAATCCCTTTAACTTCTTGAAAGAACCAAAATTATCTTTAATATGCTCCATTACCATATTTAATAATATTAAATCATATTTTTCAGTTGTTTCAAAACTTTCTAAATCTGTTACCTCAAAGTACTCAAATTTTATTTTAGTTTCTTTTAAATTAATAGATTGGTCAGGATCTATCCCATGCAAAATAATATTATATTTTTCTTTTACTTGTTTCTTGCATACTGGCCTAACATTACAGCCAACCTCTAATACTTTTTTAATGTTATTCTTTTTAAAAATAGTATCAAGCTCCTGATTTATGCTATATGGTTTTTCCCGATAGTTATTTACAAAATCAGCAAATTTCTTAAAACTCCTTAGCATTTTTATTTGGGTTTATTCCACAGTAACACTCTTAGCTAAATTTCTTGGCTGATCTACATTGCAATTTCGCATTACAGCAATATGGTAAGAGAGCAATTGCAAAGGAATGATTGAGAGTAGTGGCATTAACTCCTCAAAACAAGCAGGAATTTCAATACAATAGTCGGCTAATTCTTTTACAGTTTTATCGCCCTCTGTTACAATAGCAATAAGGCGGCCACCTCTTGCTTTTACTTCCTGTATGTTGCTTACTACTTTTTCATAATTTCCTTTTCTGGTGGCAAGCACCACAATAGGCATGTGCTCATCAATAAGCGCAATAGGGCCGTGCTTCATTTCTGCTGCTGGGTAGCCTTCCGCATGAATGTAAGAAATTTCTTTTAGTTTCAGTGCGCCCTCCAAAGCCACTGGGAAATTGTATCCCCTTCCCAAATACAAAAAGTTAGTAGCATCCTTAAATTCAGCAGCAATTTCTTTTATCAATTCATCCGATTTTAATACTTCTTCCACTTTCTGAGGAATAAGTTGTAATTCAGTAATTATTTGTCTGTATTCCGTATTGGTGAGTGTGCCTTTTTCTTTGGCAATCCTGAGTGCCATAAGGGTAAGTACTACCACTTGTGTAGTGAATGCTTTGGTGGATGCTACTCCAATTTCTGGGCCGGCATGGGTGTAACTCCCAGCATCTGTTAATCTTGGAATGGAAGACCCCACTACATTACAAATCCCTAAAATAGTGGCTCCTTTTTGTTTGGCAAGTTCCAAAGCTGCCATAGTATCTGCCGTTTCTCCCGATTGGGAAATAGCTAAAACCACATCTTTTTCAGTTATAATTGGGTTTCTGTATCTGAACTCGGAAGCATATTCCACCTCCACAGGAATTCTTGCCAAGTCTTCAAACAAATATTCTCCAATAAGGCCAGCATGCCAAGAAGTGCCACAAGCCACAATAATGATTCGCTCAGCATTTAGTATTTTCTTTTCATAATCCAGAATTCCCCCCAAAGTTATCTCCCCTGTTTTAGCATTTATTCTCCCACGCATGGTATCCAAAATACATTTAGGTTGCTCAAAAATTTCTTTAAGCATAAAATGCTCATATCCTTCCTTTTCAATGGCTTCCAAACTAAGTTCTAACTCATCAATATAAGGTGTTTTTTTTATGTTAGAAATGGTTTTTATTTCTAAGGCCTCCCTTTTATTTATTCTAGCAATTTGCTCATCTTCCAAATACACAACATTTCGGGTATACTCTACAATTGGAGTGGCATCAGAAGCTACAAAATATTCGCCCTTTCCAACGCCAATTACAAGCGGACTTCCTTTTCGAGCAGCAATTATTTCTTCATTATTTTCTTTATCAATTACCAGAATTGCATAAGCACCAATTACTTCATTAAGTGCTAATCGAACTGCATCAAACAAATTTACTTTTTCGTTTTTCTTAATTTCCTCAATCAAGTGAATGAGTACTTCTGTGTCGGTTTCACTTTCAAAAGAATGACCTCTTTTTAAAAGTGCTTTTTTCAAGGAATCGTAATTTTCAATAATTCCGTTATGGATAAGTGCCAAATTGCTATCACCTGATAGGTGAGGGTGGGCATTTACTTGATTTGGCACCCCATGGGTTGCCCATCTGGTATGTCCAATCCCTATATTCCCCTTTACATTTTTGTCTTTAGCAAACTCTTCCAAATCGGAAACTTTTCCGGCTTGTTTGTAAATATTTAATTGATTATCTGTTGTAATCGCAATTCCGGCACTATCGTAGCCCCTGTATTCCAGGCGGTAAAGCCCTTTTACTATAATGGGATAGGCCTGCTGGCCACCTACATATCCTACAATTCCACACATTATAAATCGGTATAAATGATATTGAAACTAACTTTATCTTTTATTAAAATTGTTCGATTAGCATTTACTGCCCCGCCAGCTGCCACCAAATACAATTTGTTGGTATAGTCCTCATTATTTAGTAGTTGATGAAAATACCTTGTAATATTGAAAGTGTATTTGTCATTTTCTAATTTGCCACCAAAATGCTCTTCTCCTTCTACAATGTAATCAATCAAGAAGAAATCTTTCCCTTGCTCATCTACTCTTACCAAATACATTCTTCCATGTGGGGAGAAATAAGCAGTGTCCAAGCCGTCTAAATCAAAACTAAGGTTAACTCTATTGATGGCTTTATTTTTGAAAAATGTTTTTAGTGTATCCAAATGCTGTATTTCAATTACTGTTTTGTAGCCCGCCATGGATTGCACATAAGTATTTGTGGAAGTGTCAGCTTGATTGAATAAATATGAAGTGTCTTTTTCAAAAAGATTAATTCTGGCCGCATCTCCTGTAAGAGAAAAATCTAAACTTAAAGAATCTACATTTGTGCTATGATAATAAATACTGAGTTTAGAATTAGCAGAAGATGGACTGAAATAAGCAATAACACCACCATCATTATCACTACTTGCACTTACATAAAGCCCTTTAAAAAATTCTACAAATTGTGCATTATCTTCCAAATTGGATGTTCCTGATTCATTTAAAATCTTATCTCCTAAAGAAATATCTAATTTCAAGCGTAAATGAGGTGCTTTCATTTCTCCTCCAACCATTACGCTATCTTCCGTATTTACAGTTGTAGTTTGGGAGTAAATAGCATTTGACACACAAGTTACATCTTGGTTGGAATAATAAACGCTATCCTTATAAATAGATTCGCTAATTTCATACACTATAATATTTAAGACATCATTTATTCCATAACTTCCAGTATAGGATAATCCTAAAACTACCGAATCAACTGTTAAACTATCTAAATAACTCCCTACATCTACATTACTAAATGGAAGCATAAATTGCGTGGAAAATGCTGCTTGATTGTAGCCAAAAATAGGATCATTGATTTCTCCTAAAAGCAAAGTACTTGTTTCATCCGAGCGCAAAGAGTCTTCTGAAATAGTGTGAATAGTTAAATTATTATCGGCAGTTGTAAGTGCTACTTTAATGCCATCAGATGGCGGTTGCACTTCAAGGCCAATTAAGTTTGGATCGGTACAGGAAAATATCAGTAAAGTAGCACAAAGGCAAAAAGTGCTTATGTATTTGTTCATTTATCTAATCCGTTAATTCTAGCTCACCCTCCTCCACTTCTTCATAAAGTTCTTCATAAAAATCGGCATAAGCACTAGCATACGATCCATCTTCCCCACCAGGATGTATCATTTTTGGCTTTCCAGAAGCATCAATGTGTTTGACAATTCTTTTATCAATCTTTTTACCTACCTTAATTATGGCGTCAGCATAATCAATAGCAATTTTATTAAGAGATAAATAATCTGGGGTTTGCAAGCCTTCAACATCCTTTTTATTTAAGCTGCTTTCAAACAAAAGTTTTTCAGCCATTTCCTTATTGAGTTCTCCTGGGAAATCGGTATCATAAACAGAAAATATTACTTTTGAATTATTAAAAAGAGGATCTTCATTGTATAGTTTTTTGATGTAAAGTGGAACCAATGCCGAAATCCAACCATGACAATGGATAATGTCAGGTGCCCATCCTAATTTTCGAACAGTTTCAATAACCCCCTTGCAAAAGAATATCATTCGCTCATCATTGTAGGAAAAAAACTTCCCATTTTCATCATGAAAATATTTCTTTTTTGGGAAATAGTCTTCATTGTCGATAAAATATACTTGCATCCTGGCTGATTGAATAGAGCCCACCTTAATAATAAGCTGATGGTCAAAATCGTCAACAATCAAATTCATTCTTGAAAGACGAATTACTTCATGTAATTGATGCCTTCTTTCGTTTACCACACCATATCTTGGCATAAAAATTCGAATGTCTTTTTCATCCTTTTGTATTTGCTGAGGAAGGTGTCTGCCAATTAATGACATCTCAGTTTCTGGCAAATAAGGATAGATTTCCTGTGATACAAATAATATTTTTTTCTTTCCCATAATTTCTAATTAAGTGTGCAAATTTACGAAAATATATGATTTTTATCAAGCAATTGCCTTAGTTTTGTGCTCTAATTTTTATTAGCTAAATGCAAATATTTAAAACAAAAAGCGATTTATCTTCCTATCTTTCTTCTTTAGCTGACTCCCTCATTGGATTTGTACCTACAATGGGAGCTCTTCATAATGGTCATTTAGAGCTTTTGCGGCAAGCAAAAAAACAATGTTCTGTTGTAGTTTGCAGTATCTTTGTAAACCCAACACAATTTAGCAATAAAGAAGATTTTAATAGTTACCCTAATACACTTTCTTCCGATATAACGAAACTTAAAAAAATAAATTGTGATTTGCTGTATGTTCCGGATGTTTCTGATTTATACGCCATTAATGAAAAAGCAAAACACTTTAATTTTAATGGATTAGATCCCCAAATGGAAGCTAAGTTTCGCAAAGGTCATTTTGATGGTGTAGCAACTATAATTGAGAAGTTTTTTAATATTATAAAACCACATAAAGCATACTTTGGACAAAAAGATCTGCAACAGCTTTTAGTAGTAAAACAGCTCACAAAACAGCTTAATCTTCCCATTGAAATTGTTTCTGTACCAACAATACGAGAAGAAAATGGTTTAGCTATGAGTTCTAGAAATAAATTGCTTAGCCCTAAACATCTAGAAACCGCCTCCATGCTTTATAAGTCCTTGGAATTCTGTAAAGCAAACAAGGGTAAATTTTCGATTACTGATTTAAAAAATCGTATCAAAACACAATTTTCAGAACAATTAGAGGTTGATTTAGAATATCTTGAATTTGTAAATTCAAACAGTTTGCAGACGATCTCTGTCTTTAAAGAAAATGGCGATAACGCAATATGTATTGCCGCTTTTGTAGGTAGGGTGCGTTTAATTGATAATATTATTTTTTAGTTTTACCACATGGGAAATAAAAAGATTGGTTTATTAAATGTTATTAAGTATGCCGCCTCTTTTGGTTTTGCTTTTGCAATTATTTATATCCTATTTCAGCATCAAAATCCTGTAAAGCTCTTTGAAGAAATAAGGAAGGTGAAAATGGAGTGGGTTATTTTGTCTATGGTTTTTGGAGCTTGGGCTTATATAAGTAGAGGACTCAGATGGATTGTGTTAATTGATGCTTTGGGTTATACGTCTTCAAAAATAAATAGTATTTCGGCTGTTTCAGTAGGGTATTTTACCAATATGTTTATCCCAAGAGCTGGAGAAATATCAAGATGTACAGCATTAAACAGGGTGGAAAAAATACCGGTTGACAAACTTTTTGGAACCATCCTTATTGAAAGAGTTATCGATTTTATTTTCCTTATTGGCCTTATTATTCTTACTTTTTTCTTGAAATTGGATGACTTATTAAAATTTTTCAGCACACTTCAGGCGCATCAAACAGATACTGATATATGGAATAATAAAATTTTAATATTGTTAGGAGTAGTTGCTATTGGGATTATTGGATTCTATCTTTTAAAAAAATGGGTGAAGAATTCCGTTTTCTACGAAAAAATTATTTCGTTTATAAAAGGGCTGAAAGAGGGCTTTAAAAGCATCAAAAAGATGAAAAGAAAGTCTGTCTTTTGGATACATACTTTTAGTATCTGGATTATGTATTTTTTAATGACTTACATCTGTTTTTTTAGCATGATTGAAACATCCAATCTAAATGTTGGTGATGGTTTGTTTCTATTGGTACTTGGTGGTATTGGTATGGTAATCCCAACCCCAGGAGGGATTGGTTCTTATCATGCCATTGTGATGATAGGATTAGCCGTTTTAGGAGTTGGTTTCATTAATCTTAATCCTCCTGAAGGCGAAATTAATCCCGCTTTAATATTCCCTACGGTTGTACATGTTGCACAAACATTAGTGGCTATTATTATGGGCTCTATTTCTTTATTTATCTTATTTTTATCCAAAAAGAAAAGCCATGTCACAACTCTATAATTTAAACCAAAAAATAATCTCTTTACAAGAGTTAAAATATAGAGTAAAAAACTGGAAAGCAAACAATGAAAAAATTGTTTTCACAAATGGTTGTTTCGATATTTTGCACAGAGGCCATGTGGAGGTATTGGCAAAAACTGCTGACTTAGGAGATAAGCTTATTATTGGACTTAATTCGGACAGTTCTATTAAAAAATTAAAAGAGAAAAATAGACCTATATTAGATGAAAAGTCAAGGTCAATATTACTTGCAGCTTTTTCATTTGTTGATGCTATAGTTCTTTTTTCGGAGGAAACACCATATGATTTAATTGCAGAGATAAAACCTGATATATTGGCAAAAGGAGGGGATTATAAAATTGGTGGAATTGTAGGGCATGATATTGTGCAGCAAAATGGAGGAGAAGTAATTACCATTCCACTTACAGATGGATGTTCCACAACCAATATTATCGAAAAAATAAAGAATGACTAAAAAAGTTCAATCGGCATTTTTTTGTCAGAATTGTGGTACCCAATCTCCAAAATGGTTGGGCAAATGCCCCCAATGTAATGAGTGGAATACTTATGTGGAGGAGATTATAAAAAGAGATGAAAAAACTAAAAGCTGGAGTGGAAAAAATAGTAAAACAAACACTCCCTCATTAATTTCAGATATTGATTTTACAGATGAAAATAGATTTGTTACTCCTGACAATGAATTAAACAGAGTATTGGGTGGTGGTATTGTTCCGGGTTCACTTGTCCTGTTGGGGGGAGACCCTGGAATTGGAAAATCTACTTTGCTTTTGCAATTGGTATTGCAAATGAAAAACAAAAAAGTGCTCTATGTAACGGGGGAAGAGAGTGAAAAGCAGATAAAGATGCGAGCTGAGAGAATAAATGAAAATTCCGAAAATTGTTTTATTTTATGCGAAACTTCTATTCAAAACATTTTTCAGCAAATAGACAAGTTACAGCCCGATATTTTAGTAATTGATTCGGTTCAAACCCTACATACTTCCTACATTGACTCAACCCCAGGAAGCGTTTCTCAAATTAGGGGTTGCACTGGCGAACTTTTAAAATTTGCAAAAGAAACGGGAACGGCTGTTTTCTTGATTGGGCATATTACAAAAGACGGATCTTTGGCTGGACCGAAAATCCTAGAACATATGGTAGATACGGTTTTGCAATTTGAGGGCGATAGAAATCATGTTTATAGAATTCTGAGAACCATAAAAAATCGTTTTGGTTCTGCTTCAGAATTAGGCGTTTATCAAATGGGGCAAGACGGATTACGTCAAGTATCAAACCCAAGTGAGATTTTAATTTCTCAAAGAGATGAGCCAACAAGTGGAGTGGCCATTTCTGCAACTATGGAAGGGGCTCGCCCCTTGCTTATCGAAATTCAATCTTTGGTGAGCTCTGCAGTTTATGGCACGCCTCAACGCTCTGCCACTGGATATGATGGAAAACGACTAAATATGCTTTTGGCAGTATTAGAAAAAAGATGTGGATTCCGCCTGGGCGCAAAAGATGTTTTCCTCAACATCACTGGCGGCATAAAAATTGACGATACTGCTACAGATTTAGCGATTATTTGCTCTGTACTTTCCTCTGATAAAAATGTACCCTTAGGAATGGATGTTTGCTTTTCAGCAGAAATTGGGCTTTCAGGAGAATTGCGTGCAGTTACCAGAATTGAAGAAAGAATTTTTGAAGCAGAAAAATTGGGCTATAAGCAAATCATTATTTCAAAACATAGTAAAGTAAGTAAAAAAGATTTCAAAATCAGTATCAATCAATGCGGAAAAATTGAGGAGGTCTTTCATTTATTCTTCTAGTAAATCGAACAAATCATCCAAATTAGGCGCTAAAATAATTTCGATTCTTCTGTTAGCTGATCTGCCTTCTTTTGTAGTGTTAGTAGTAAAAGGTACATATTCCCCCCTTCCGGCAGCAGTAAGCTGAGTGGGATTTAAATTAGGATTGCTCATCAGCACTTTTACTACAGCAGTTGCTCTTAACACACTCAAATCCCAATTGTCTTTTACTTCTGATTTCCCGCTTAATGGAATGCTATCGGTATGTCCTTCAACTAAAATTTCTAAGTCTTTTTGGCCAGCAAGTGCAGTTGCTAATTTGTTGAGTGCCGAAACGCCTGCCAAACCAACCGCATATTTCCCAGAAGCAAAAAGTAAGTCTTCTTCTAAGGAGACATACACTTTTCCGTTTTTTTGCACCACTGTTAGCCCTTCCCCTTCCAGGCCAATTAGTGCCTTGGATATTCTTTGTTTTAGAGCGGTAACCATGGAATCTTTCTTGTTAATAATGGATTCCAATTCTGCAACCCTAACTGAGCGAGCCTCTAATTCTTTTTGGGCATTTTCAAGTGCCAATTGCTTTTCTGTAAGAGAATTGGATAGACTATTCAAATCATCTTCTTTGGTTAGAAGATCGTTTTGTGCTTTTTCTAATTGCTTTAAAAGTGCTTTTGTTTCTTTGGCTTTTTCCGCCATTGTTCTGCTGTTTTTACTAGCTAGCAAATCGTAAGCACTGCTTAATTCATCATAGGAATTTTGCAATTGCACTAATGCTTTTCCGTTTTGCACAGAATCATTTCTTAACTCCTGTAATTGGGTTTTGATATTTGCAATTTCTCCCTCTAACTCTTCAACTTTTTCGTTTAGAGAAATAATCTTTTTGTCTTTGTTTACTATTTGCAGCTTTGCCTTGTCGTACTGTGTATGTAATGCGTTGTGCATTTTTGGAGTAACACAAGAGGCTAAAATTAATAAGGTGAAACTGAGGAAGATTACTGTTTTTTGCATGATAAACTATTTAATTAAAATCCAAAATTACAAATACACATGCCCCTCTTTTAAGCAAGAGGATTTACTTATTAACAGAAAGGTGGGAAAAACGAATTATAAGTCCATTTCCACTAAAACTGGGCAATGATCGGAATGATAAGCTTGGCTCAAAATTGCAGAACGACTCAAATTGGGAAGTAAATTTTCACTTATCATATTATAATCAATTCTCCATCCTAAATTTTTAGCTCTTGCATTTGCCCTATAACTCCACCAAGAATAGTGGTGCGGTTCAGGATTTAAGGAGCGAAAACTATCGATAAAACCACTTACTATAAACCCGCTCATCCACTCTCTTTCTTCTGGCAGAAAACCAGAAGTATTTTTATTTCTTTGTGGGTTGTGTATGTCAATTGCCTTATGACAAATATTATAATCACCTGAAATAATAAGTTTTGGAAAATCTTTTTTTAGCTCATTGATATAGTTCTGAAATTGAGATAGAAATTTCATTTTAAATGCTTGGCGAACATCCCCACTACTACCGGAAGGGAAATAAGCGCTCATCACAGAAAAATTATCAAAATCTGCCTTAAGAACTCTCCCCTCAAAATCAATTTCTGCTATACCGCAGCCATACTGAATTTGATTTGGTTTTGTTTTGCTGAGGATTGCCACTCCGCTATACCCTTTTTTTTCTGCTGGATTCCAAAAACAATGATAGCCCAAATCAGTAAAAACGCTTGTCTCAAACTGTTCAGGATTTGCTTTTATTTCTTGCAAACAAACTACATCAGGATTTGTAGCTTTTAGCCAAGAAGAAAAATCTTTTCTTAGTGCTGCCCGAATTCCGTTTACATTGTAGGTGAGAATTTTTACCATTTATTTCAAATAGAATTTGTTTGTTCCGGCCAAAAAACCATCAATATAAACCTCCGCAATATATTGGCCTTCCTTTAGAGGGTCCCTTCTTTTAAAGTCAATACTAAAAGGTAATTCTTTGTTTTCATACTGAAATTGCTTGGAAATGGAATATTTTAACTCCCCTTTTTCTGCTACAAAATTATGTGTTCTATTTGTGTTTACCAGTAAATTTTTGTCGGGGGAGAGAAAACGCAAGTATATTGTTTTTGGTCCTTTTTCTGCAATAGGATTGTATTCAATATTAAAAGTTGTTCTTATGTTTATCACTTTGGAGGCTTTTGCTGTTTCCACTTCTTTTCCACTATTTCGGTATTTTAATGCCTGTACCAAAATATAGCCAACTTCAAGCACAGAGCCTTTATTTACTTTATCCATAAGCTGCTTATTTTCTTTATTTAGCTTGTAGTTTTTCCAGTTGATGTTTTTATTTACCTTTATTACACTATCGTTTTCGTTGTGTAATTGTACATTTATAGTATATAAGGAATCAATATCAGCAAGATAGCGAATAGAAATGCTTTTAAGAATCTCCATTTTTTCTTTAGCTATTTTCAAATCCTCTTTTGTGCGTATCAAATTTCTGATTTCTGCAATTTGCGAACGAATAGTAGAATCCCTATCTCCTAGTTGAATGTTTAAATCGCCATATTGTTCCAGCAAATTATCATGCTCATCAATTAGGTCGTCCAAATCATCACGCAAAGCATTTTTCTCCTCAATAAATTGCATTTTTATGGCTTGTTGTTTCTTTGTTTTTTTCTCTTGTAAAAAAATAAAAACGATTAAGGCCACTACAATAATTAGCAGAATGTAAAGCCCTTTTCTTTTTGGCTTTTTTTCTGGAGAATTACTTTCTTCCATAAATTATTTCTTTTTCTTTTTTGGTTTAGCTTTCTTTGCTTTTGGCTTTTCTTGCTCTTTCTTTTCCTCTTTCTTTTCTGGTACTTTGCTTTTTTCATCTACATAGTTAAGCCGCAATTCGGAAAGCATACCATCCAAAATCTTTTCTAGTTCCTGGGGTAAATTCCCTTTTGTTTTTTCTTTTAGCATTGCCATAAGGTCAATGGTTTGGCTTGCATTTTCCAGATTTCGATTCATTTGCCCTGTTGGGTCGGCAATTTTGCCTAACCCTTGCATTGCAGATGTATGAAACATATACAATAGCTGCATAAATAACTGATCGTTTTTGTCCATTAGTTTTTGGTTTTAAATTAAACATCCAAAAATACAATTTATTGCGTATAAAAAAACCACCAAAGGGTGGTTTTTGTGGGCCCAGCAGGGCTTGAACCTGCGACCCCTTGATTATGAGTCAAGTGCTCTAACCAGCTGAGCTATGGGCCCTTTTAAAAAGCAACTGCAAAACTATTAAAATTGTTCTATTATTTAGCAGATTTGTATAATGAAAAAATGCAAAGCAATAATTTTTGATTTAGGAGGTGTAATCTTAAATATTGACTACCACCTTACCATAGAAGCTTTCAATGAATTGGGAATGAAGAATGCCGATTTGTTTTATTCTAAAAAAATACAAAACCCCATTTTTGATAAAATAGAAATTGGAGAAATAACTGCCAATTCTTTTTTGGAGCACTTACAAAAACAAACCAATAACGCTAGTATATATGAGGTTGAAAACGCTTGGAATACCATGCTACTTGATTTGCCACAAAGAAGATTAGACTGCATAAAAAAGTTGAAAAACAATTACAAAATATTTTTGCTAAGCAACACCAATGAGATTCATATTAAAGCTTTTAGAAAAAAGATAGGAGAGAAGCAATGGGAGGCCTTTTCTTCTTTGTTTGATAAAATGTATTTATCGCACCAAATAGGATTTAGGAAACCTGGCAAAGAAGCGTTTCAAATTATATTGGAGGAAAATAAATTAAAGCCAAATGAAGTTTTCTTTATTGACGATTCCCCACAACATATTGAGGCGGCCAAAAAATTAGGAATCCATTGTCATTATTTAGTGGAGGGGGTAGAAATTTGTAGCCTGTTTTAGAAGAATTTTATTTATACCCCTCTCCTTTTTTAAAAAACAACCTTATTCTTTTGGTAAGAAATTAAAATATGGGAATAACAAAATTCTGTTTGAACGAAAGTGAGTTTAATTTTGTTCTATATTTTATGTTTCTTATGTATTTCAAAAGAATTAAGTCTTGAATTTTTGGTTCTTTTGCTTCAAGGTAAAAGAACATAATGAAAAGAAATTGTAGATCTTTCATTTCATTCAAGATGACAAGAAAAAAGATGGGGATGAAATTATTTTATTCCTTTTCCTGACACAATTCAATAAGCACGCCAGACGTATCTTTGGGGTGCAGAAAACAAATGAGTTGATTGTCAGCACCAACTTTTGGTCTATCATTTAAAAGGCGAATACCTTCTTTTTTGAGGCGAGTCATTTCTTTTTCAATATCCTCCACAGCAAAAGCAATATGGTGCATGCCCTCTCTATTTTTTTCTAAAAATTTTGCAATGGGGCTTTCGGTATTGGTAGCAGAAACCAATTCTATTTTACTCTCCCCTATTTTGAAAAATGTTGTTTTTACGCTTTCTGAAATTACTTCTTCCCATTTATAAGCATTTTTCCCGAAAATAGTAGAAAATATTTTTTCTGCTTTTGCCATATCCTCCACTGCAATGCCTATATGTTCAATTTTTTTCATTTAAAATATTCCTTTAATAAGTCCAAAAACTGATATGCCTTTGGCTAAGAATAGAGGGCACTTTAAAGGAAATGGAAAGATCGTGTGTTCCACTTTGGTGGGCATTAATTTCTTTGAAGAAATGATCGTAGGCATAAGCAATATGCATTTTACCGGCCCTGAAGCCAATTACTGCCGAGAGGGAACCATTTGTTCTTGCGCTTAATCATGTCCAGAATGCATCCCTAAAAAATACCCTGCCCGAAAAATCGTATTGCGATTTGGTGTTTTCTGTTTTTCGAATTAATATGGAGGGCTCAAAGTGAATATCTCTATTGAATTCGTATCTATACCCTAACATTCCCATATAAATCCTGTGCAAATAATTGGTGCTAAAACCATCTCCTGCTTCTTTGTTAAAATTGGATTGTAGCATATTTAAAACAGAATAACCCACATAAAAATTCCTTCCATATAAATACAAGCCGGAAGAAGCATCTGCTAAAAATCGATTATAGTTTTTTCCCGAAAAAGCGGGATCTTCCCCTGGAGGAAGATTCCCTGCCTCCAAATCCAAAGCATAATACATGGCTTTTGCCCCAATACCAAAAGATAAGTTCAGCCTATCAGGGTCAAGTGGTACATGATAAGCATAATCCAATTCGAAAACACTGCTACCAGATTGTCCTGTTTGGTTGTGATACAGACTTCCTCCCATCCCAGAACGATTATTAAGCGCCCCATGATAGCTGATATTTGCAGTAAGTGGAGCACCCGAAAACCCAAGCCACTGTTGTCGAGTGATAATTACAAAAGGATTGTAGGCCTTACTCCCTGCAACTGCAGGATTATAAGCCAGTTCATTCACAAAATACTGGGAATAAACAGGGTTTTGTTGTGCAAATAGAAGCTGTGAAAATCCTACAAAAATCGCTATGACTAAAAGTTTTTTCATTTACCTGACAATGGTTACTGTTCCGGTAAAAGGAGGATCTCCATTCTCCAAATCAATGATATAATAATAAGTAGCGGAAGGCAATCTTTTCCCATCTACTTTTCCGTTAAAGGCATCTTTCAAAGTATTCTGATATTCCCTGCGCCTGAAAACCCTATCACCAGAACGGTTATACACCTCCACTAATGCCTCAGGATAAAACTTAATATTTTTTATTTGCCAAAAATCATGATTGGAATCTTCATTTGGCGAAAAAGCAGAATATACTTCCAAACATATTTTCGGATTGTGAATTACGGTTGCAGTATCTTGCAAAATACAGCCCATTTCATCTATAATTTCTACTGCATAAGTGCCTTCCAACAATTCGCCCAAAATAGATGTATTTGCTTTATCCAAATCAATGATATTATCGGGCCAATAAAAATCATAGGGGGGCATTCCACCTGTTGCAAAAGCTTGAATAGAACCAGTATTGTCATCTTTACAATCGGCATCAGCAATACTCATAAAAATTTGAAGTGGTGGCGGAATGCTTACAGTCAAAAAACCCCAACCATCACAGCCGTTTTTATCGGTGATGTGTAGCCAATAACTTCCTGGCAATAAACCAGTGGTAGAAGGGGTGCTAACTCCTGTACTCCAAGAATAAGTATAAGGGGGTGTTCCACCATAAACTAAGGTGCTCACATCTGCTGAATCTCCTGAAACACAAAGGCCAGAAAGGGTAAATTCTACTGTAATTTGCAAAGGTTGCTGCACAGTATAGTTGAAAGTATCCACGCAAGAAGTGCTTGTTTCATTTACAATTAGCTGATAATCGCCTGCCAAAAGATTAGAAATATCTTTAATAACAGAAGAAAAGCCCAAAGGGCCTGTCCAAAAATAAAGGGTAGTTGCTGGGCTACTTGCCACATTTACGCTAATAGCCCCAGTATTATCGCCATAACAATCAATATGAGTGGCTTCATCTAAGGTTATAGTGCATTGCGCCATAATTATAGATGGGAGAAAGGTGAAAACTACTATTATTATGGTTTTAAATTTGCTAATCATTTATTAAAAATTCAGTCGCAAATTTAACATTTATTAAATTAATAGAGAAGGAGTGAATTTATAAATGTGCGGAATTTTGATAAAAAGTTGATTATGTGTATGTTTGGTGAGAATTTAAAACTTAAAATTATGAGTTTTTTAAAATGGCATAAAGAGTTTACAGAAAAAAAGATAAAATTTTACGGGTTATCTAAACTCTCTAATTATCAATTAATGTGGTTGTCTTGGGGTAAAGGACTTGTTATGGGAATAATAATTGCATATTTTATTTTTCACTAATCAAATAAAAACAATGAAAAGAATATTGATTTTACTTTGCTTGCCACTCCTTTTCTCAACTTGTAAGAAAGAGGAGGAAGCGCCTAATAATAATGGAAATAATCAACATAGTATTGTAGGTAAAAAATGGTCTGGATATGTTCCGAATTTTGGAGACAGAATATTTGAACTAAATAATGATGGATATTTATATTTTTATACTGTTAATTGCATAGCTTATTTTCAAAATGACACATTAGGAGAATGGCTAATAATAGGAGATACTATAAAATATACATATACAAATAATAACATTGAATATAAACAAATATTTGGTGTTATGGATGGATATAGTAATACAGAAATAAAATTTGTTTTAACTTCAGATTCAAATTCCACTTGTGTGATACACACTTTTACAACATCCAATTGTACTTATGTGCCTGATGATGCTTTTGAACAGCATCTTATTGATGAAGGATATGATAATGTGTTGGATGATTATGTAACCACTGCGAGTATAGACACAGTAACTTATTTATACATAAGTGAGAAACATATTTATGATTTAAGAGGGATAGAGGACTTTACTGCTTTAACTTACCTAGATTGCTATAGTAATCAACTCACCACACTTGATTTAAGTAATAATCTTGCTTTAGATACGTTGGCTTGTACTTCTAATCAACTCACAACCCTTGATGTAAGTAATAATACTGCTTTAACCGTATTGCGTTGTGGGGGTAATCAACTCACATCATTGGATTTAGGTAATAATACTGCTTTAACTTTGTTGTGGTGTCTTTATAATCAACTCACAACACTTGATGTAAGTCAGAATACTGCTTTAACTACTTTGTATTGTTATAATAATCAACTCACAACACTTGATGTAAGTCAGAATACTGCTTTAACTGTTTTGTGGTGTCCAAATAATCAACTCACAACACTTGATGTAAGTAATAATACTGCTTTAACTAATTTGGAGTGTCATTATAATCAACTCACAACCTTAGATGTAAGAAATGGTAATAACACTAAGGTCTCCTACTTTTTTTGTGGAAATAATCCTCTACTATACTGTATAGATGTTGATGATGCTGCTTGGTCAACAGCTAATTGGACAAACATAGACACTCAAAGCTTCTTCTCTGAAGATTGTGGAGTTGAATAAAACAGCATTATTTCTATTATATATTAAACAATAGATTAACAATTATGGATATTACATTAGAATGGGAAGGTATATCAGGAGTTATTAAAATACTCTTACTTTTAAGTGTTCCTTTGGTTATTGGATTGATTATTGGACGAAAAACAAAAAAATGAAAAGAATATTGATTTTACTTTGCTTGCCACTCCTATTTACAACTTGTAAGAAAGAGGATGAAGCGCCTAATAATAATGGAAATAATCAACATAGTATTGTAGGTAAAAAATGGACTGGTAATGTTCCGAATTTTGGAGATTTGATTTTTGAATTAAACTCTAATGGGAATTTATATACTTACAATTATGATGAATGTAGTGGGTATGTTCAAAATCAATTATTAGGTATCTGGGTAATAACTGACCAAACTATTAAATATGTTTATGTAGAAAATTCAGTAGAATACACAGAAATTTTTGGCAATATGGCTGATTATAGCGATGTAGAAATAAAGTTTGTTATAAATGGAAGTACTAATTCTATTTGTAGTATCCATATTCCTACTTCTCTTAATTGCACTTACATTCCTGATGATAATTTTGAACAAGCATTAATTAATTTAGGTTATGATAACGTGTTAGATGATTATGTAGCTACTGCAAATATTAATACAGTAACTGTTTTGCAAATTCCTAATGTAAATATTGCTGATTTAACAGGAATAGAAGATTTTACTGCTTTAACTTATTTGAATTGTTATAATAATCAACTCACAACACTTGATGTAAGAAATGGAAATAATACCAATTTTGTCGTTTTTAGAGTAAATCAAAATCAAAATCTTACATGCATTGATGTAGATGATAGTACTTATTCTGTAAATAATTGGACAAACACCATAGACCCTCAGCATTACTTTAGTAACAACTGTACTAGCACAACTGAAATAGAAGAACATTTTACAAACAAACAACTAATTAAAATAATAAACGTCTTTGGAAGAGAAACAGAGCAAAAACCAAATATTCCTTTATTCTACATCTATAATGATGGAACAGTTGAAAAACGAATTGTTATTGAATAACCATGAAAAAATCAAAAATACTTTTTGTTTTAATTGTACTGATTATCAGTAACCACTCTTTGTTATCTCAAACACAATGTGGCTGGAATGACTTATCCAATGCTCCGTTTTTAAATAATTACAAACATGATGATATCTATTTTGTAAATCCAGATATAGGGTGGGTAGTAAATGGCCCGGTAAGTGTTGGAGATAGTGGAATGATACATAAAACAACTGATGGAGGACAAAGTTGGACTCATCAATTTTCGGTTCTTGGTAGTCGGTTCAGATCTGTTGGTTTTGTTGATTCATTAAAAGGATTTGTAGGAAATCTTGGAGCTGGGATATCATCAAGCATCACAGATACCAATATTTTTTATCAAACAATAGATGGTGGTAATACATGGAATTCGGTTCAAAATTTAACAGGCCCAAGACCTAAAGGTATATGTGGAATTAATGTTGTGAACGATACCCTTATATATGCTGTTGGACGACTTTATGGACCAAGTCGTTTTATAAGAAGTAATGATGGTGGAAATACTTGGATTTCTCAGGATATGAGCGCTTATGCAGGAATGTTGATTGATTTATATTTCTGGACACCTGATTCGGGCATTGTAGTGGGTGGAACTACCACTAATTATTCAACAAGCCGTGGGGTAGTATTGTTCACCTCAGATGCTGGACAAAGCTGGCAGACAAAACATACAACAAACTCAACAGGTGGGACTTGTTGGAAAATCTCTTTCCCATCATCAAATGTTGGCTATGTTTCTTGGGAAACTTACAATACACCCGTTATTTTTTTAAAAACAATTGATGGTGGACAAAGCTGGCAAGAGAAACATTTTTCGAATAGTTCTTACGAAACAGAAGCAATAGGTTTCGTAAATGACACATTGGGCTGGATGGGTGTTAGGCATTACCCTTCCTTTCAAACAACAGATGGAGGCGATACTTGGCAGCAGGGATTTGTCGGCAGTTTCCTTAATAGGTTTCGTTTTTTTAATGATACCCTTGCATATGCTTGTGGTGAAACTGTTTATAAATATTCTGGTTTTATTGCTGGATGTACAAATCCTTTTGCACTAAACTACGACTCTCTTATTTGTTTTGATGACGGAAGTTGTATAAATCCTATATTGGGATGTACAATTAATACATCTCCAAATTACAATCCACTTGCCAATACTACAATTGCGCATGGAGGAGCTCTAAATAATTCTTTCTCTTCAGGCGGTTTCTATTCTGGTAATCAGCATCTTATTTTTGATTCGGATTCTGCTTGTATAATTAAATCAGCAAAGTTTTATGCTGATTCGAATAATATCGTGACTTTTGAGTTAAGAGACAGTGTTGGAACTGTACTGGATGATACAACACATTCTACGATTTCTGGAGAGCAAGTTTTGTCTTTAAATTTCCAGGTGCCTGTTGGAAGTGAAATGCAATTGGGTATTTCTTCTGGAAATTATAGCTTATATCGAAATAATGCTGGCGCTAATTATCCTTATGATATTGGAGGATTAATTAGTATTACTTCTTCAAGTGTAGGAGGTAATTATTATTATTTCTATTATGATATTGAAGTAGAAACACCTTGTATTATATCTACTGGAATTCATAGCCAAGGATTAAATAAGGATGTTGAATTTCAAATCTATCCTAACCCATCACAAGATATCTTTAACATTACATTTATATCTAATGAAAAACAGAATTTACAACTTAGAGTATTGAATATGTTAGGTGAGGAGATTTATACAGAAAACTTAGAAAGTTTTATAGGTAACTACACCAAACAAATTATATTAGGGAAATATCCAAAAGCTATTTACTTCCTTGAGATTGAAACAGATGATGGAGTAATTACTAAGAAATTGATATTGCAATAATTTTTATTTACCAAAGTTCTAAAGCAACAGGAAATGCGGGGGACCTATTCGGGTACCTTTTGGGTAGGCTAATCTAGTAAAATGTGGTCCTCTCATCCTTTCAAATAAATTGTATATATTTGAATATTAATTCTTTGAAATAT
>ERZ813253.277-NODE-277-length-19718-cov-2.817110_pt1 | contig 19718 bp, 18 predicted proteins | sample MGYA00520893_ERZ813253 | MGnify/ENA primary metagenome ERZ813253 (study PRJEB31669, sample SAMD00080414) | marine metagenome | biome: oceanic hadal pelagic zone biome; feature: marine hadalpelagic zone; material: sea water | place: Pacific Ocean:Izu-Bonin Trench...
CTGTCATAAGCAAAGTCATTCCCCCAGGTTGTTGATACATTGGTGAGTACACTTGTTCTACTAACGAAACTCCGGGAGCAACACCCTGCCCACGCAAAAAGCCATAACTATCTGTTGTACCTGAAGCGCCAGTTGCCCCAACTGTTCCGGCTGTATGCGTACCGTGAGAACTTGATGCGCTGCCCCCACAACTTTGACCATCACAGGAAATAAATTGACCACTAAGATCTACGTGTGATTCGTTGCTACCACCATCCACAATTGCAATAATGACATCATCACCATCTACGCCAACGTCGTGGAGCCAATCACTGTATCCGGGAAATGCATTGTTCCCCGCGTCGACATTGCCAGCGTTCACTTGGTTACTCATCTCACTTCGCAAACCACCATCGGTGGGGGTTGGTTGTACAGTAAACACTCCGTTTATTTTTGATATGTCAAGAAATGAATTTCCAGGTGTAACAAATGAAATTATTTCAAACCGCGCGTCGAGTGATTGTCGATCTATTCTTGTTGCGCCAGCAATTGCGAGTTCTTCAAGGACATCTTCAAGGTTCACGCCCTTATAAACTAAGACTCGAGCGCTGGTAGGAACATCGGAAAGATTACGCCATTTTGGCAACACTCGATACCCGTTGACAAAATCTCCAGACCATCGAACATGTGGGATAGATTGCATACCGTCTCTGTTTTCTGGTGTTCCCCAAGTGATGTAAGTGAAAGGATGAATGTATTGGATTGGAATCAATCCAGAGTCACGTAACGCACGCAACCATGATTCCATGATTGGCCCGTCAAACTGAACGAGGCGAAGATCATCCCCTGTTTGGGATGTGTATCCCCAATCAACTGAGAGTGGTAGTTCTTGATTGAGCGGATCGAACGTTTGTTCTCCAAGGGTTAAGGCGTATTCATATTGGGATATATCCGCGGGCTTAGCCGCAGCACCCACAACTGGAAAAAATAGACATAGAATTGCCAATGCCTTTCTGAAATATCGAGTCATCTATTCTTGCTCCATGTAGAAATATACCAGTTAAAACTGTACCTACTCATTCGGGTAAAAGCGAGGATTAGTTTCCTAAAACAGTGATAACTACGGATAATTAGTGTAGAAGAATTGTATACGCAGTTGGTTATCGGACGATAACTGAGCCCCCCTAAAAACTTTTTTGATAGTTTTTAGAATTCGCACGATCGAGGAGCGCGTGGAAAAGGGATGACATCGCGGATATTGGTCATCCCTGTGGCATACAGAATCGTTCGTTCAAAGCCTAGCCCGAAGCCAGCGTGAGGAACTGTCCCATACTTCCGCAAATCTCGATACCACCAATAGGGTTCCGGATCAAGCCCACATTCAGCGATTCGTTTATCTAACACATCGAGCCTCTCTTCTCGCTGTGCTCCACCTATAATTTCTCCAATTCCCGGAGCAAGGACGTCCATCGCAGCAACAGTTTTTTCATCGTCATTGAGTCGCATGTAGAACGGTTTGATATCTTTAGGATAGTTCATTAAAACAACGGGACATCCAACGTGCTCCTCTGTGAGCCACCGTTCATGTTCTGATTGCAAATCACACCCCCACTCAACATTAAAATCAAATTTCATACCACCATCTTGTGCTTTTTTCAGCGCAGTGATTGCATCAGTGTATTCCATTCGTTCAAAACTTGCAGAAACAAAGTTTTCAAGACGTTCAATACAACCCTTGTCAATTCGCTGTTGAAAAAACGCCATGTCATCAGCGCGCTCGTTGAGAAGATCCGTAAAAATTGCTTTCAGAAAATCTTCGGCAAGATCTGCATCATCATGTAAATCTGCAAATGCAATTTCGGGTTCGATCATCCAAAACTCGGATAAATGTCGAGAAGTATTGGAATTTTCTGCACGAAATGTCGGTCCAAACGTATACACCCTGCTCAAAGCACACGCATACGTCTCAACATTAATCTGTCCAGAAACCGTAAGAAAAGATTCTTTCCCAAAGAAATCTTTGTCAAAATCAACACCACCATCTTCACGTTTCGGAACGTTCATTTGATCAAGCGTAGAGACTCGAAACATTTCGCCTGCACCTTCGCAATCAGAAGCAGTAATAATAGGCGTGTGTACCCAAAGAAATTGATTTCTTGAAAAATAATGATGCACCGCTTGTGATAAACAATCCCTTACTCGTGCAATAGCAGCAAAGGTATTCGTCCGTTGCCTGAGGTGCGAAACAGTTCGCAAAAATTCAAACGTGTGCCGCTTTGCTGAAATAGGATAGGTATCCGGGTCTTCGACAAGACCAACAACTCGAATTTCGGTCGCCTGCATTTCTACTGATTGCCCCTTGCCTTGTGAAGCAACAAGTACGCCAGTTGCAACGATGGAGGCACCAGCGGTCAACTGCAATACTTCTGATTCATAATTTTCCAAATCAGATGGTGCAACGATCTGCAATACATCGAAGCATGTACCATCAGAAAGTTGAATAAAAGAGAGCCCTGCTTTTGAATCTCGCCGAGACCGAACCCAGCCGCTCACAGAAACAGACGTGCCAATCACGCTCTCTGGATCCGCTGTTTGAAGGATATCTCTCATCGTTGATGTGCCAAGGTCAAAAGTCATGCCGGTTCTCCTGTTAGGGGTGGCAATCATAACAGCCAAATCTCCTGCCAAGACGGCAGACACTCCCTCAAAAATACCGGTCTTTGACACCCCCGCCCTCCCTTAAAACGGCATGAAAGTTGCTCCATATCTATCCATGATGCAAACAAGCTATCACAACCGAGGCGAAAGATCGAATCGGAGCAATCATCGTCTCAATCTCCTACTCACCCGTGGAGGGTGGAGAGAAGATGCAATGGTTGTGCAGTTACCCAGTTTGCTTGAGCCTATGGGAATACGCAGTTTGACTGCCATTAGCGGTGAAGAGGCAACAAATGTGATCGAAAACAACGTCATTCATATTGCACTTGTTGATCTTTCACTACCACTTCTTACTGGCTGCCCTAGGGGTGCACCTGCAGGTGAGAGAATTCTTCAACTTCTCAGAAGACTCGATTCCCCTCCACCAACCATCGTCCTTCGACCACGCCAAGCCAACCGTAGAGCATCTGCTCGAAGTTTGGCACGATCTATGCAAGAAGGAGCATTTACCGTGGTTGATCGCCCTGCAAGGCTTGAAACCCTACTTGATGCGTTGCAACGTGTGTTGCGACGCTACTATCGAAATGAATGGCCTTCGTAAGTTCACAAGGATCAATACCATGGATCCCCCTTCGGGGTCAAAGAGAGAAACAGGAGTTCCCACTATGAATGTAAAACCACTCGGCGACAAGTTACTCGTCCAGAGAGCAGAAGCTCAAACAAAAACAGATGGCGGCATCTATATTCCAGAATCTGCTACTGACAAGCCAAAAGAAGGCACAGTCATTGCTGTTGGTGATGGAAGACTTAACCACGATAACGGCGAAAGAATTCCTTTCACCGTAAGCAAGGGAGATCGCGTGATCTTCACCTCATACGCAGGTACTGAAATTAAAATCGATGACAATGAGTATCTCATGATGACTGAGGATGACATCCTCGGCATCATCGACTAAGGAGTTACCAATGGAACGCGGACCACTTTTTGATTGCCTGACTGATATGATCGGCACTGAGAAAGAACTCTCTATTATCTTTTGGGGAGAAGATTCTCCGATAGAAATTCGCAATGTTGAAAAAGTTGAAGAACTAAAAAGTTCCCATGGCATTCGAGTTACGACGCACGCAAATCAAATCTGGATCGACAGTTCACATGTCTCTGCGGCATGGCAAGTCAGATCTGATATTTAACCAAAACGAAGGAAAAGACCAAAAATGACTGCAAAACAAATCGTATTTGATGTTGAAGCCCGTGAGCAAATGCTACGCGGTATTCAAAAGTTAACAAGAGCCGTAAAGACAACACTTGGACCATCAGGCCGCGTTGTTGTTCTTGAAAAATCATTTGGCGCACCAACTATAACCAAAGACGGCGTGACCGTTGCAAAAGAAATTGAACTTGAAGATGCTTGGGAAAATATGGGCGCTCAGATGGTCAAGGAAGTTGCAGCAAAATGTTCGAAGGATGCCGGTGACGGCACGACCACTGCAACGATTTACGCAGAAGCAATTTTCACCGAGGGGTTAAAGAATATTACTGCGGGTGCACACGCGAACCAAGTTCGACGTGGAATCGACCAGGGCGTTAGAGCACTCGTTGCTGAACTCCATTCAATGTCTAGCGACGTGATAGACTCAAGCGAAATTGCACAGGTAGGCATGTGTGCTGCAAACCAAGATCAAGAAATTGGATGCATCATTGCAAAAGCAATGGACAAGGTTGGCAAGGATGGAGTCATCACTGTTGAAGAAGGTCAAAGTCTTGAAACAGATGTCGAACTTGTGGAAGGCATGCAGTTCGACAAAGGTTACTTAAGCCCTCACTTTATCACCGACACAACAACAATGGAATCAGTTCTTGAAGATTGCTACGTTCTTGTTCACGAAAAGAAAATTAACTCAGCGAAAGATCTCCTACCCATTCTTGGGAAGGTGGCTGAAAGCGGAAAATCGCTTCTCATCATTGCAGAAGATATTGATGGAGAAGCACTCGCAACTTTAGTTGTCAATCGACTCCGAGGTGTTCTCAAGGTCGCAGCTGTGAAAGCTCCCGGTTTTGGAGATCGTAGAAAAGCAATGTTACAAGACATCGCAATTCTCACCGGTGCAGATCCAATCATGGAAGAACTCGGTATTAACATTGAAAACATCGACCTTTCGAACCTCGGTCGAGCCAAGAAGATCACCATCGACAAAGATGCAACAACCATCATCGAAGGTGCTGGGAAAAGTAGCGACATCAAAGGACGAATTGATCAAATTCGCGCTCAAATTGAAAATACTTCATCTGACTATGATGCTGAAAAATTGCAAGAAAGACTTGCAAAACTTGCTGGTGGCGTTGCTCAAATCAACGTTGGTGCTGCTACTGAAGTTGAAATGAAGGAAAAAAAGGCACGCGTTGAAGATGCTCTTCATGCTTGTCGTGCTGCTGTTGAAGAAGGAATTTTACCCGGCGGCGGTGTCGCAATCATTCGTGCAAGACGCGCACTTGTTGCAGCGCGTAAGAAAGCCAAAGGCGATGAAAAACTCGGCATCGATATTCTTAACCGAGCAGTCACTGCACCAATAAAACAAATCGCTGTGAACTGCGGTCTTGATGGATCAATTGTTGCTCAAAAAGTTGAAGAGGCAACAGACGATGCGTTTGGTTTCAACGGCCTTACTGGCGAGTATGAAGATCTCGTCAAGGCTGGTGTCATTGTTCCAACAAAAGTTGAACGAATTGCACTTCAAAATGCAGCCAGTATCAGCGGACTTCTCTTGACAACTGATTGTGCAATCACTGCTATCCCAGAAAAGAAGCCAACTGCTGCTGGAGGCGGCATGGATGACATGGGTTTCTAGTAGGAACCACTTTATAAATAAAGAGTACAGGGGAGCATCAAAGAGAGATGCTCCCCTGTTTTTTTTGCGCCGATTGACCCCCTTGATCATCGGCACGCACCTTCTCTTCCGTATAGTCATTCGCCACATCGTCCCTTGCGGTTCCTATACACTGCGTAAAGATGGCACAAAACCAATCACACCGCAGTAATTACCGCAAGCAGAGCCACCAAGAGTCACACGCCAACATAGAAATCAAACCTGTCCTCCAAGGTAATGATCTAGTACCAACTGAAGAAGCCAGGTGGATCGACACCGACGAGGGCGTTCTTGCTGTTTGCGAAGAACTCAAAACTGCCAAGATCTTCACGTATGACACTGAGTTCATTGGGGAAGACTCATATTTTGCAAATACTTGTCTTATTCAAGTCGGCACTTCCAACATGGTCGCCTTGATCGATCCATTTTCAGCAAAAGACCTTACACCACTCTATGAATTGCTTTGCGATTCCACATGTACGAAAGTTGTGCATGCGGGTAAACAGGATTTTGAACCCCTTGTTCGACTGTATGGGAAACCACCTAGTGCAGTGTTCGATACACAACTCGCCGCTGGACTGATCGGTTTTCCATGGCCAATTTCCCTTACAAAACTCATCGAAGTACTCTTGCACCATGATGTTGGTGGACATTTCACACTTTCTCAGTGGGATGCAAGACCTCTGACAACGAGACAGTTGATATACGCTGCTGACGATGTCAGGTATTTACTTGCAATCCACGACATCATTCAAAAAAGATTGGATGTCCTTGGAAGGCTCGATTGGGTTGTAGAAGAATGTCAATCACTCACTTCTCCAACTGTATTCGGATTCGATCTGCAAACCGCGGTCAAACGCATCTGCAAAAACAGAAACCCTCGGAAGAAAGAACTGCTGCGTATTCAGGGGCTGATGACATTACGAGATTCGATCGCCCGAGAACAAAATGAACCCCCGCGAACGGTGCTTCCTGACGATTGTTTGATCGCCTTAGCACGAAAACCTGCTGACACATCAGACCAACTCGCTGCGATGAAAGGATTCCCCAAAAAAATCGCGATGAAGTTTGGGAAAAAAATTCTTTCATCGATTCTTGATGCTCAAGAACTCACACCAATTCGTTTGCGTAAACCTCAATCAATTGAAAAGGAAGCAAATACAAGACAGGAACTTGATGGGCTCTGGTCGCTATTCTGCGCTTGGTGCGTTGGAAACGAACTCTCACCCAGCCTTGTTGCAAGCAGAGCAACGTTTACTGATTGGTATTTGGCAATTCGAACAGGTAACGAACCCCCAACCTCTACACTCACCAGCGGTTGGCGTTCTGTGATCCTGACCCCGTTCATTCAATTCATGCAAGGCAAAGAACAAATAGAGTTTTCACTCTGTGATTCGCTCTTAGCAAGAGTAAAAGAGTAATGCTTTGTTTGTTGAATAAATACTTGGTACCCTGCAACTAATATGGCTCGTCAACGGATCATCACACCAAAACAAGTCGAAGAGGATTCCACTCCCAAAAAGAGTAATCTCTTTGTTGGTACACCTCTCAATGTAAGGCCAACTACATTAGACGAGTATCTTGGACAAACTGAACTTTTGCAGCGACTTGGCATCGCACTCGAGGCTGCAAAAAAACGAGACGATCCAATGGAGCACGTGTTGCTCTATGGTCCTCCCGGGCTAGGAAAAACAACACTTGCCCATGTCATTGCAAATGAATTAGGTACACGTGCGTGGGTCACATCTGGGCCAGCATTGACAAAGGGAAGCGACCTTGTAGGCACGCTCACTCGAATGGAAGTGAATGACGTGTTGTTTATCGATGAAATTCATCGCCTTCCAGCAGCGGTTGAGGAATACATTTATCCCGCGATGGAAGATTACAAAATTGATTTCATACTCGACACAGGTATGCATGCCCGAGTTGTCTCGTATTCTCTAAAACCATTTACATTGATTGGCGCAACAACACGTGCAGGATTGTTAACCGGTGCACTTCGTAGTCGATTTGGCATTGTGCATAACTTACGGTTTTACGATGACAATGAACTCACCGATATTCTTGTTCAAGCTGCAAATAAATTAGAGAACGTCAACATCAATCGAGATGCATTGCATACGATTGCTTCTCGAAGTCGAGGAACTCCACGAATCGCATTACGATTACTCCGTCGAGTCCGTGATTATGCTGATGTTCGATGCGATGGAAATTTTGATGCTGATGTTGTCAACGCAGCACTCACGCTCGCAGGAATAGATGAGGTTGGCATGGATGCACTCGATCGAACGTATATGGAAACAATTGCTCAAACGTACGAAGGTGGACCTGTCGGGGTTGAGGCCGTGGCAGCATCGATGGGTGAGGATGCTGGAACACTACAAGATGTTGTGGAGCCATACCTTCTTCAAGTAGGTTTTCTTGCTCGGACGCGTATAGGCCGGCAAATTACTCCAAAAGGACTAGAATGGCTAAAAAACATCGTAACCCACTGAAACTTCGGTAGTTCCATCACTTGAAAGACCTATAAGAATCTACTTTTTATAAAAAAAAACCATTTTTTCGCGATTTTCCTCTTGGCATTTAGGCATTTATCGTCAATGCTATGGTTGGTCGATCGGGCTTGCGCAGCCCGAGGTGGTATGGCGGATCTCGATCACATGTCTCCGATCTGCACCCCGTGGTAGGTAATTTAACCTACCATAAAGAGTTAGTACTATTGCAATGTACGATTTTTGCGTATTTAGCGTAGTCATTAGGAACCCACCCTGCAGGGAAAACCGTATATATAGTTGTAGCGCAAAGAAAAAAGGAATCCGTTCAATGAACAAAAAACAAAAGACCAAGAAAGACAAGCATGGTTTCACCATTGTCGAACTCTTGGTGGTCATTTCGATCATCGGCGTCCGCACGGTCATGCCGAAATCAATGTTGGTTTGCGAGGCCAGTGCACTTTCGCCATCGGCGATCAGGGAGACATCGAAACTGGTGCCGCCCATGTCACAGGTGATCACGTTCGGGAAGCCGGCCTCGCCGGCGATGTAGGCGCTGGCGATCACCCCCGCCGCCGGACCGGACAGGGCGGTACGAATGGGAAACCGCCTGGCGGTTTCCACCGTCATGACGCCACCGTTGGACTGCACCATCAGCACCCGGCCGGCGAAGCCGTCGCCCTTCAGCGCGGCTTCCAGCTTGCCCAGGTAGCTGCCGATCAGCGGTTGCAAATAGGCATTCAGCGTGGTCGTGGAGGTGCGCTCGAATTCGCGGATTTCGGGCAGAATGTTCGATGACGCCTCGACGTAATCATTCGGCCATACCGAACGCACCGCTTTAAGCGCCAGCAACTCGTTCGCGGCGTTGGCATAAGCGTTGATGAAGACGATACAGACAGATTCGGCGCCGGCATCGAGCAGCTGTTGCGCCGCGGCCTTGATCTCCCGCGTATCGACGGCGGTGTGAATGGTGCTGTCCGCCAAGGTGCGTTCGGTGACTTCAAGGCGCATGTCGCGCGGCACCACGGGATCGAACTGTCCCCACAGTCCCCATGTTTGCGGCCGGTCGCGGCGGCGCATTTCCAGCACGTCGCGGAAACCGCGGGTCGTGATAATGCCGGTCCGCGCGCCCTTGCGCTCCAGCAGCGCATTGGTGCCGACGGTGGTGCCGTGGACCACGGTGGCGACCTCGGCGAAGCCGCTTAACTTATCGCGGATGCCGTCGATAAATCCTCGCGATTGGTCGTCCGTGGTGGACGGCACCTTGGCCACCTCATAGCGCCCCGCGGCCTCGTCGAGGAAGAAAACATCGGTGAAGGTACCGCCGATATCGACGCCGATGACGTAACGGGAAGGCCGATCGCTCATGTTTCCGCCGCTGCCTTCAATACGCGGGTCTGTTCGGCGTCCAGGCCGCCGTCGGCGGCGATGGCGACGGCGTAGTCCCGGGCAGCGGCTTCCACGCTGACGTAGCCATATGCCACGTCGCGCACGACCGCCTCGGGGTCGCGCTCCAGAGGCGCGCCGTAGCCGCCGCCGCCTGGTGTTTCCAGATGCAGCCGTTGGCCTCGTTTGAGCCTGATGCCAACCATCTTCGATACCAGCGGCGGCTTGTGCATGCCGTCGTCCTGTTCATAGGTGAACGCGTTCAACGCGCCGGCCCTGCCGCCGAGCACGCCGGGCGGGGCGAACTTTCCGCGTTCACCGAACAGAAATACATCGGCGTTTTCTTCCAGCAATTCGATCTCGTAGATCGCGCCCAACCCGCCCCGGTGACGGCCCGGACCGCCGCTGTCGGGGCGCAACGCCCATTGGGTAAACATCACCGGATAAGCGGCTTCGAGAATTTCCAGCGGCGGAATGGTCGCGGTGGAAATCGGTGCGTTGCCGTGGTTCAGGCCGTCGCCTTGCGGATGGCCGCCGTGGCCGCCGCCGAAGAAGCTGAACATCACCCAACGGCTGCCGTCCCGGCGATGCCCGGCCAGCGACAGCGCGTTGATAGTGCCGTAGGCGCAGCCGTTGACCCGTTCCGGCGCCACGGCGGCGAAGGCGCAGAACATCACATCGATGATGCGCAATATCGTTTCCGTATAGCCGCCGACCGGTTTCGGCGCCTTGACGCTGAGCAGGGAACTCTCGGGGATGATGATGTCGATCGGTTCCAGGACGCCCGCGTTGGCGGGCACTTCGGTGAACAAGTGCTTGACGGCGACATAGACCGACGCCACCGCCGTCGATCGCGAGATATTAACCGGACCCGCGCAGGCCGGCGCGCTGCGCGAGAAATCCAGCGTCATCCTGTCACCCTTGATGGTCATGTCCAGGGCGATGATCAACGGCTCATCGACAATGCCGTCGTTGTCGAGGAAGTCCTGCGCCGAATAGGCGCCGTCGGGCAAATCGGCAATGTTCGCCGCCATCAGCCTGGCGGCGCGAACCCGCAGCTCGAACAGCGCCTCGGCGACCGTGTTGTCGCCGTATTCATCCAACAGCGCGGTCATCCTGCGCGTGCCCAGATCGAGGGCGTTGATCTGGCCATACAGATCGCCGTACAGGCTGGTGGGCAGGCGCGAATTGGCCAGCAGGATGTCGATGATGTCCTGGCGAATCTCGCCCTTCACAAACAGTTTCACCGGCGGAATCAGCATGCCTTCCTGGAAGCATTCGGTGGCGACCGGATTGTAGTTGCCGGGCACATTGCCGCCGACATCATGCCAGTGACCGACAGACGCCAGATAGCAAAATACCGATCCGTCGCGGAAGAAGGGCCGCACCAGCTTGAAATCGGACAAATGGGTGCCGCCGTCATAGGGGTCGTTGAAAATGTAGGTGTCTCCGTCGGCCATGTCGCCGTCGCGCGCCGCCTTGTCGATCACCGCCTTCACCGCGAACGACATGGCGCCGACGAAGACCGGCAGGCCTGACTTGCCCTGCACCAGGGTGGCGCCGGTATCGGCGTGATACAGGCCGTGCGAGGCGTCATGGGCCTCGGCGATGATCGGGTTGAAGGCGCTGCGGAACAGGGTCGCGTCCATCTCGTCGGCGATCTGTTCCAGCCGTCCCTTGAGGACGGCGAGGGTCACCGGATCAATCATCGGTCTGCTCGAAATTCCGGGCATCGTAATCGGCGCCGAGGGCAAGCATTTCATCCGTTCCGAGCAATTCATTCAAGCCGTCGAAATCGAGCATGTTGTCGCGGAAGGGCAGGGTCGAGCCGTGTTCCTTCAAGCTCGCCAGGTAAGCCTGGGCCGTCCGCGCCAGCGCCCGCACCATGCCGCCGGGGAAGATGACCAGGGAATAGCCGATGGCTTGCAGCTCGGCGGCGGATTTCCGCGGCGTCCTGCCGCCCTCGACCATATTGGCGAGCAAGGGAATGCGAGCGGCGAACCGCGCGACGATCGCACGCATCTGATCTTCCGATTGCGGCGCTTCCACGAACAGCACGTCGGCGCCCGCTTCGAGGTAGCGCTCGGCCCGCAGCAGCGCCGCATCGAAGCCTTCGACGGCGATGCAGTCGGTGCGCGCGATGATCAGGGTCTCCGGTCTTCGCCGGGCATCCAGCGCCGCCTTGATCTTGCCGACCATTTCCGCCGTGGGCACCAGCATCTTACCGGCCAGGTGGCCGCACCGCTTGGGCAAGGTCTGGTCTTCCAGCTGGATCGCCGCGGCCCCGCAGGATTCAAACAGGCGCACGGTCCGTATGACATTCAACGCATTGCCGAAGCCGGTGTCGGCATCGACGACGATGCGTAAAGCGGAGCGCTCGGTGATCGCCGACAGGGTGTCGGCGACCTCGCTCATGCTCACCAGGCCGATATCCGGCCGGCCGAATTGGGTATAGGCGATGGAGGCGCCGGAAAGATACGCGGTATGGAAGCCCGCCCGTTCCACCAGCACTGCGCCGAGGGCGTCAAAAATCCCCGGTGCGACGATAATGGTCTCACCGGATAGCTGATCATTCAAAGAGGGCTCGTTGGTCATTGTCCGGCGTCCTCGATTTGCGCCCGTGCCAGTTTCTTTTCCAAATGCTCAACCAACCCGCCGTCCCTCACCATGGCCAGCAATCGAGGCGGCAGGATATCGCAGGCATAGGTTTCGTTTTTCGAGAGGTTTTCGATGCTTCCCGAAGCGGCATCGACGGTGATCCTGTCGCCGGGCGAGATACGGTCCACGTCGGCCGAGACCACGGCGATCATGCCGAAGTTCAAGGCGTTGCGGAAGAAGATGCCGCCGAAAGATTTGGCGACCAACGTACGCACACCCAAATATTTCAATGCCTCGACGGCTTGCTCGCGTGAGGAGCCGATGCCGAAATTCACTCCGGCGACGATGACGTCGCCGTGGCCCACGTTGGCGGCGAAATCCGGATCGATGGCTTCCAGGCAGTGACTGGCCAGATCCTCGAGAGGAGCTTTCATATAGAGCCCCGGAGCCAGGGCGTCGGTATCGATATCGTCACCGAAGAGCCAGACTTTTCCGGCGGTCATCTCGGTTGTCATCAGGCATTCCTTTCCAGGAAGTCACGAGGATCGGCGATCCGTCCGGCGACCGCGCTCGCGGCGACGGTATAGGGCGATCCCAGGTAGACCTTCGATGAAGAAGAGCCCATGCGGCCCTTGAAGTTGCGCGCCGTCGACGAAATGCAGACCTCGCCATCGGCAAGTATCCCCGCGCCATAGCCGGCGCAGGCGCCGCAGCCCGACGGCATCAGGATGGCGCCGGCTTCGGTCAGGATCGCCAGGGTGCCGTCGGCGGCGGCCGCCGCCGTGGTCCGGGTCGATGCCGGTGCGATCAGCAAGCGTGTCGCACTCGCCACCTGGCGTCCCACCAACACGCGGGCGGCCATGTGCAGGTCATCCAGCTTGGCTCCGGTGCAGGCGCCGATGTAGGCCTGCTGAACCGCCACGCCCGCGTGTTCATTGACCGGGGCCGAGTTGGCCGGACTATGCGGCGCCGCCACATACGGAGCCAGTTTTCCCGCGTCCACCCGGTGGGTGGCCAGATAGGACGCATCTTCATCGCTCTGCCAGTCGGCGGCATCGCCAGGGTCTCCACCGGCTTGGTGAATATACGCCGTGGTGGTTTCGTCCGGCGCGATCAACCCGGTCTGTGCGCCCAGTTCCGCCGCCATGTTCGACAGGGTCATGCGTTCCTGCATGGCCAGGGCGGAGAGGGTGTCGCCGGTGTACTGAACCGCCTGGTAGCCGGCGCCGCCCATACCGAGACGCGCACAGAGGTGCAGGATAATGTCCTTCGCCGAAACCCCGTCGGCGAGGGCGCCGTTGATGTCGATGCGGATGGTGCCGGGAACCCGGATCCAGGTTTCTCCGGTGACCAGGACGCCCGCCATGTCGGTGGCGCCGACGCCGAACATGAAGCAGCCGAACGCGCCACCGGTCGGTGAATGGCTGTCGCCGCCGACGACGAACATGCCGGGCCGCAAATGCCCTCGTTCCGGCAGCACCACATGGCAGATGCCCTGCATGTCGTAAAAATTTGCAATGCCGTTGTCCGCCGTCCATTTGCGGGTGAGATCCAGGATTGCCGCGCTTTCCGCGTCCACCGCCGGGACATAGTGATCTGAAACAACGACCACTTTGTCGCTATCCCAGACCGTGGCGGCGAGGCGTTCCAGGATCGGTTTCACACGGCGCGGCCCGCCGGAATCATGCATCATGGCAAGATCGACCGCACAGGTGACGATCTCTCCGGGAGAGACCGCCTCCCGGCCCGCCGCGCGGGCGATGATTTTTTCCGCGAGTGTTCTGCCCATGGCTGTTCAAAGTCCCAAGTAGGATTTTTTTAATCCGGGGTCGTCAATGAGATCGCCCGCCGCCCCCGACAATACGACGCAGCCGTTTTCGATGACATAAGCCCGATCGGCAATCTCGAGGGACTGCATGACATTCTGTTCGACCAGAAAGACCGACAGCCCCTCCCTGTTCAGTTCCCGGATGAGAGCGAACATCCCCTCGACCAGCAACGGCGACAGCCCGAGTGACGGCTCATCCAGGATCAGCAGGATTGGCTCCGCCATCATGGCCCGCCCGATGGACAGCATTTGCTGTTCGCCGCCCGACAACGTGCCCGCCAGCTGCGTGAAGCGTTCCCGCAACAGGGGAAACACAGCGACGACCCGCTCCAGATTCTCAGCCCGCCTCTCCCGTCCCCGGCGATAGCCGCCCAATTCCAGGTTCTCGAGAACGCTCATGTTGGGGAAGATGCGCCGCCCTTCGGGAACCTGGATAATCCCCAAGTCGACGATGGTTTCCGAGTTCAATCCGGCAATGTCGACACCCTCGAATAATATCGCGCCAGTGGTCGGTTTATAAATGCCGGAGATATTATTGTTCAGGGTCGACTTGCCCGCGCCGTTGCTGCCCAACAACGCGACAATCTCACCGCGCGCGATGTACAGATCAATGCCGTGCAACACCTTCATCTGGCCATAGCCCGCGTGGAGGTTGGAAATCTCAAGCATCGAACTTCCCAGCCATCGCCGCAATCCGTTCCGCCGCGCCGTGCCCGAGATAAGCCTCGATCACTTGGGGAGAACTGGTCACCGCCCTGGGCTCGCCGTCCGCGATCATCGCACCGTGATTCAGGACATAGGTGTAATCAGACAGGCTCATGACCGCCTGCATGACATGTTCGATGAGAAAGATGGTAACGCCCGCATCGCGGATCGAGCGAATTATATCGACGATCTCGTGGATCTCGGTGGCATTCAACCCGGCCATGACCTCGTCCAGCAACAATAGTTTTGGTTCCGTCGCCAGCGCCCGCGCCAATTCCAGGCGCTTGCGCCCGGCGATGGTCAGCGCCCCGGCGGATTGTTCGAGCGCCCCTTCCAGGCCGACCCGCGCCGCGACCTCCGCCGCTTTGTCGAGCGCCAGCGTCCGCTTGGCGAGCCGGGTATGCGCCCCGACCGCGATGTTCTCACGCACGCTCAGGTTAGCGAAGGGTTGCACCACCTGAAAGGTGCGGACCAGGCCTTGCCGACAAATCCTATGGGGACGCTGGTTTGTGATGTCGGCGCCGTTGAAGATCACACGGCCCTGGTCGGGTTTGAGAAAACCGGAAATCAGGGCGAACAGGGTTGTCTTGCCGGCGCCGTTGGGTCCGATCAGGGAAACGATCTTGCCTTGCGGCACAGCCAGGGTGGCTTCCGAAACGGCCGCCAGCCCGCCGAAGCTTTTGGAGAGAGAGTGGACCTCAAGCATTGCGGCCTCCGGCGATTCGCTTCCACAGACTATCCAACAGGCCGGCCAGACCACGCGGCAGAAAGGCCAGCACGAAAATCAGGATGGCGCCGAATAGAATCAAATCGACACCGGGGCGGTCGCCAAAAAACGGATTGATCAATTCCTTGGCAATCTCGCCGACGCCGTGAATGAACAAAGATCCCAGCAACGGGCCGAGAACGCTCCCCACGCCGCCGATGATCGCCGCGAACAGGGCTTCCACCGATTTGGTCGGGCCGTAGGCGATGCCCGGCTCGATGAACAGGTATTTCTGGACGTAGTAGACACCGGCGGAGGCGGTGACCGCCGCGGACAGGCAGATCGCTCCCAACTTGACGCGAAACGTGTTGATGCCCAGGGCCTCCGCCGCGTCTTCGTTTTCACGGATCGCCACCAGCTGGGCGCCGAACCGCGAGTGTTCCATCCACCAGGTTGCCCAGTAGGTCAGCAGCAGGATAGCGAAGATGGTGTAGTAGAATCCGTAAGCCTTGAGAAACGGTCCGGAAAAATTGAACTGGAAGGTCGATATCGCCAGAGCCGGATCCTGGTTCAACGCCAGCTGCACGCCGCGGCCACCTTCGGTGATGGACGGAAACGAACGCGACAGAACATGAAATGCCTCGGCGAAGGCCAGGGTGATCAGGGCAAAATAGGAACCCTTGAGCCCGTAACGAAAGCTCAGGTAGCCGACGAAGGACCCGACCAGAGCCGCGCCCGAGATGGCGAACCACATGGTGATCCAGGGACTCCAGCCGACTTTGAACTGCAATAATGCCTGGATGTAGGCGCCGGTGCCGAAGAACACGGCGTGACCGAAAGAATATTGCCCGCCATAGCCGCCCAGGATGTTCCAACCCTGGCCGAGGACGGCGATGAACAGCGTCATTTCGAGAAAACCGACCCACCGGCCCGACGTTATAAACAACGGAACACTCGCCAGAACCGCTATCAGGGCCGCCCATCCCATGAGGCGCGCGCGATCGCTCATAGCGCCTCCTCAGCCCGACCGTTGTCCGAACAGCCCGGTCGGGCGGAACAGCAGAACAAGAATAAAAATCACGGAAATCGTGATGACACCCAGACTCTCGCCCATGTAGAGGCGGCCGAGCTGCTCGGTGATGCCGATCAGAAAGCCGCCGACCAGGGCGCCGACGAAGGAGCCCATGCCGCCGAGCACGACGACGGTGAAGGCGATCAGCACGAACAGGTAGCCGATCTGCGGATGCACCGCATAGGTCGGCACCAGCAGGCTGGCGGCGGCGGCGACACAGGCGGTGCCGATACCGAAACTGACTGCGAAAATGTGATCCACGTTGATGCCGACCAGACGCGCACCCTGGCGTTCCTTGGCCACGGCCCGGATCGCCTTGCCGGTATCCGTGCGCGACATGAACAGCCACAAGGCCAGGGTGATCAGAAGCGAGCCCCCCAACGCGGCCAGCTCCGGATATACGACGAAGGTGACGCCGAGGTCGAAGCCGTCGAGATCGTAGGGCACGCGGACCGATCTTTCGGTGGCCGAGAAAAAGAACAGGGCCGCGTTTTCGATGACGATGGAAATGCCGAGGGTGACCAGCAGGATGATTTCATCACGGCCGTGACTGGCTTTGCCGATCACGCTGCGTTGCAAGACGTAGCCAAACAGGAAGCCGCCCGGCACGACGATCAGCATCGCCAGATAGGGATCGATGCCCAGGGAATTCCACAGATAGAATACCGCGTACATGGCGAGCATGAGCAGGGCGCCATGGGCAAAATTTATGATGTGCAGGACGCCGTAGATCAGGGTCAGACCCAACGCCACCAGGGCGTAGATGGAACCCAGGAAAACCCCGCTGATGGCCGATCCGAGAACGGTCTGCCAGCCGTAGCTCGGGATGTTGATGCCGAACAATTCCATGGGCACCGTATCCAGTTGATAAATTTCTTAAACGAAAGAAAACACAGGCTCGGGCGGGGACGCCTTCACGCCCCCGCCTGTTCCATTTCTCCCTCGGGTGATCAGGCCGGACGCGGGAAGACAGCCTTCGCGGTGGCATACTCCGACGGCTCGATCACATCGATATTCTTGCCCAGTATCTGGGTGACCAGCGGCCGGGCGCCCATGTTCTGGCCATCGACGATCTTGGTCGGGCCGTAAGGCATGAAATGGCCGGACCAGCTGCTCGAGGCCATGGCCGCGATGATTTTGGCGCGATCGGATGAACCCGCCCTCTCGATGGCGTCGGCGGTGAACATCCTGGCCGTGTATTCCAGGAAGACCTCATAGCTGTAGTGCTTGTCGGCGGCCTCGGTCTTCTTGCGCGCGGCGGCGGCGGCCGGGTTTTTCGGGTCGAACCAGTGGTTGCAGTCCATCACATACTGGGCCGCATCCGGAAATTCGCTCAGGAAACGGTATTGCGACGACGCGCCGCCGAGGACCGAGTAAATCGCCTTCGGTTGAATTTTCTGACGCTGCAGGGTGCGCAGAAACAGGACGCCTTCGTTGTAGTAATGCGATGGGATCACCACGTCCGGATCGATTTCCTTGATCTTCAGCGCGATGTTGCGGAAGTCCTTGTTCGGGGTGGGGTGCGGCAGCACTTCGACCACCTCGATCCCGGCAGGGTTCAGACCCTTGGTCATCAACCCGGCAATGCCTGCCCCGAAACCGGTGGTGTTTTCATGCACGATGACGACGCGCTTGGTCGGGCTGCCCGCCGCCTTGTTGACCGCCAGGAAACCCTCGACGCCGGCCTTGGTGATGATCCCGAAGCCCGGCCCGAAACGGAATGTGTTGGTCAGGCCACGGGTTACGATCTTATCGTTGACGCCGACATCGACCACATGGGGGATGCCGTGCTTGGCGGCGGCCTGGGTGGTGGCCAGGCAGATGTTGGACGCATAAGCGCCGACGATGGACGAGACACCCGCCTCGTTCATCTTCTCGACTTCCGCCGCGCCAATTTCCGGCTTGGACTGGGCATCGCCGAGCATGGCTTCGAGCATAGCACCGCCGAGCGACTTGATGCCGCCGGCGGCATTGATTTCGTCAAGCGCCATCATGGCGCCGAAGCGGCACTGGCTACCCGAATACTGCGCCCAGCCGGTCACCGGATGCACGATACCGACCTTTACCGCCGCCGCCGCCCTGGCAATGTACGGGAAACCCGTTATACCGGCGGCGGCGATGACCGTGCCGGCGGCCGCGGTCTTGATAAACTGGCGACGTGTTTTGTTGGTGGTGGTGTGTTTGGTCATTGTCGTCCTCCCTATATTGAAGTCATGGTCTGCTTCATTGCTCGTCTATCCGGTCATGGACCAGGACCGGGTAGTTTCATCGCCGACCCGCGATAGCATCATCCGATACTGGTAGCGGTCGGGCCGGTACAGCGCTGTAATAAATTCGACGGGCCGTTCATCCCGATCGTAGACAATACGGCGAATCGACAAAAGCGGGGCGCCCAATTCCAGATCCAGCGCCGCCGAGACCCGGGCGTCGGCAAGGGTTGCGGAAATCACCTGTTCGGCGCGGCCGACGACAATGCCGGAGCGCTCCAACAGGACCAGCAACGGCTGGGTGGCAAGGTCCGCACGGCTGTAGGAGCGTCCGATATCCTCGGGCACATAGGTCGTCAGATGGGAAAACAACACCCCTTCCAGACGCCGCACGCGGACCGCATATTGGACGCTGCTCCCCTTGTCGCAACGGAGCTTGCGGGAGACCTGGTCAGAGGCGCTGACATAGTCAAATGCCAGTAGTTCCACCGTGGTTTCCAATCCCATGGCCATGAGGTTTTCCAGCAATCCCTCGACGCTGGCCTGGACCGGCGGCGTCGGCGCGCGATAGACGACCCGGGTGCCGCGGCCGCGTTGCCGTACCACGAAATTGTCGTCCGCCAGTTCGTTCAAGGCGCGTTTCGCGGTAATCCGCGAGACTCCGAAGGTGCCGGACGTTTCCTGTTCACCGGGCAGCAGGGAATCGAAAGGGTAATCACCGGAAAGGATATCGTTGCGCAGCACCAGATCGTTGTGTTTCCCCCTTCCAATCCGAACATTTGTGATGGTAACCGGGTGCCGACTCTGGTCCGCATCGCACATCTCAAGCCATGCCAGCGGAGCGGCCGGGGTTGGCGGAGGTCCCGCAGGCACCTGCTGCTGGGCTTCCGACGCAAGACGCGCTTCCTCTTCCGCCCGTGCTGCCTCGACCCTCCGAGCGGCCTCCGCGGCTCGTTTGCGGGATGAACCAATCATCAGGAGGGCCACCAGAATAAGGAGGGTCACCCCGGCAACTATCGCCCAAATCAACCACGGAGGCTGGCTTTCAGAGACCTCCTCTTCAGGCTCGGGCTCGGGCTCGGGCTCGGGCTCGGGCTCGGGCTCGGGCTCGGGCTCGGGCTCGGGCTCGGGCTCGGGCTCGGGCTCCGGAATCGCTTTGGCCACCTCATCGGCTGGTATTTCAATAGTAGCTAACTTGCCGTCTGCAGTCGTGACCTGCAAC
>ERZ813253.279-NODE-279-length-19629-cov-4.649318_pt1 | contig 19629 bp, 17 predicted proteins | sample MGYA00520893_ERZ813253 | MGnify/ENA primary metagenome ERZ813253 (study PRJEB31669, sample SAMD00080414) | marine metagenome | biome: oceanic hadal pelagic zone biome; feature: marine hadalpelagic zone; material: sea water | place: Pacific Ocean:Izu-Bonin Trench...
AGGATGATATCGGCAACAATACCTTGATGTACTTCTCCTTTTGCTAGGCGATCCAACTTGTTTTTATCGATATAGGTATAGTCGATTTGGTGAGCGTCAAGTTGCGAGACAACTGCAGACATTCGACGATCCTTTCTACCAGATTGAAGAGTTGCTTTCAAAATACACTCGGGGTTGGTGCTGAGTTGTGCCTCTATGCCGTGAAAGCCATATATTTGTATCGATTTTGACATTCTAGTCTTATGACACTTTATAGTTTCTCTGAGAAGATCTCAATATAAGCGGAGTCTCTGAGCCCTTGCACCCAGTCAAGATAGTACTGTGTTGCCTTTTTGTTAATGAGTTGTTGCTTGCATACCTCGAGATTGGAGTCAATATAGCGTTCATCGGCTTTAATGGCGATTGCCCAGCCAGAGTCCGAATTATAAACTTCTGACACCTCGCCTTCTTTAAGGTTGTCAAAAAATGCAAGATTTGAACCTTCTATGGTTATCCAGTCTGTCAATCCACCTTGCGCGTAGGATGGGTCTTGTGAATGTAGCTTTGCAAAGTCGTAAAATGAGGCGCCTTTTTCTACGTGTTTTGCAAGTTTGTTTAGGAGTTCTTTAACAGCAGCCTCTTGGTCTTTAGCACCCTCTACTTTGGAAATAATTATTTGTGCCACTCTGATTTGTCTGGTGCTATTCTCAGCCGTATTGTTTTGACAACTGTCCTTTATTTCTTTATCGTCTAAACTAATCGTCATCCCTTGAGTGACTTGTTCCTTTAGGAGAAGTAAGGTGATTTGGTTTTTAAGATTGCTTAATAGGTCTGGGAATTGAGGATGTGCCATGAGCTCTTTAACTGTTATTTGGTAGTTTTGAGCTTGGATTTTTAAATTACGGTCAATCAGTGCTTGGATTGGTATTATTCCTTTGCTTTTTGCAAAGTCTAATTGTAGTTGGATGTCAATCTGTTTATTGATTAGCGCCATTTTCTCATCAAACGATCTAGCTCCACTGAGCTGTTGTTCAACCGAGGCCGTGGTGATGATACTGTCATTGACAAGAGCAAGTATGCTGTTAGCGGCAAATACTGAGCTGAGTTGCACGCACAAAAGCAGTGCTATAAGTTTTCTCATTGGGTGAGATCTGCTCGGTAGTAAGGTATGTTTTTCTCTAAACGTGTTTGTGTGTGGACAGAACTTGAACCTAACCCTTTGAAGACCAGCTCAAGGTTGATGCTGCTGTCAAACACACTATTTACAGTTTCTTTGAAATGCGCTATACGAACAGCCCAACAACATGATTCGTAGGCAAAACCGGAGGTTTCTTTTTCAGTGATGCCCGTTGTTAATGATCTCTTTATTCCACCAAATAGATGAATAGATGCATTGATAGCGTAAGCACCGTAGAGCTCTATGGTTTCATTTGTGTTGTCATTGGTATGAACAAGTGAGATAAAGTTCCTTGGGTTTATCTTATAACTCAAGGAGTTTTGGCGATTATCGATAGAGGTTGTCGATGGGTTGAATTGCAAGGTACTACTAAAGTTTAGTTCATTCAGTGCTAGATCGACAGAAACAGCAATATCAGAAAAATGTTTTCTTGTTTCATAATCAACACCAACAGTGTCACTCACAACTTGGTCACTAATATAGTAGCTTTGTGCGACTTTAACATTCAGCAGGCTGTCGCCAGAGATAGGGTCAAGGTAATCTGATTCTAATCCAATGGTGATGTCGTTGGCGTTAGAGATTCGGTCAATGCCCAAGTATCTCTGTCCAGAAAATAGCGTGTCGTATGTCAACAAGCTATCAAACTTGTCTGTGCTGTCAAAAACAGGAATAGAGCCTTGTGCTGTTTTTGAGGTTAAGTGGTAGGCAACTCTAGGGGTAAATGTGGTGTTTACTACACTACCAAACAGTGTTGCTTGGCCTTGTGATGGGAATATCACATCAACGCCAAAACCACCAATGATTCTTGATTGGTTACTAGCTCCGTCGATTAAATAACTGCTCGCTGAGATAAAGGTATTTGTTGTCATTGTGCCAGAGTTTAGTTCATACAACCTGTCCGTTGACAGTTCACCGTGTATTCTTGTGGCGGTTGTTTTGTCGGCATCTTTATGACTAAAGTTTGTGGCGACAACAAATACGTCAAGCGGCGTTAAGCGCGTTTCTAGTGATTTTTCAGCACTAACTTCAAACGATTTAGTGTATTGATTGGCGGTGCCGTTAAGCGCTTGCTTGGATTCTCCATAGAGGCTTGTTTTAAGGCCGCTTTCTTCGTCCTCAAAACTTAAGTTAAGATACGAAGTGAGTGTGTTTCCAGCGCCAGAATCTTGGTAGATGTCTTTGTAATAGTAACTATCAGAAACACGCGCTGTTTTAATGTCTAGCTTGGTCTCATCATTAAGGTCAATTTCTAGCGCAGTATTTAGTAGCCAACGTGCTTGGTTGGTGACATAGTCGTCAAAAAGGTATTGACTTTCAATGTTTAAATTGCCATTGCTTTCACCATTGCTACCATACATTAATTGTCGGTATTGGCTTTCAATAACACTACCACGGGTAGAGAGTTGGTTGAACGCCATCAGTAGGTCGCGGTCGCTTGCTAGATTAAAGTAATAAGGAATTCTTGTTTGAATGCCCGATTTCTGGTTACTTGATTCTGTGTAGATATCAATGGTTGGCGCTAAAAAACCACTACCTCGTCCCTCTAATACCCATCGATATTGTGGCAGATAAAAAACAGGAACACCTAAAAATTCAATAACAGTGCTGTTCGCAATACCAAGGTTTGCATCTTTGTCGAGTGAAATACTGTCGGCTTTAATTAACCAGTCGGAATTGCCGATAGGACAAAGGGTGAAGGTTGCATCGGTGAAGTTAACACCGCCAGCGGTTTTTACAATATTTCCAGCAGAGCCATTGGCCCTTGACTCCAGATGTAGGTAGCGAGCATTACCGATTGAGCCAATCAAGTTGTCGCCTTTTTTTTGCGTGTTGATATTGATATGTTCACTGGTTATTTGAAAATCTGCGTTTTGAAATTTTACATTGCCAGTTGCGCTTGCAGACTCGTCCGCTTTTGATATATCAATATCATCAGCAGCCAAAAAATACTCGCTCGACCTAAGAAGGACGTTACCACTGAAATGATAATTGTCTTTTCCGTTCATTTCGCTTTGATCTGCTTCAATATCTAGATCATCGACTTCTGTAGTAAGTTCCTCAAGAGGGAATAAGGTTTGCGCTTGGGAGCAGCTTAAATTTACACCTTGTGCGTGAACGAGTGAGGTGGCTAAGGCAAGTGTCGAAAAAATCAGCAGTTTTTTCATATTGTCTTTAGAAAATTTAAATGCGGCTATTTTATCACTTTATTTCTTTGAAATAAAGCTTATAATCAGTATTTACATTGTTATTAATTGGGTAAAATAAACTCAGTTTTATTATCTGGAGCATCCATGGCAAACAACCAAAATCCTTGGGGAAGTAGCAATCAAACACCACCTGAATTAGACCAAGTTATCAAAGACTTTAAAAACAAGTTTAATGCGGTGTTTGGCGGCGGATCTTCAGGCAAATCTAGCAGTGCCAGAGGTGGCATTAAATATTTAATTATTCTTGCAATTTTAGTTTGGCTGCTCTCAGGTATCTATATTGTGGACCCGGCTGAGCGTGGTGTTGTGCTGCGTTTTGGTGCGTTTCAAGAAGTCACTTCTCAAGGCCCTCATTGGCGTCTTCCTTATCCAATCGAACAAGTGTACAAGGTGAACGTTGAGCGGATTCGTGCGGCTGAAATTGGCTTTAGAAATATTCAGAACTCTAGCTATGGTGGCAATGTCAGTTCAGAGTCTCTAATGTTAACCAAAGATGAAAACATGGTTGATGTTAACTTGGCTGTCCAATACAAGGTTGCCGATGTAAAAGCGTACTTATTTAACGTTCTTATGCCAGAATTGACACTGAGTCACGTTGTTCAAAGTGTCATTAGACAAGTGGTTGGTGATAATACAATGGACTATGTATTAACCACGGGTCGTGAACAAGTTGCGCAAGATGTCAAGACTGGTTCACAAGCGTTGCTTAATCTTTACCAAACGGGTTTGCTTATTACTGCGGTAACCATGCAAGATGCGCAGCCGCCGATTCAAGTGAAAGCCGCCTTTGATGACGTTGTCAAGGCGCGTGAAGATCAGCAAAGGTATATTAATGAAGCCAATGCCTATGCAAATGATATCTTGCCAAAAGCGCGTGGTGCAAGCCAAAGGATACTAGCTGAAGCGCAGGCTTATCGTTCGCAAGTAATCTCCAAGTCTGATGGTGAGTCCGAACGTTTCAGGCTGATTTTAGGGGAATACCTAAAAGCGCCAGAAGTTACTAGGGAAAGACTCTATAGAGAGACATTAGAAGAAGTGTTAAGTAAATCAAATAAAGTAATTATTGATAGCAGCACAAACGCACTGATGTATTTACCTATCGACCAATTGATAAACTCGTCTAGATCGACGACTTCATCCACTTCTAGGCAATCAAACTACCCATCTCAGTCATCTCAGTCATTTCAGTCAAATAGTGGTACCAGTATATTACGCTCTAGGGAGGTATTAAGATAATGAAAAAAATTAACATTATATTGATTGTTCTTATTCCAATTATATTTATCCTCGTTAGCTCTTCGCTTTATACCGTTAATGAAACTCAAGTGGCGATTAAGCTTCGATTGGGTGAGATTGTTTCAATTGAGCTAGAGCCAGGTTTGAAATTTAAAACACCGTTTGTTAACAATGTTGTTTTCTTTGATAGTCGCATTCAAACGCTAGACTCTGTACCAGAGGCATTCCTTACGGTTGAGAAGAAAAACGTGATCGTGGACTCTTATGTTAAATGGCGTATTATGGACGTGGAGCAGTTCTATCTCTCAACAGGTGGATCCTTGGCTTCTGCCAATCTTAGATTGGCGCAAAACAACCAAGACGCCCTAAGAATTGAATTCTCCAAGCGCACAATTAATGAGGTTGTTTCTAGTCAGCGTGAGGAAATCATGAAGAATGTGAAAACAAAACTGGAGAAGATTGCAGAAAGTGAATACGGCATTGAAATCTGGGATGTTCGAATTAAGCGAATTGAGCTTGCGCAAGAGGTTCGAAATTCTGTGTATTTAAGGATGGAAACAGAGCGCAATGGTTTGGCTAATAAGCTGCGTTCAGAGGGCTCTGAAGAAGCTGAAAAGATTCAAGCTTTTGCAGAAAAAGAACGCACCATTCTTTTAGCGAACGCTTATAGTGAATCTGAGAAAATTCGAGGTGAGGGTGATGCGAAGTCGGCCAATAATTATGCGAAGGCCTACAGCCAAGACGCTGAGTTTTATTCCTTTCATCGTTCTTTAGAGTCTTATAGAAAGTCGATTGGCTACCAAGGTGACATTTTGGTGTTGAATCCTGACAGTGAATTTTTCCGTCACTTTAACCCAAAAAACTGACTCTAAAGGCTAGTAATGAATAAATGGCAACTGCCTGAAGGGATAGCTGAGCTCGCCGGCTCACAGGCGGCATCATTTGAGGTGATTCGACGTCGTCTGCTTGATCTGTATCAAAGTTGGGGTTATGAGCTCATTGTGCCGCCAATCGTGGAATACGTTGAGTCTCTTATCTTAACATCCGATTCTGTTGACCAAAAAACCTTTAAATTTCTAGATTCATGCAGTGGAAGAATGTTGGGCGTTCATGCCGATATTACCCCGCAAATTGCAAGGATTGATTCCAAGCGCTCAGAGAATGGCAGCATTGATCGCTATTGCTACATTAATGCGATTCTGCAAACCAAAGCCGATGATTTCTACGCTTCGCGTTCACCGATTCAAGCGGGCGCTGAGCTTTACGGCTTTAGTGGAATTGAAGCTGACATCGAAGTGATTGAGATGATGATTTCTTCTCTATCCATTCTGGATATTGAGAACCTAACGCTCAGCTTAGGAAACACTGCAATTTTTAGCTCTTTAACTGAAACAGCCGAGCTTAGTGTTGAAGACACGGCGATGTTGAGGGATATTTTCAAGCGCAAATCGATTCCTGATTTAGCTGTATTCCTGAAGCAAAACAACTTTGCCGAGGGTGAGCGATTAAAAGCGTTAATTTCGCTTGGGGGCGACCCTAGTGTTCTTGACAGTGCAAAGCAACTTTTCTCTGATTTACCGCAAGTGCTTGGAGCCATTAATGACTTGGTTAAACTAAGTGAGGCGTTCGCAGATCGAGAAGTTAACCTTATGTTTGATCTTGGAGAAGTCAAGGCTTACGAATATCATAATGGTGTGGTGTTTGCTGCTTACCACCCTGATTTTTCTAAAGCGCTAGCACAAGGCGGTCGTTACAACGGGTTGAGCCAGTCGTTTGGCGTTGCAAGAGACGCCACAGGTTTTTCTCTGGATTTAAAATTTTTAATACAACAACAACCAAGTTCTAAATTTGGCCCAAGAACTTTGCTTGCGCCGAATGTTAATGATGCCTCTCTTAAAACTTTTGTTGAGGGTTTAAGGTCGCAGGGCGTGATTGTTAAACAAGATATAGAAAACTCTAATAATGTTGATATTGTTAAGAGTGGTAACGAGTGGATTATTAAGGGCTAATATGGCAAAGAATGTAGTCGTAGTTGGCACTCAATGGGGTGACGAGGGTAAAGGCAAGGTGGTGGATTTAATCACCGACAAAGTAAGTGCAGTCGTTCGTTTTCAAGGAGGCCACAATGCTGGTCATACTCTGGTGATAAATGGCCAAAAAACCGTTCTGCACTTAATTCCTTCTGGTATTTTGAGGGAGGGTGTCGACTGTTTGATTGGCCATGGTGTGGTGTTGTCAATGTCAGCACTTCTTAAGGAAATGGCTGAATTGGACGGTGCGAACTTGGATGTTGCATCTCGCTTAAAGATCAGCCCGGGCTGTCCATTAATTCTCCCATATCACATTGCTCTGGACCATGCTAGAGAAGCCAAACGTGGGGATTCTGCTATCGGTACAACGGGTAATGGTATAGGCCCAGCTTATGAAGACAAGGTCGCTAGACGTGGCCTTAGAGTTGGTGATTTACATGATGAAGCATTATTTGCCGAAAAGCTGAAACAAGTAATGGAATATCACAACTTTAGTTTAGAAAGTTATTATTCTCAAAAGCCAGTCGACTATCAAGAAACCTTGGATGAGGCGTTGGCGCAAGCTAAGCTTGTTAGACCAATGATTTTTGATGTTGCTGAAGAAATATACTCACATATGGCAAACGATGAAAACATTCTTTTCGAAGGCGCCCAAGGGGCATTATTAGACATTGATCAAGGTACCTATCCATTTGTCACTTCATCAAACACCACTTCGGGTGGCGCAGTCACCGGTTCTGGTATTGGTGTTTGTGATATTGATTATGTATTGGGCGTTGTCAAAGCATACACCACGAGAGTGGGTGGCGGTCCTTTTCCAACCGAGTTGAATTACGATGTAGCCAGTGACGAAGGCGATTCAGTGGGCAAAGAGCTTTGTGCTAGAGGATATGAGTTTGGTGCCACAACAGGTCGCCAAAGACGTTGTGGTTGGTTGGATATGGTTATCCTTAATCGCTCATTAAAGCTAAATGCGGTTACTGGGATTTGTCTGACTAAGCTAGATGTTCTTGATGAGCTGGATTCGCTGAAAATTTGTGTTGCATACGAAATTAATGGCGAGCGAACAAAAGTTCCACCACACTCAGCTGAAGGCTATGCGCTTGCTAAGCCAATTTACATTGATATGCCAGGCTGGAAGCAATCAACAATTGGCACCCATGATTTTGATACACTGCCAATTGAGGCGAAAAACTACATTCGTAAAATTGAAGAATTAGCTCAGGTGCCTGTAGACATCCTTTCAACCGGCCCTGATCGTGGCGAAACACTCATCCTGAATAATCCTTTTGATTAGTCATAAACACTCTATTCTAGCGCAACATGTCTGACCCTCACTATAATCGTGAGGCGGAAAAATATGAAAATCCTATTCCGTCTCGTGAACACATTCTAAGTTTTATTCAAGTTAAACCGCACAGCAAACGTCAGCTGTTTGATTTACTAGAATTGGAAGATTCTCAGAAGAAACCCTTTACCAGACGCCTCAAGGCGATGGTACGGGACAAGCAACTCAGTTACAATAAAAAAGGCGTGTATCGACCTTTCTCTAATCGCGGCCTTCTTAAAGGCACCATCATTGCCAACCCAAAAGGCTTTGGTTTTGTTGCGCTTGACAAGGGCGGAAAAGACTTAAGGCTATCGCATAAGCAAATGCAACTCGTTTTTCATGGTGATAAAGTTAAAGTTCGCTTACTGAACAAGCGCCTAGACGCTGAAGTGGTGGAGGTTATTGAATCCGTTAAAACCTTGGTGGGTAGGCTTCATACCGATAAAAGAGGGCCTTACGTGGTGATTGATGACAAGCGCATTAAGCACAATATTAAAATTAGCGAATTGATCGAAGGTTGTGAAGATAATCAGGTGGTTATTGTTGAGATCCTTACTTCGCCGACAATGGAATCCGAGGCTACTGGAAAAGTGATTAAAATAATTGGCGGCTTTTTAGACGAGGGTGTTGAGGTGGATTCGGCACTTTACCGCCATAAAATACCGAATAATTTTAGCGAAGAGGCTACAGGTGAGGCTAATAAGCTACCAACTAAAGTTCTTGTCAAAGATAAGAAGGGTCGCGTTGACGTTACCGATATTTCTCTAATTACCATTGACGGTGAAGATTCAAAGGATTTTGATGATGCCGTTTATGCTGAGCCAAGTGGGCGAGGTTGGAAGCTTTACGTTGCTATTGCTGATGTTTCTCATTATATTTCTGAGGGTTCTGCGCTGGATACTGACGCTATCGAGCGTGGCAACTCTGTGTATTTTCCCCACCACGTTGTGCCAATGCTGCCAGAGGCGATTTCCAATGGTTTATGCTCTCTTAATCCAGAAGTGGAGCGACTTTGTATGATTTGTGAGATGGATATTGATTCATTGGGTGAGTTGCTTGATTATCAATTCTACCCTGCGCTGATGCTCTCACATGCACGTCTTACTTACACTCAGGTAAATGACATACTGACGAGTAAAAAAAGCAAGCTAAGAAAGGCATACGCTAATGTTATTGATAATATTGAGTCTTTGTACGGTCTTTATAAAACGCTAAGAATATCTCGTCAAAAGCGTGGGGTGATGGATTTTGATCGCATTGAAAGTCAGATACTATTTAATGACAATGGTAAGATTGAAAACATTATTGCTCACAAAAGAAACGATGCGCACAAGCTCATTGAAGAATGCATGCTAATGGCCAACCAAGCCAGTGCTAAGTTTTTGCAAAAACACAATGAAGATTTTCTTTATCGTATTCATCCGAAGCCAACCGCTGAAAAAGTTGAGATCACACGTCAGTTTTTATCCGCTGTTGGTTTAACTCTTGAGGGTGGAATGGGGCCAGAGTCTCGTGATTTTGCTAAAGTACTCAAAGCTGTTAAAGGCAGAGAGGATGAAAACATCATTAAAACCGTTGTGCTCAGAACAATGAAACGAGCGGTTTATACGCCAGCTAATGAAGGTCACTTCGGTCTGGCGTTTGATGATTACACTCACTTTACCTCGCCGATTCGTCGCTACCCAGACCTCTTGGTACATAGGGCAATTAAACGCGTACTGAAAAAACAAACAAGGTCGCCGTCTAAGCGCATGGCTGAACTGGGGCAGCATTTGTCAAGCACTGAGAGACGAGCGGATGATGCCTCTCGTGATGTTGAGCAGTGGCTTAAATGTGAGTATATGAGCGATAAAATTGGTGAAGAATTTAGTGGTGTTATTTCCGGTGTTGCTGGATTTGGATTTTTTGTTGAACTCACCGATATTTTTGTCGAGGGTATGATTGCCCTTCGTGATTTAAAAGATGATTATTATGTCTATGATAAAATTCATCACCAACTCAAAGGTCAGCGTACTGGTAAGGTCTTTCGTTTAGGCGATGTTGTTGAAGTAAAGCTCGCATCCGTTAGTCTTGATGATCGAAGAATCAACTTTTTTCTAGCCGATTAAACGTCTTAAGGGGTTAAACAAGTCACTTGGCAGGAGGCTTCTTTGTTGCCCCCTAGCTGCTATGTCGCCTGCCTCTGCATGTAGACAGACCGCCAAAGGAAGGCATTTGTTTTGATTCACACCTTGAGCAAGTAGTCCGCCAATTATGCCACTGAGTACGTCTCCCATACCGCCGGTAGCCATCCCTGGATTGCCTGCCACGCAAACGCCAATGGCTGAATCTAGTGATATACAAACCAGAGATCCAGCGCCCTTGAGAAGTACTTGAGCGTGATGGTGCTTGGCAATTTTTTTAACGGCTGTAAAGCGATTATTTTGGATTTCAGTGGTGTCTTGATCCAGTAATCTTGCTGCCTCTTTTGGGTGTGGAGTGAGGATATAAAGTTTATTCTTAGTCTCTAGCTTAATCTTTTCCTGGCTAATAAGATTGAGTGCATCGGCGTCTAAAATGCTTGGAAGTTTGCTTTTTAATAGCCTTATGAGCAATTTCTTAGACCATTGTGATTGCCCCAATCCTGGACCAATAATAAGTACAGTGGCCTTATCAACTAAGCCTTGCAGTGATTCTGCTGATTCAATGCCGTGCGCCATGATTTCGGGGCGTTTTGCTATAATAGCACTAACGTGCTCTTTGCGTGTCGCCACACTAACCAGTCCCGCGCCAGTGCGTAATGCGGCCTCAGCCGCCAACAATGTTGCGCCACTGTAGCCATAATCCCCGCCTACAACCAAAACATGACCATAAATATTTTTGTGAGCACTTGCTTTGCGTGGCTTTAGATGTTTTAAAAGCTCATTCAATTGTAACTTTACTGAAGATGGATGAATATCATCAAAAAGTGAGGGTTTTACTTGTAAGTCCTCAAAAACAATTTTGCCGCAATAATCTGGCCCAAAATGGGTAAACAAGCCCTGCTTAAGTCCAATAAAACTGATGGTTGTCTGGGCATTGACACAAGCATTTTCAACATTACCAGTATCGGCATTAAGACCCGATGGCAGATCGACAGCAATCACTGGAAGATTACTTTTGTTAATAAGCTTAATAGCATTGTAATAATCCCCTTTGACTGGCCCTTTTAGGCCTGTACCTAGGAGAGCATCAACCACGATGCCTTTTTTCAGCACAATGTCTTGCGAGAAGTCAGCCATCGAAACGCCGGCTCGAAGGGCAATATTATAGGCAAGTTTTGCATCACTTTTTAATTGCTGGGGTGGCTTAATATGAATCAGCTGAGCTGGAGTATTTTGTTCTTTTGCAAGGGTTGCAACAACATAGCCATCTCCACCATTATTACCCGAACCACAAAAAATAGTAATAGGGGTATCGGGATAGTGTTTAACAATATAGTCAAAAATCGAACTGCCAGCACGCTGCATCAGTTGCAAGCCAGAAACACCGCCTTGTTCAATAGCAAGCCGATCAAGTGCACGCACTTGATCTGTGGTGTAGAGGTAATTTTCTTGCTTATAAGCCATGTCAGTGGCTATATTAGCATAAAGTAAGATTGCTGAGAAATAGTGTATGGCACTATTTTTCAGCAACTCCTATGATTTTTTAAGTTGGGGGAAGGGTATTAACATCAATGACTTATAAAACTTAAAATTTTTACCCTTCCTCAAACTCCATTCTAAAATCAATTTTGCAACGGTCTTAAAGTGTTTAGTCGGTTACAGCACCTTCAGAGGCGGATTTGGTCAGTTTGGCAAATTTAGCCAACACACCCTTGGTGTAATTAGGTTTTGGTTGTGTCCATTGGCTTAAGCGTTTATCAATAACACTCTGATCGACCAATAACTCTAGAGAGTTGTTTTTTGCATCAATTAGAATTTCATCGCCATCTTCAATTACTGCTAATACGCCTCCTTCAAAGGCTTCAGGGGTAATGTGTCCGACAACAAAACCGTGTGTACCACCGGAAAAACGTCCGTCAGTGATTAGCGCCACTTTGTTGCCTAAACCTTTACCCATCACAGCAGAAGTTGGTGCCAACATTTCACGCATGCCCGGGCCTCCTTTAGGGCCTTCGTAACGAATCACAATGACATCGCCTGGGAGGATTTCATCGTTCAAAATAGCTGCAAGGGCATCTTCTTCACGGCCATAGGTTTTGGCTTTACCTTGAAAACTCAAACCTTCTTTTCCGGTGATTTTGGCAACAGCGCCCTCTAGAGCGAGATTGCCACGTAAAATTCTTAAGTGTGAGTCTTTTTTGATTGGGTTATCGAGTGCACGAATAATGTCTTGACCATCAGCATATGGCCCAACATCTGCTAAATTTTCAACCAAGGTTTTGCCTGTCACTGTCATACAGTCACCATGCAACATATCGGCATCCAATAACATCTTCATTAAAGGCAGAGTGCCCCCGATATCGACCAATTCACTCATCATGTACTTGCCGGAAGGTTTAAGATCGGCAAGCACAGGCACATTAGCGCCAATACGAGTAAAGTCATCAATGCTTAAATCGACTCCTGCGGCGTCAGCCATAGCAATTAAATGCAAGACAGCATTGGTAGAGCCACCCAGGGTAATAACGACAGTAATTGCATTTTCAAATGCTTTCATCGTCATTATGTCGCGTGGTTTAATATCGTTTTTTAGTAGATTAAGTACAGCTTTGCCAGCCTGAATGCAGTCGTTGTTTTTGTCAGCTGATATTGCGTTTTGGGCAGATGAATTAGGTAAGCTCATGCCAAGCGCTTCAATAGCTGATGCCATAGTATTGGCGGTGTACATACCGCCACATGAACCCGGGCCCGGGATGGCTGTTTTTTCAATATTTTCTAGCTCGATGTCATTGATCACATTACTAGCACGTTTGCCGACCGCCTCAAACACACTAATCACGTCGGTATGATTTTTGCCCGGTTGAATGGTACCGCCGTATACAAAAATACCCGGTCGATTTAAACGAGCAAGGCCCATCACGCAACCCGGCATGTTTTTATCACAACCGCCAATCGCAACAATACCGTCAAAACCTTGACAACCAACAACCGTTTCAATAGAGTCTGCTATCACTTCACGAGAGACAAGAGAGTATTTCATTCCCTCTGTGCCCATAGAAATTCCATCTGATATTGTAATTGTATTAAAAACAACAGCCTTGCCACCGGCAGAGTTAACGCCTTTTTCGGCCTCATCAGCAAGCTTATTGATGTGCATATTACAAGGGGTTACCATTGACCACGTGGAAGCAATTCCGACTTGTGGTTTGCTAAAGTCTTCTTTTGTGAATCCTACCGGGTAAAGCATGGCTCGAGAGGCTGCTCTTTCATAACCATCAACCACTTGCGAGGAAAATTTTCTTGTATCTGACACTATGTTTTAAATTAGAAAAATACAAATTTTAGACTAAAATAGCGCAATTCTCTTGCTAATTTAACATTTTCAGCCGCCCCCTTTGGGATAGGGGATTTTTTTCATTTCTCAGCGTTAAATTTCATCACTGAATAACAAGTAGAGTTTCAAAAATTATGCCTTGTAAAATGAAAAAAATCTCACCATCACATCTGAAATGATTTATGCAAAGGTCTCTGAATACAGTCGCACAATTATTAGCACTAATGCAACCCTTTGTTGATGATGAGCACCTTCTTAAAAGGAGTTCGAAACAGCTACAAGACGGCCTTGATGAGTTTATTATGATTAAACGAAACGATGTGATTGTTGGTTGTGTTGCCCTTAAGCATTATGCTGAATGTCAAACTGGTGAAATCTACGCCCTTGTGGTAAGTAAAGATTATCACAATACCGGTGTATCGGCTGAACTGATGATCTTGTTGCTTAAGAAGGCAAAGAATTTAGGACTTTCAACACTATTTGCACTCTCTAAGTACGGGGGCCATTTTTTTGTTCGTAATGGCTTTGAAGTAGTATCTGTCGACGATCTTCCAAAACATCGTCAAGCCTCCTACGACTATCAACGTAGTTCTACTGTATATCTAAAGCATTGTTAATCGAATGCTTGCAACAGGGACATAATAAGTTATGCGATTAAAAGAAAGAATTCGAGGCTACTTACCCGTTGTTATTGATGTTGAAACAGCCGGTTTTAACGAGTCAAAAGATGCACTGTTAGAAATTTGCGCCATTGTTTTAGAGATGGATGAGTCGGGAAAATTTATCCAGACTGAACCGATGCATTTTCATATTGAGCCCTTCAAGGGCGCCAATCTTGACCCTTCTGCACTCAAGTTCAATGGTATTGATGTAAACAATCCATTCCGTTTAGCGGTGAGTGAAAGGCAGGCATTGAACGAAATTTTTACCAAGGTTAAGACCGAGTTGAACGAGCAGGCGTGCACACGCGCTATCCTTATCGGTCACAATGCTTCTTTTGACTTAGGATTTTTAAAGGCTGCTACTGATAGGACGAAGATTAAAAGCCCCTTTCATCAATTCTCAACGCTAGACACGGTGACACTTTCAGCGTTATACTATGGTGAAACGGTGCTTGCAAAAGCAATAGTCAAAGCAGGCATTGAATGGAATGAATTAGAGGCACATTCTGCGCTTTACGACACCAAAAAAACCGCTGAGCTTTTTTGCAAAATTTTCAATCAACAGAAGTTTTGCTTATAGCTTTATCCTACTCCTTGCATCGAATCATGTGAATGCGTTAAATGAGGATTTGTTTATTGAAAAAGTCCTACAAAGTGCTCACTTATTTGAATCGGCAGCAATCAATTTAGAAATCAAAGAAATTGAATTGCTCGGTGATGAGCGCCGCTATAACAACTGGCATTGGGATCTAGAAGGCGATATTTTTTTGTCAGGACGCCTGCAAGACAAAGACACTAATTACACCTACACCCACCAGCAAGTAAAATCCGATCAGTCGTTCACTATTGAGTTAACAAAGCGCTTTTTTTCCAATGGCTCTGAGTTGAGTATGTCTTTGAGTGGATCGTTACCAAAAACCTCTGAGGAGAAATATAAAAATCAAAGCTACTATTCTGACGTTGTTACCAATGTATCACTAGTGGTTGCTGAGATTAGTTGGGAGCTGCCATTGCTACGTAATGTTGGTGGAGTATTGGATCAAAGGACTTATGATTTGGCGGCGCTCGAACTTGAAGATGAGCAATTAGTTTTTAGGAAATTTCAAGAAAGCACAGTTGCCAGTTATTTAAAGGTTTACTTTGAGTACGCCCTATTGGGTGAGGAGATAAGTCTTTTAGAAGTGCATATTAATAAATTAGATTTGATTGATGCTCACATTAAACACAGTACGTTTAGTGAGAAGCTTATTTCTTATAGTAAGCGTGCTTTAATTAAAACTAAATCACGACTTATCTCATTAATAAATAAACAATTAACGCTTGCTAAAAATCTAGAAAACGTACTTAGTGTGCGTGAATTAGCAAGTATTAAGCCAATTCAATACCACTTAAAAACAAGATTTTTTGATGATCTTGAGTCAAGTTCAGTCAAGCTCAGACGCATCATAATAGAGCAATTGAAAAATCAGAGACAAATACGCTATTATCAAAACGCTCTCAAGCCAGAATTGGATTTTTCCATCAATGCGAGTAGGACGGTGCAAAAAGGTAATTATTCTTCCTACTCGGAGTCGGATACTACAAATGTTGAGGTTTCCTTGAGTTTTGAGTATCCACTGAGTGGTGACGATAGTGCGAGGACTTTGTTGAGAAAATATCAGTTAAAAGCACGCCAATTGGAAATTAAATACAACCGTAAACTGGAAGACCTGATAGTAAAGCAACGAGCACTACAGCTGAAGCTTCATTCAACTTTAGAGACGATTGATTTGATTGATGTCCAGATAAATCAACGAGACATTGCCGCAATAGATCTTAAGGAATTACCAGCTCTTGATGTAAGGCCCCATATTGAGCGCCTTACGGACGCCGTTGAATTAAAGCTGGATTACCATGACGAGCTGATCGATTATCAGCATGCACGCGTTAATTATGACAATCTTTTGGGGCGCTTGTTAATCAAGTTTTTGTGATTGTTCATACGCCCAATGCTTAATTTTTTCGGTGATTTCGCTTACTGAACCGGTGCTTGGGGATGTTGGCTTTCCAATAACAATAGTGATGACTCCAGGTTTTTTAAGAAAACCACCTTTAGGCCAGCACTTGCCGGAGTTATGGAAAACAGGCTGGATGGGTTTTCCAGATTTTTTGGCAATTGCGACCGCGCCTTTTTGGTAATAGCCAAGCTTTTTATGAGGCTGGCGTGTGCCCTCGGGGAATATGACCACCGAAATTCCGTTGTTAAGTCTATCACCACCTTGGTTGATAACTTTTTTCATCGCACTGTATTTATCACTTCTTTTAATTACGATAGGGTTAAGCATGGCTAGATCCCATCCAAAAACGGGAATCCAAAGTAATTCTTTTTTAAGCACCCAAGTGTGGGGCGGAAAAATCGTTTGAAAAGCCAAAGTCTCCCAAGTGGATTGGTGGTTTGATGCGATGACACAGGGCTCTTTACAGATATTGTCTTTGCCTTCTACCTTGATTGTTATGTTCGTTGCAATGCGCAACCACCAAATACAAAACTGAGCCCATTTGGAGAGAAATCGATAACGAGAGGGGTAAGGGGTAAAGTAAAAAAATAAGCCAAAAAATGCAATCACAATAAGACTGGTGATAGAGCCAATAAAATACAATAAGGATCTGAGAAATAGCATGACGAGTGGGGTTAAACCTTACAAATGAGTACTTGATTAAGCTAAAATTTTAGTAATTATATAGCCTAAATGGGCTCTCGAGTAAAGGCAAACGTAATGGAAATCATCATCATCTTAATTTCACTGCTATTTGGCGCTTTTGCTGCATACTTGTTGTTAAATTCAAAACTTACTCGTCTCAGTGAAAAAAACATCCAGTTGCAGACGACCCTGAGTGAAAAAGAAAAGCATTTTGCTGAAAAAATGCAATTTATTGAGCAAATGAAATCACAAATGAACAGCGATTTCAAAATTTTGGCAGCTGATATTTTAAAAAGTGACCGAGACAAACTAAAGACCGAGAACAGCGAACTATTAACGCCACTCCAAGGGCAATTGACCAGTTTTAGAGAGCGTATTGAGGCCATTACCACTGAGCAGGTTAAAGAACGCGCAACACTTGGTGAGCAAATCAAAAGCCTGCAAAAAGCAAGCTTTGAAGCACAACAGTCTGCACAAAATCTCACCAATGCTCTAACTTACGACAATAAACTGCAAGGCGATTGGGGTGAGGAGATTTTAAGTTCTCTTTTATCCAGTTATGGTTTTAGAGAAGGTGTCGAGTTCGACTTGCAAAAGCAATACCAGAACGAAAGTGGGGAAAAATTTAAGCCGGATGTTATATTGCATCTCCCAGGGGGCAAAGATGTTGTTATCGATTCAAAAGTTTCTTTGAAGGACTATGTTGAATATATTGGCGACCAATCAAATGAATTGGCATTAAAAAAAACACATTGCATCCATTGAAAGTCAAATTAAGAATATTAGTATCAAAGAATATGAAAATTTAGAGGGCGTTAGAAGTCTTGATTTTATTTTTGTATTTATACCGATTGAAGGCGCTTTGCTGTTAGCTTTGCAGCACAAACCCTCTTTGTTTGATGACGCATTAAAAAAGAACATTATGTTGGTCTCCCCTTCCATGTTGAGTATGAGTTTGAAAACCGTCAATTTCATGTGGCAGACAGATAAACAGAATAAAAATGCTGAAGAAATCGCAAGGCAAGCAGCTGGTATGTACGACAAATTAGCCTTGTTTATTGAGGATTTGGACAAGATCGAGGGCCAACTAGATAAAGCCAAGGAGGGTTATTCCAAAGCACGCAACAAGCTCTCAACAGGTAAGGGAAATCTAATCGGTCGTGCTGAGAAACTGAAAGCATTAGGCGTCACATCAAACAAGGAAATTGGCGAATGAATATCCCATTAGATCATCAAGTGGTCGAAAATGAACTAAAAGGCAAGGTTATTATGGTCACTGGCGCTAATCGCGGCTTTGGTTTGGCAATTACAAAAGACTTGGCAAAAGCCAGTGCAACGGTTATTATGTTGGGTAGAGATTTGGGTTCGCTCGAATATGCTTATGATTCAGTAGTAAGTGCAGGATTTGAAGAGCCTATTCTTTATCCGCTTGATTTAGAGGGGGCGACACCCGAACATTACCAAGAGTTGCAAGACAATGTTGAGAGACAGTTTGGTCGTCTTGATGGTCTTATTCATAACGCCGCTATTTTGGGTACGATGATGCCCATTGAGCAATACGACATCAAGCTCTGGTACTCAACTTTGCAAATCAACCTGAGCGGTCCTTTTATGTTAACCCAGTTTTTAATTCCGTTACTCAACAAAGCAAATAACGCAAGGGTGCTGTTTATCTCAGCTGAGCAGGGCAGGGAGGCCAAAGCTTACTGGGGTGCCTATGGTGTTAGCAAGCATGCGATTGAGGGTTTTGCCAAAACACTTTCTGAGGAGCTCGAAAAAACCAACATTAAGGTCAATACGCTTGATCCTGGCAAAATGCAAACCGAACTTCGGCGTACGGCATATCCTGCAGAGGATGCCACTAACAACCCACTGCCGAGTGATAAAAGTCCTTCAATTATCGGCTTAATGAATTCAAATAGTACATACCTTCAAGGTCAACAATTGACACTTGAGGGTTAATTCTAGCTATATATCTACAGTAAGTATTTAACTCCCAAGCCTTGCTTGGGAGTTAAATATGTGTTAGTGTAATGCTATGGGCATAAGGAAAGTTCAGTTTGTGAATAATGAATATTATCATGTGTTCAATCGTGGCGTGGACAAGAGAACTATTTATGAATCAACAGTGGATATGTATTATTTTTTCACCAGATTGGCAACTCTAAACACCACGGATAACAGCACCTCTTCTAAGGATAAAAGAAAAAATATCAAAGCTGAAATCGTTTTAGATGAGGGAGATAAATTGGTTGGCATTGTTTCCTATTGCCTTCTTCCTAATCATTTTCATTTATTATTGAAGCAACATAAAGCAGAAGGTGTCTCAAAATTCATGCAGAGGATTGGTACCTCTTACACCAAGTTTTTTAATGAAAAATACCATAGAACTGGATGTCTTTTTCAAGGAAAGTTTAAGGCTAACCATATTACAGGAGATCTTGGTCTACCAACTTTAAGCTCTTACGTGAACCTTAATTACTATCATCATAAAATTAATCCGAAATCGAATTTAGTTAAGTCAAGTATTTTTGAGTATTTAAATACGGAATTAGGCGAGAAGATTTGTGATAGTGAGGAAATAGAAAAAGTGTTAAGTGAAGTTGGTGGCTTAAAATACTACAAAGAGTACTCGAAAAACGCATCTATTGCATTCGCAAAAAACAAAAGTATTACTTTAAACGATGAAAAATTTGAATTTTAATTCCACCCCCAGCAAAGCTTGGGAGTGGAATGATTTAACGTTGTAGGTCTGGCGTTAAATGAGGGTGAATGGTTTTAAGAATCGCTTTAAAAGTGCCTCCATTGCCAGCCACTACGTTGCCTGTTTCTAAGTATTGATCACGCCCTGAGAAGTCACCAATAAAGCC
>ERZ813253.280-NODE-280-length-19607-cov-4.442916_pt1 | contig 19607 bp, 17 predicted proteins | sample MGYA00520893_ERZ813253 | MGnify/ENA primary metagenome ERZ813253 (study PRJEB31669, sample SAMD00080414) | marine metagenome | biome: oceanic hadal pelagic zone biome; feature: marine hadalpelagic zone; material: sea water | place: Pacific Ocean:Izu-Bonin Trench...
TCCTTGGTCGGCTTAAAGCGAGAAGACGCTGATAAGTTGCCTCATGCTTTTTCTGGTGGTGAACGCCAAAGAATTGGTATTGCAAGAGCACTGGGTTATCGACCTGACTTTATTTTTTGCGACGAGCCTACTTCTGCTTTAGATGTCTCTGTACAAGCCAATTTACTTAATTTACTGAAGGATCTACAGGAACAATTTTCTTTGACTCTGCTCTTTGTGAGTCACGATTTAGCAGTAATTCGTCAAATGTGTGATCGTGTTATTGTTATGAAGGACGGTGAGGCCTTGGAGAACGGCAGTAATGAGAATATATTTGAACAACCAAAACATGCATATACCCGTTCACTGCTTGATGCCATGCCAAAATTTCAAGGCTTAGCTCAATATTAGTTTGCTGGACTTAGTAGCCAGTTTGTCTCTGCATGCACTAGTCTTTGTCGACTATCTCGTCAACGGTTTTTTCAAGATCAATGATCGTCTTTCTAATCTCACTAGGAATAGAGGCTTTTTTATTATTAACATAGTCAAACATTACCACTTTGGCATCACCAATAGCGGACAGTCTCTGGTGCTTGTGGCTAACAACAGCATATTTCATTGTAAAGTACTGATCTGCCATTGTGTCAACTCTGACTCCAACAGAAATACTATCCGGGTAGGCAAGTGGGTAAATGAACTTGCATTGAGTTGATGCTAGTATCAATGAAATTCGTGTTTCTCCAAACACACTATCAGAATTAATTTTTTCAAAATAGGCGATTCGAGCCACTTGAAAATATTTGAAATATTCAATATTGTTGACATGTTGAAGGGCGTCCATATCCCCCCATTCAATATTAAGATCGACCACAAAAGTGAAGTCTTTTAACAACTCATTCATTATTAATTAAGGTCTCGATATCAGCTTGATATTTTGATAATTGTCGACGTAAAAGTTGGTCCTGTTTTTCACTTCGAGTATTAAGAACTTCAGCAAGTAGATGATATATGACATCTAAGTTATGTGCATAGGTTTCTCGATAAATTTGTGATACAGCATTACCCTTCTGATTTATCCTAGGGATTTTTTTTAATACTCATATTATCTTATCTCAACAACATAATAGAGTAACTTATGTATAAAATCATCGATAAATTAATTTAACTAGTAAGCACTTTATATGGATAGTCAAATTCACAATACTAATATTGCCAGTGAAGCTGTTATCACCTCCCCTAATGATCTCAGTAATAAATTGCCCATCACTCAAAAGGGCAAGAGAAATATTATGGCTGGCCGAAAAGTGGTGAGCGATATTCTCTCAGGAAAGGATTCTAGATTGATGGTGATTGTTGGACCCTGCTCAATTCATAACCTTGAGGCTGCAAAAGAATACGCACATAAATTGCAAACCCTTAGTGAAGAATTAAAGGAATCACTTTTTATAGTAATGAGAGTTTATTTTGAAAAACCAAGAACCACGATTGGCTGGAAGGGTTTAATTAGTGATCCCGATATGGATAATTCACTTGATGTCGACAAAGGTCTTTATCAAAGTCGCCAATTTTTAACTTGGTTAGCGGACTTAGGTATGCCGGCAGCCACAGAAGCTCTCAATCCAATTACCCCTCAATACCTAGCAGATCTCATCTCTTGGTGCGCCATAGGCGCAAGAACAACTGAATCACAAACGCATCGTGAAATGTCGAGCGGCCTTTCAATGACAGTTGGTTTTAAGAATGGTACCGATGGAAAACTAATAACGGCCGTTAATGCAATCAAAGCTTGTTCTTCACCTCAAAGTTTTTTAGGGATCAATGATGAAGGTCAAATTTCAGCATTTAAAGCAAAAGGCAACAAGTCGTCACATATTATTCTAAGGGGCGGCATTAAACCAAACTACCATAGTGAAGATATTGAGCGTTGTGAAAAACTTCTTCAGCAAAATGATTTACCTTAAACACTTATGGTGGACTGTTCTCACGATAACTCTAATCAGGACTACCGACTACAAGGTAATGTGGTTGAAGAAATTAGTGCACAAATTGTCGCTGGAAACAAATCAATTTTTGGCATCATGCTAGAAAGTAATTTGTTTTCTGGCAATCAAAAAATACTGGACAATCAAAATGAGATGAAGTATGGTGTCTCTGTCACTGACGGTTGCATAGATTGGGAAGAAACGCAAACCGTCCTCAGGAATCTTGCTGGAACATTATCAAATACACAATAACTAAGTTTCAGTACAACAGATTAGATTTTTATTCAGACTTGCAAATCATAGAGAGGGTCATTTCAACGACTGAAAACACCCCTTGCCCTGCTACCCCTGTGTGACAATACAAATTGCAAATTAATTGATGTGGATTAATTTTGAAGAATTAAAATATAACATTTGTTCTATTTTTTATAAAGTAGAAATTTATATAAATTCATACATATAAAATTGATGTATACTGATTTTTCTTGAAGCTCTAAATACACTTCAAGAAGTTGGAATCAATATTGACTTCCAATAATTTTATTATTTTTTCTAAGAAGAGGAGTATAAAAACATGTTTAATATAAATAAGCGTGCTTCTGGCATTATTCTTGCAATATTTGTACTTTTTGCAACATCTATGTTTGGAAGTTCAACAGCAATTGCATCAGGAGAGAAATTTGTCCTAATTAGCCATGCACCAGATTCTGATTCGTGGTGGAACACAATTAAAAATGCAATTGAAATAGCCGCTAATCAAATGGATGTTACGGTAGATTATCGTAACCCTACTACTGGTGATTTAGCAGATATGGCACGTATCGTCCAGCAGGCTGCAGCAAGTAACCCTGATGGCATTATTGTAACAATTGCTGATTTTGATGTACTAAAAGGACCTATTACTGACGCAATAGCAAAGGGCATTCCAGTAGTTACAATTAACTCTGGAACTCGTGCTCAATCTGAAGCACTTGGTGCATTGGCGCATATTGGCCAACCTGAGTATGATGCTGGTTTTGGTGCAGGTAAAAGAGCTAAGGCTGCTGGTGTAAGTGAGTTCCTATGTGTCAATCACTTTTTTACAAATCCTGTGTCTGTTGATCGTTGCCAAGGCTACGCCGATGCACTTGGTGTAGATCTAGGCCATCAAATGATAGACTCTGGACAAGATCCAACGGAAATAAAAAATAAAGTTATGGCACACCTTAGGTCGCACCCTAACACAGACGCCATTCTTACCTTGGGTCCAACCTCTGCTCATCCAACACTTTCAGCTTTGGATGCCATAGGTCGTTCGGGTGATATCTATTTTGGTACTTTTGACCTTTCAAGTGAAATTGCAGCTGCCGTTAAATCTGGCGTGATTTCATTTGCCATTGATCAACAACCGTACTTACAAGGGTATCTTCCGGTTGTTTTCTTGACTAACCTATCTCGCTACGGTGTGTGGCCATCTGGCGCCATTAACTCTGGCCCTGGATTTATCACTAAGAGTAACATTAGCTTAGTTGAAAAATATGCAGGTGTATATCGTTAATAGTTAAGCTATTGCTTTGCTACCCACCTCCTTGGTGGGTAGCATTTTTTTAAAAAAATTTATTGTAGAAAAACACTCTAAAGCAGAGTCAAAGAAAACTAGTATAGAGAGTTTATTGTCTTCTCTGTACAAAACCCAACATGGATTAAATCATGCCTATTAATATAAAAAATCTTTTACCTGCTCACTCTAATTTTAGAAAAGCTATGTTGCGCCCGGATTTAGGAGCCATAACTGGTGTTGTACTGGTTTTTCTTTTCTTTTTTCTAGTGGCTCGCGATACTGGCATGTTTTCTTTGGAAGGGTCTATGAATTGGGGCATAGTCTCTTCTCAATTCATTATTATTGCTGTTGGTGCTTGCCTGTTGATGATTGCTGGTGAATTTGATCTTTCAGTCGGATCAATGATAGGTTTTGCTGGCATAGTGATTGCTGTTACTTCAGTTGTTTGGGGCTGGCCTGTTTGGCTCAGTATTATTACAGCCTTTGTGTTGTCAATGTTGGTAGGCGCATTAATTGGTTATATTGTCGTTAAAACAAACTTACCATCTTTTATTGTCAGTCTTGCTTTTTTATATATTTTGCGAGGCATGACAATTTTTGGTGCTATTTACAGCACTCAAAAAACCATTATTGGAGGCGTGACCGAAATTTCCCAAGGTGATTGGTTAGCGCCTTTTTTTGGTGGAAAAATATTCACGGGTTTATTTCAATGGCTGGCAGAACATGGTTGGATTCAGACCTTTATAGCTGGCACCAAAGCTGGGCAGCCAGTTGTATCTGGTATACCTATGATGATGGTTTGGGCATTGGCTCTTGTTATTTTTGGTCATTTTTTGTTAACACGCACTCGTTTTGGAAATTGGATTTACGCCTCTGGTGGCGACGCACAAGCGGCAAGACATATTGGCGTTCCTGTTAACAAAGTTAAGATATTAATGTTTGTCTTTACTGCTTTTTGTGCAACGGTATTTGCTACTGCTCAAGTGATGGAATTTGGGTCAGCTGCAGCTGATCGGGGGCTCCTTAAAGAATTTGAAGCAATTATTTCAGTGGTGATAGGTGGTGCTTTATTAACCGGTGGATATGGATCGGTTATTGGTGCAGCTCTGGGTGCAATCATATTTGGAGTAGTGCAACAAGGGTTATTTTTTATCGGCGTGGAAAGCTCATTATTTCGAGTTTTCTTAGGGGTAATCTTACTATTAGCAGTGATACTCAATACTCATATTCGTAAATTAATCACGGGAGAGAAAGAATGAGCACCTCGCCGATGATGGAGCTTTTAGACATTAAAAAAAATTTTGGCTCTGTAAATGCTCTCAAAGGAGTCTCCATGACTATTAACAAAGGCGAGTGTCACTGCTTATTGGGTGATAACGGCGCTGGAAAATCAACATTGATTAAAATTATGTCTGGGGTGCACCAACCCACAGATGGACAAATACATATCGATGGAAAATCCACTATAGTTAAAGGGCCCCGTTATGCAATAGATGCTGGAATTGCTACAGTTTATCAAGATTTAGCATTGATTCCATTAATGTCAGTGTCGCGTAATTTTTGGCTTGGCAGAGAGCTGACAAAAAAAATAGGCCCTATCAATGTACTAGACTTTGAGCAGTGTAACTCGATTTTAATGTCAGAGATGAAAAAAATGGGAATTCAGTTACGAGATCCAAATCAATCGGTGGGCACCCTTTCCGGTGGTGAAAGACAATCCGTCGCCATTGCTCGTGCCGTATTTTTTGGCGCCAAAATATTAATACTCGACGAGCCTACATCAGCATTGGGCGTATACCAAACCTCTAATGTATTACAAACTATAGAAAAAGTCCGGGCAAAAGGCGTTGCAATCGTATTTATTTCTCATAACGTTTCACATGCATTATCTGTAGGTGATAAATTTACAGTCCTGTGTCGGGGTGAAACTCTCGGTACTGCGCGCCGTGGAGAGATTGATTATGACGAATTACAATTTATGATGTCTGGCAATAAAAAATTGTCAGAATTGCAAAAAGAGCGGGTAACGTGAAAATATGTCTAATTGGCGCAGGACGGATTGGTGCTGTACATGCAATCTCAGTTACAAGTGATTCTAATGCTACTTTACATTCAGTTGTCGACTCACATCGAGGACCAGCAGAGCGGATCGCTAAAAAATACAATGCTATAACACTAACCCTAGATCAAGCTTTAAATAATAACGAAATAGAGGCTTTTATCATTGCTAGTAGCACCGCTACTCATGCTGACCTTATAGAAAAATGTGCTCAAGTAGGTAAGCCCGTTTTTTGTGAAAAGCCAATTGATTTGAGTCTTGAGCGGGCACTATCATGCGCCAAAGCTGTTAAGGAAAGTGGCATTGTATGCATGCTTGGCTTTAATAGGAGATTTGATCCACATATGGCCAGTTTAAAAAGTCAAGTTGATGCAAAAATTATTGGTTCAATTCAGTCATTGTTAATTACTTCTCATGACCCAGAACCACCTTCTATGGAATATATTGCAAGTTCTGGTGGTTTATTTCACGACATGATGATTCACGATTTTGATATGGCTTGCTGGATTCTTAATGACACACCAATCAGCATTTATGTTGCAGCTAATGCTGCAAATGATGATATTGCTAATCAGGGTGATGTAGATACAGCTAGTGTTATATTGAATATGAATGGAGGTGCAATAGTAACTATTATTAATGGTCGTCAGGCAACTTTTGGTTATGACCAAAGAGTTGAGGCTTTTGGTGAGACAGGAATGCTGCAAGTAAAAAATGTACTTGAAGACAATGTAGTGCTGAGTAACTCAACGGGTATTAACCAAGCCAAATCAAAACACTTTTTTTTAGAAAGATACGAAAAAGCGTTCCGCAATGAGTTGTTACATTTTATTAAATCATTACAATCAGGTACTAAGCCCAGTGTAGATATTTCAGATGGTGTTCTGGCATTGAAAATTGCCGAAGCTGCAAAACAGTCACTTCAAAGTGGCAACTCCGTTAATTTATAGATTTTAAATAGAATGCTTCCACAAAATATTAATGATTTAAATAGTTTGCTTCAAGAAAGCTATCCAAAATTAAGCAAAAAAATGAAGTTGATTGCATTCTATATTATTGATCAACCTCAAAAACTCGCACTAAACACTCTTGCAGTGATTGCATCAGATATTGGGGTTTATCCGTCAACTCTGGTGCGTTTTGCTAAGCATTATGGTTTTAGTGGTTTTGCAGAAATTCAAGAGCTATTCAAGGTCAAAATTTCGCAATCTGCTATCAACTATCATCAGCGTATCGCAGATGTGAAAAAAGTCACTGTAGGCGATGTAAGTACGAATAGTTCGAATATATTTCATGATGTTACTAGTCAAAATATTGCTGCCACAAAAATACTATCGGAACAAGTAAATGAAGAGCTATTAGAGGAATCCGTGCAGGCGTTGTGTGCGGCTAAAGAGGTAATTGTATGCGGTTCGAATAGAGCTCAACCAGTAGCAAACTATTTTTATTATATGTTAAATAATCTAGGCATTCGATGCCGTATTACCAATGTCGCAGATGAAGAAGAAAACCTATCACACTGGCTTGATGAGAAAACTGTATTAATTGCAACCACTTATAACCCTTATTCTGCTTGGACAACTGAAGCGGTTAAGAAGGCAAAACAATTGAATGCAACGGTTATCCTGCTGACCGATACAAAGCTAAATCCTGTTGCCCATCTTGCGGATTATTTATTTTGCATACATGAAGCAGAAATTCATACTTTTAGGTCTTTAGGGGCAACAATGTGCCTTGTTCAGGCTCTATGTATATCCATTGGATACCATCAACAAGGAAATTAAATATGTCGCTTTTATCTCGTCCTAAATTAAGTTCAGATGGTTGCTATCAAAACATTACACCAGAATCAGCCAATTGGGAATATGTCGGATTTCAAGCACATGAACTGGCACCTCAACAAACTTTGAATTGGATTGATCCAGATAAAGAATCATGCTTGGTAATCTTATCTGGCAAGGCTGATATTAGAGTAGATAAGCATACTTTTCATAGTCTTGGCGATAGGATGAGTGTATTTGAAGATAAAAAACCGCATGCAGTATATGCGCCCAATAACAGTCAAGTATCTATCAAAGCGATAACCAAACTTGAGCTGGCAATAGCAACTGCGCCTGGTTTTGGAAATTATCCTGCCAGACATATTAAGCCTGAAGACATGACTAATGAGGTTCGAGGAGAGGGAAGCAATACAAGGTCTATTTGTAATATCTTACCGGAACAAGATGAAGCTGATAGTTTGCTGGTTGTCGAAGTCAAAACTCCGGCTGGAAACTGGTCAAGTTACCCACCCCATAAACATGACTCTGACAACCCTCCAGTTGAATCCTATTTAGAGGAAACCTATTATCATCGAATAAACCCACCACAAGGTTTTGTTTTTCAGCGTGTATATACCGACGATTTAACAATTGACGAGACTATGGCAGTGGAAGATAAATGCGTTGTTCTAGTGCCACGCGGTTATCATCCCGTTGGCGTTCCCTATGGATACGATTCTTACTATTTAAATGTGATGGCAGGGCCAAAACGTCAATGGATTTTTAAGAACCATCCCGATCATCAGTGGATGCTGGATAAAGCATGAAAAAACTGGATATTATTTGTCTAGGGCGTGCAGCAGTTGATTTATACGGGCAACAAATTGGATCTACTTTGGAAGATATGAGCAGTTTTGCAAAATATCTTGGTGGCTCATCTGCAAACATTGCTTATGGTTGTGCCAAGCTAGGACTCAAATCTGCAATGCTCACTCGAGTTGGCGATGAGCATATGGGGCGTTTTGTGCGTAAAGAATTAGCAAGAGTCGACGTGGATGTTTCGCATGTTATTACTGATAAAGAACGCTTAACAGGTTTAGTTATCCTAGGCATACAAGACAAAGAAACCTTTCCACTTATTTTTTATCGAAAAGACTGTGCAGATATGGCGCTGGACATAAAAGACTTTACAGCTGAATTCATTGCTAGCAGTAAAGCACTGTTAATTACAGGAACACATTTTTCTTCTGCCAATACTTATAGCACCAGCATGAAAGCTATTGAGTATGCCAAAGCAGCGAATACCAAGGTGATTGTGGATATTGATTATCGGCCTGTGTTGTGGGGATTAACTGGATTAGGCGACGGAGAATCTCGGTTTGTGTCAAGCGAAGATGTAAGTCAACACTTACAAACTATACTACCCTATTGCGACGTTATTGTCGGCACTGAAGAGGAGATTCATATTGCTGGTGGCAGTGAAGATACGATTACCGCTTTAAAGCAAATTCGAAAGCTGAGCAGCACCATCATTGTATTAAAACTTGGGCCACTAGGATGCACAGTAATTACCAGTGATATTCCAGACAGTTCAGCTAACCTTGAAGTTATAAAAGGCAATCAGGTCGAAATACTAAACGTGCTTGGCGCCGGTGATGCCTTCATGTCTGGATTATTGCGTGGCTATTTAAGAAATGAGAGTCTCGAAAAAAGTGCCACTTATGCGAATGCCTCTGGCGCACTGGTAGTTTCTCGGCATGGTTGCGCACCAGCGATTCCAAGCGAAAAGGAGTTGTTTTACTATTTGGATAATGCCCCCAATATCCTAAATCCAAGCCAAGATGAGACTCTTAATCACCTTCATAGGGTTAGCATGAGAAGTAATCCACGAACAGAAATTTATGGATTCGCTTTTGACCATCGCAAACAATTACATGATTTGGCAATCGAGTGTGGGGAAGATCCAGGGCAGATAACCAAACTAAAACAACTTTTTGTACACTCGGTAGAAGATACAATTAAGCAAATCAATATTTCAGAGAGAAATATTGGCGTATTAATCGATGATATTTATGGTGAAGAAGCGCTCCACTCTATTGCTGAAAAGCCATGGTGGATTGGAAGACCAGTAGAGCTTCCAGGGTCTTGCCCTCTAGAGTTTGAGGGAGGAGAATCAATTGGATCGAAACTACAGTCTTGGCCATTAACACATGTTGTAAAGTGCTTGTTGTTTTATCATCCAGACGACCATATTGAATTGAGGCTTAAGCAAGAGCGGCAACTGAAGGAGCTGTATTCTGCTTGCGTTCAAAGCGGACATCAATTGTTATTAGAAGTCATCCCGCCTGCAGAATATGAAGAGGATGCCTCTACAATACCCCAAATACTAAAGAGGTTTTATTGTCTCGGTATTAAGCCAGATTGGTGGAAATTACCAGCACTTCAAGACAAGTCTTGGCGACTGATAAGTGAGACTATAGTGAGCCATGACCCATACTGCCAAGGGGTATTGCTATTGGGCTTATCTGCATCTATGGAGACTGTGAAAGAATCTTTTGCTAGCGCTTCAAAATACGAGATTTGCAAGGGCTTTACAATTGGTAGAACAGTTTTTTACAAGCCAGCGAAACAGTGGATGCAACACAAGATAAGTGATCAAGAGTTGGTTGGTTCTGTGAGCGCTAATTACATCGAACTAATAAAATCTTGGAAAAAATACAGAGAGGAACGTAGAAAATGAAAACAATTAGGCTCACAATGGCGCAGGCCGTAGTTAAATATTTATCAGCACAGCATATCAAGATTGATGATGAAGTTCAGCCCATATTTGCTGGAGTTTTTGCAATCTTTGGACATGGCAATGTGGCCGGCATGGGACAGGCATTAGAAGAGCAGCAAAAGCATTTGCCAACATTCCGTGCGCACAGTGAACAAGGAATGGTTCATGCGGCTATAGCTTATGCCAAGGCCAACAAACGCCAGAGAATGATGGCTTGCACCAGCTCAATTGGACCTGGCGCTACCAATATGATCACTTCCGCAGCACTGGCCCATGTTAACAGACTGCCAGTTTTATTATTGCCGGGTGATTTTTTTGCCAGCCGAACTCCAGACCCTGTACTCCAGCAATTAGAGGATTTTTCAGATCCTACAATTAGTGTCAATGATTGCTTTAAGCCAGTGAGTCGATATTTTGATCGCATTATGAGACCCGAACAAATCATTAATAGTTTGCCTGTTGCAATGCAAACTCTATTAGATCCAGAAAACTGTGGCCCGGTAACCTTGTCCCTGCCCCAGGATGTTCAAGCAGAGGCGTTTGACTATCCCGAAGAGTTTTTTATTAAGCGTACCCATTCCATTCGTCAAATAGCACTTGATAATATGGAACTAACTCGAGCAGTTGAAGCGTTGTTACAATCTAAAAAACCTTTCATTGTTGCTGGCGGCGGTGTGCATTATGCAAAGGCGTGTGAGACATTGCAAAAATTTGCAGAAAAATATCAAATTCCAGTAGCAGAAACCCAAGCAGGGAAAGGTTCACTGGCATGGAATCACCCGTGCTATGTTGGTGCTATTGGAGTAACCGGCTCCAATGCAGCCAATAAACTGGCACAACAAGCCGATGTTGTATTGGCTATTGGCACAAGATTAAATGACTTTACTTCTGGCTCTAGAGCGCTATTTGCTAATAAAACACTATTACAGTTAAATGTTTCTCGTTTTGACGCCATAAAACACAATGCACTATCGTTATTGGGTGATGCTAAGCTGGGAATATTGCAATTGGATAAACAACTCTCAACTTGGAAAGCACCACAATCTTGGTTAACCTTGGGGCAAAAAGAAATTGCCAAGTGGAATAACTACTATGACCAAATTACCTCCATTAGTAATTCATCGAAAACAGAAGACATTTTGCCCACTGAAGCTCAGGTGCTGGGTGAAATAAAACGTCATGGCATAGCCAGTGACATTGTTCTTTGTGCTGCAGGAAGTTTGCCAAGTGAATTGCATAAATTGTGGCGAACAGAGCAGGCTGGAGGCTACCATGCTGAATACGGTTTTTCTTGCATGGGATACGAAATAGCTGGAGGATTGGGTGTTAAAATGGCCGAACCCAGCCGTGAAGTGATTGTGCTTGTTGGAGACGGCTCATATTTAATGCTGAACTCTGAATTGGCAACTAGCGTCATGCTAGGACATAAGATGATTGTGGTTGTTTTGGACAATCGAGGATTCTCTTGTATTAATCGTCTTCAAAATGCAACCGGCAATCGTTCGTTTAATAATTTATTGAAAGATTGTCAAAGTGTAGAAGATGGACACCCAGAAATCAATTTTGCGCTACACGCAAAAGCCCTAGGGGCTGAATCTGAAAAAGTTAATAATATACAAGAATTAGCATCAGCACTGGGTCGTGCACGATCGTCATCAAAATCTTACCTGATAAGTTTAGTTACAGATTCTCATAAAATTAGCCCGGAAGGTGGTTGTTGGTGGGAAGTTGCAGTGCCAGAAATATCTTCTAATGCAAACAGTGAGATGATTTATCAGGCCTACAAAAAGGCAAAAACAAAACAGCTTTACTAACAATGCAAAAAGAATTATCAAAGCACTCTGATGAGCAAGTTTTTTTTACCGAATCTGAAATTAGCGTTGATGATTTGATGCAAACCTGTTCTCAAAAAACGCTTAAAGAAGCATACCCTTTAGCCGAGTCGGTTGCAGAAAACATCATAATTTATGATGCAAAAAATATAACCCATCTTGTTGGTAACTCGAACCAAGAGAAGAGATTAAAAACCGAGCTCAATCATATTTTAGGTAAAGGTCCAGGGGTTTTTATTATTCGTAATCTATACGAAGACAGTGTAATAGATCAGAGTAACGGTATTTTTGACAAGATTATTAAAAATGAAGCTACTAATAAAAACGATCATTTTGCTTCTGGTAGCAATACAAGGATATGGAACAGCTTGCAAAAGGTTGCCATCGAAAACTCTGAAGCCTTTATCAGTTACTATGCTAACAACATCCTAAGAGTAGTTGCAGAATCTTGGTGCGGCCCCAATTCTCAAATGACGGCACAAGTCAATATAGTCAAGCCGGGCAGTGGAATGCAAAAACCTCATCGCGATTACCATTTGGGATTTCAAGAAAATGAAACCGTTCAAAAATATCCCATCTCTAGCCATCTTATGTCTCAGCACTTAACTCTACAGGCTGTAATTGCGCACAGCGATATGCCGCTTGAAAGTGGACCCACTTTGCTAATGCCTCACTCGCAGAAATATGAATTGGGATATTTAGCCTGGAGAAACAAAGAATTTCAAAGCTTTTTTAGTGAAAATGCAGTGCAACTTCCATTAAAAAAAGGTGATGGCGTATTTTGTAATCCAGCTTTATTTCATGCAGCTGGTTCAAACAGTACAAATAACTTTAATCGCATTGCTAACCTTTTACAAATCTCATCGGTCTTTGGTAAGGCTATGGAACGTATTGATTATATTAAAATTATTAAAAATATTTACCCAGCTTTACTAGAACACCAAAACAATAACACCCTTTCGAAAAGGCTGACTGAGAATGTCCTTGTCTGCGCAACCGACGGATACGCCTTCCCAACAAACTTAGATTACGATACAAGTTCTTATTCTAGTCTTCATGGGCTGAGCATGTTTGAAGTAACACAACAAGCACTCAAAAAGAATCTTGATTTGGAAAATTTCACCTCAAAACTTTATGAACATCAAAAGATTAAGTTTGCCAGTTAATCAATTTTTACAGCTTGCATCTCTGTTGATGGCGCAAATATTATAAATCATACTTTGGAGAATACAATGAGTATAAAAATAGGCGTTAGTCCGATTTCGTGGACTAACGATGACATGCCGGAATTGGGGGGTGACACGACAATGGAGCATTGTTTGCAAGAAGGCAGGCTTGCCGGCTATAGTGGCTTTGAATTAGGAGGGAAATGGCCTCGAGAAACATCAGTTTTAGAACCTTTATTTAATAAATACGACATGGAGTTAGTCTCTGGCTGGTTTAATGGGAATTTACTAATGGGCAGTCTTGAAGATGAAATAAAAAAAATAACGCCACACATGCAACTTCTAAAAGAGCTGGGATCAGAGGTTATCGTCTATTGTGAAATGCATGCTTGTGTTCATGGTGAAAAGACTGTGCCGCTTTCAAGACGCCCAGTTATTGCTGAAGATCAATGGCAAGAGTGGACCATCAAACTTAACCAGTTGGCAAAATATACTTTATCACATGGAATGCAACTGGCCTACCATCATCATATGGGGACAATAGTTCAAATTGAAGAGGAGGTAGACAAACTAATGGCAATGACAAGCAATGATCTTGGATTGGTATTAGATACAGGCCACTTAATATATGCCGGCTCAGATCCGCTAAGGGTCTATCAAAAGTACAGTGACAGAGTACTCCACATTCATTGCAAAGATGTAAGGAAAACAATGTTAGATGACGCACTAAATACTGATTCAAGCTTTTTAAATGCCGTATTAAGTGGCATATTTACGGTGCCTGGAGATGGTGATTTTAATTTTTCTAATCTATTCAAACTGGTTAGTGATGCTGACTACAGTGGCTGGATAGTGGTTGAGGCGGAACAAGACCCAGCCAAAGCGCACCCCTTAACATATGTGACAATGGGTTACAATAATATTCAAAGTTATTGTGAAAAATTTGGAATTGAAATAGAGGAAAGAGAATGAAAACAATTGGTGTAGGGGTCATTGGCACGGCTTTTATGGGTAAGGCTCATTCTATTGCTTACGCCGCTGCAGGAAGTGTTTTTGGAGATGGTTTACGACCCAGTCTAGAGTTGATTTGTGATTACAATCCTGATAGGGCTGAAGTTATGCGAAAGGAGATGGGCTTTGCTCGTGCTACTAGTGATTGGATGGACGTAGTGAACGATCCAAAAGTGCAACTGATTTCTGTCTGCGTACCCAACTCCTTGCATAAAGAGATCTCAGTAGCCGCTCTAGCGCATGGCAAACATGTATGGTGTGAAAAGCCAATGTCTACCAACTTGACTGACTCTGAAGCTATGTTTGCAGCTGCTCAAACCAGCAATACTCAAACCATATTAGGCTACAACTATACTCAAAACCCTGCGGTTCAAAGCGCTAGAAAACTTATTGAAGAAGGCGTTATAGGTCGAGTGATTGGCTTTCATGGAATCTACGATGTCGACAATGAGGCCGATCCGGATCGACCCCATTCTTGGCGAATGAGTCGCGAAGCTTCGGGCTCTGGTGCTAATGCTGATGTGATGTGCCATTTAGTTAGTATGGCTCATTATATGACAGGCAGTGCTATAACTCGACTAGTGGGAGATTATGATACGGTTCATAAAGAGCGCTCTGACCCTCAAAACCCAGGACAAACACTGCCAGTTGATAATGATGATGTTTGTACAGCATTGGCTCAGTTTGAGAGTGGCATCAAGGGAACCTTGCGTGTAAGTCGAGTTGCCTGGGGCAGAAAGTGTGGATTGCGTTGGGAAATTCACGGTTCACAAGGCATGATCTGTCACGATCAGGAGCGCCTAAATGAGATCAAGCTTTACACACGTAGTGACGACCCTAGACAGGAAGGTTTTAAAACCATTTTGAGTGGTCCAGCTCAGCCACCATATGATGCCTTTTTACCTAATGGAGGTCATAGCCTAGGCTTTATCGACGTCAAGGTATGTGAACTCAAACACTTGTTGGATGCAATTGAAACAGGTCAGCCAGTCTGGCCAAACTTTGCTGATGGTCTAAAAATCGAAAGAGTAATGGACGCTATAGATCGTTCTGCGCTTACTGGTCAGTGGCTTGATGTCTGAAATAAACATACAGCATCTGCATTATCAAGATAATCGAGTATGGAGTGCTTTGGTAGTAGGACGAGCTGGCCTTGACCTTTATCCACAGCCTGTAGGAATTAAAACTCGCGATGCGGACTTATTTGCTAGTGACGTAGGTGGCTCTGGCGCTAATATTGCTGTAGCTATAAAGCGTGCAGGAGGTGAAGTAGGTCTTATCTCGGCTTTGTCCGACGATCCCGTCGGTGAGTATGTGAGGCAGCGCCTTAAAACTGAAGGCATTAATCTACAATTAATGCAAACAACTTATGGTGACGAACGTACCAGTCTAGCAATTGCCGAAGAGCGCTCGGAGGACTGCGAAGTAGTAATATATCGTAATAATCCTGCAGATCTTCGAATTACCTGTGATGAAGCTATACGACTGGCCATTACCCAAAGCAGCAATCTGATTGTGACTGGCACCAGTCTGATTGAGAATGATTCACGAAACCAGACCCTTGAAATGATGGAGCATGCACAACAAAATGATTGTCAGGTTTGGCTAGATTTAGACTATCGACCCTGGAACTGGCCCGATCAGCAAACTACCCGTTCAGCCTACCAAAAAGCAGCGGAAAAAGCGCATGTATTAATCGGCAATGAAGAGGAATTTAAAATTCTACAACAAGATATTAAAACACAGGTTGAGCAATGTGCCGCCCATAACCAATTGATGATCCTTAAGCGTGGCGAAAAGGGTTGCAGCCTTTTTTCTGGTCAGGCTCGACTTGATGCCGGAATTTATACTCTACCTGCCCTTAAGCCTTATGGTTCTGGTGATGCTTTTCTAGGTAACGTGGTAATGAACTATATGTCTTCTGGTGACTGGCAACAAGCCATTGAGGCTGGCAGTGCAGCAGCAGCTTTAGTAGTATCCCAGCAAGGCTGTGTTAGTGCTATGCCCAACTTACAGGAAATTAAGTTACTACAAAAACAAATGATGATAAAACCAACAACAAAGTGGAGTTAAATATGCATATCCCTCAACATAATAACAATAATCAGGCAATTGTAGATTGTAACCATGACATAGTGTCCCTATGCTATTTCAATATCATTAAGCTAAAGTCTGGTGAATCATACAGCTATCAACTAGCTGATTATGAAACTTGCATAGTGCCAGCTACTGGAAGTATTGATGTACAAGTACAAAATCAAACTTTCAAACAAGTTGGGAAACGTCAGCATATCTGGGAAGGAAATCCTGAAGGTGTTTACATACCGGTGGACTGTGAAGCCACACTGAGCTGTGTCAGTGACGCCGTAGAAGTCTTCATTTCGGGAGCCAAGCATAATCAAACCCACAGCGCCTTTGTTATAAGGGAAGACGATATTGATACAGTTCAGTACGGCTCTGATGACACTAAAACCCATCGTAAAATTAAACATATTCTGGGCAAGGATCCAGCTGGCAAGGTGGGCAAACTGTTGGTTAGTGAACTATTTACCGTAGGTGCAGGTGGATGGTCTGGCTTTCCACCTCATAAACATGAAATAGACAGACTGCCTGAAGAGAGTCGCCACAATGAAGTTTATAACTTTCGCTTTAACCCGCCTCATGGCTTTGGGGCCCAGTTTTTAACTCCAGATGGGCAGGACTATGGTCCAGTCTATCATATACGTAATGGATCGACATTTATCTTTGATAAAGGTTATCACCCTTGTGTAGCAGCTCCTGGATATGAAATGTATTATTTCACCATTCTGGCTGGAGAAACCCAGCGCCCATTGCATATGAATTTTCACAAAGATCATGCCTATCAGCTAGATACCATCCCTGGCATGCAAGATATGCTTAATAAATTTAAATAACAAATATGCTTACTAATCTTAAAGATATTCTTATACCAGCCCAAGATGGGGGTTATGCTGTCGCCTGCTTCAATGTATTTGGCTACGAAGATGCGCGTGCAGTTGTTGATGCTGCAGAAGCACGCAATGCTTCAGTAATTCTCTCCATCAATCTCGATATGCGCCAATTTATGCCTATGGAGCAAGTTATCGGCATGTTAAGACCTATGGCCGAAAATGCTCAGGTTCCAGTATGTCTGCATCTTGACCATACCTACGAAATTGATATAGTTAAACAAGCTGTTGATACTGGATTTACTTCCGTAATGTTTGATGGCTCTCAGTTACCTATCTCTGAAAATATCGCCGCTATCCGCGACATTGTTTCCTATGCGCACCCTCAAGGCACATCGGTAGAGGCTGAAGTGGGCTCGGTGCCCTATGCAAGTGGACGTGACCATATCCGTTCTGCCCTAACAGAAGTAACTGAGGCTGTAGCCATGGAAGAACAAGGGAAACCTGACTCACTGGCAATTTCAATAGGTAATGTGCACCGTTTGGAAGACCGATCTGTAGCAATCGACTTAGACCGTTTTACCGAGTTGGAAGAAGCTTTAAGTCTGCCATTGGTAATTCATGGAACTAGTGGCCTTGAAAACAAGGATATTCAAATAATGGCATCACGTCAAGTAGCCAAATTCAATGTTGGTACCACTTTGCGAAAAAAATTTGGCACCTCATTGCGAGCCACTCTTGAGTCCAGCCCTGATTTGTTTGATCGTATTACTATAATGCAGCAAGTAATTCCAAATATGTGCTCTACAGCTAGTAAAATAATCCGTTTACTAGGGCAGTAATAAAACACAACTAAAGAAATAAAATGATTACATTACAACACATCATCGACGGAGATAACGTCACTGGTACTTCAGAAACTTTGTTTGACATTTATGACCCTTCAACCGGGAAAATAACAAAACAAATACAAGGAGCAAGTGCTAATGACGTCCAAAAAGCTATTAAGGTTGCCAATGAAAAGCTTGCCTCCTGGTCCCAAGTAACAGCGTCAAAGCGCGCGCAAATAATGTTTAATTATCGTGACCTCATTATTAAACACACCGATGAATTAGCCAAACTAATCTCTCAAGATCACGGTAAGACCTTTGCTGATGCTAAAGGTGAGGTTGGAAGAGGATTAGAAGTTGTTGAATACTGTACAGCAATTAATAATCATCTTAAATCTGACTTTAGTGCTGATGTTTCAACTGGTATTGATAGCTATAACTTGCGCCAACCGATTGGGGTCTGTGCAGGCATAGTTCCTTTTAATTTTCCTGCAATGGTACCGATGTGGATGTACCCAGTTGCTATTGCATGTGGCAATACCTTTGTTTTAAAGCTTTCAGAAAAGGTACCCTCTTGTGGATTAAGGCTTACCGAATTAATGCATGAAGCAGGTCTACCAAATGGTGTCCTCAATACCGTTGTTGGTGACAAGGAGGCGGTAGATGAAATCCTCACTAACGACGCTGTTAGGGCGATTAGCTTTGTAGGCTCAACACCTGTAGGTGAGTACATATATCATAAGGGTTCGAGTCACAACAAACGCGTTCAGGCCCTGTGTGGCGCAAAAAACCACATGATTGTCATGCCTGATGCTGATTTAGAACAAAGCAGCGATGCGATTATTGGTGCGGCTTATGGCTCTGCTGGTGAGCGTTGTATGGCTATCTCGGTCGTGGTTGCTGTTGGAGATGAGACTGCAGAAGATTTAATTCAGTCTCTAATGCCAAAAATTAAATCTTTAAAAATTGGCGCATACAATGAACCAGAAGTTGAAATGGGACCAGTTATCTCAAAGCAGAGTCAAGAAAAGATTTTGTCTTACATTGAGGCAGGTATAAACGAAGGCGCCGAGCTCAGAGTTGATGGAAGATCTGAAACAAAAAGAGATGGTTTCTTCGTTGGTGGTTGCTTGTTTGATAATGTGACCTCTAATATGTCCATTTATACCGATGAAATTTTTGGACCTGTTTTATCAGTTTTAAGAGTGTCAAGTTATGATGAGGCATTAACTCTTGTTAACGACCATGAATTTGGCAATGGCACCGCTATCTTTACTCGTGATGGAGACACCGCACGACACTTTACCTCACACGTTAAAGTAGGCATGGTGGGCGTGAATATACCTATCCCTGTTCCGGTCGCTATGCACAGCTTTGGTGGCTGGAAACGTTCACTTTTTGGCGGTTCTTCAATTCATGGCATGGAGGGTGTGCGTTTTTACACTCAACTAAAAACAATCACATCAAGGTGGCCTTCTGGAATTCGAAAAGGCGCACAATTTCACTTTGAAAGCGGCAAAGACGCCTAATCACAAAAAGCCTCATTGAGCTTAATAAAATCAGAGTGCTAACAGATTAGCATTACCACCAGATGCTGTAGTATCTACGGTTACCACTCGTTCGTTAACTAATTGCCAGGGTTCATAAATCGAATTCATAATTGGGATTATCTCTTCACGCCTGTTCTCTAGTTCCCGTTCAACCGACATCAAGTCACCAAAATAGAGTATTGTGTCATACTGCTTACTGTTAAAAAGATT